>Ga0302307_10000392_pt1 | contig 31495 bp, 32 predicted proteins | sample III_Palsa_E3_2_FD_200530 | JGI IMG/M metagenome (GOLD analysis project Ga0302307, IMG submission 200530) | Peat permafrost microbial communities from Stordalen Mire near Abisko, Sweden - III_Palsa_E3_2 | ecosystem: Environmental > Terrestrial > Soil > Palsa > Peat permafrost | place: Sweden... | reverse complement strand
GCCCTTCTCCTTTGCGTATCCAGGGAATACCATAGCCCGCCAGCAGCCCCACGGCAATGATCATGATATAATACATGATCTGTACGTGGTTGACAGAGACCAGCAGCGCGCTAAAAAGAGCCAGAATGACCATGCCCAGCCAATATTTTCGCTCACAGATGAGGATTAGCGCCCCGATGACGCCGGGCATCATGGCGATGGACTGCATTTTGGTATCATGACCCACCACTACAATCACAGCATTGTAAGTAGCATAAGCATAGGCCAGCGCCCCAATAATCCCGATATAAGGATTAATGCGCAAGGCGCCTGCCAGGAAATAAAAGCATATGCAGGCCATGAAAAAAAAGCTGGCCGGTTTTGTCAGGTAGAAAGTCAGTGCCCCGTAAAATAAGTCGGGGATATTGACGGACCGTGTGTCCATGGCTATCTGGTAACCGGGCATCCCGCCGTACATGCTGTTGCTCCAAAGCGGAAAATGTCCATGCTTTTCCTTATACTGGAAGGAATTATGTGCCATTCCCTGCCATTGCAAGACATCTTCCTGGGATAAGACCTTATCCTCGAATGCGGGCTTGCAGTAAAGATAGGCTACCCCCCCAAAGATAAAAACAGCTATAAAATGCGGCAGCGCACTGCTCAACAGGCGCTTAATTATATTTTTCATTCTGGTTAATGCAATGATCCGCAGTACCGGTAGGGAATATTGCAATTCCCGGACCAGCTTTGACCGGGCGCCGCCGCAGTCCTTTGATCTCAGGTTTTTATTTTATCTTTAACCTGGCAGTCAGGAGCCGTGGAAGCGGCTCAATTTTCTCTGTGCTAAAATAATGAAGATAGATATTACAAGGGAAATAATTTTCCGGACGGCCCGGAGCGGCGGCAAGGGCGGCCAGAATGTCAACAAGGTCGAGACCATGGTGGAAGGCTATTTTTTGATCCGGAACTCCTCCTTATTCACCGAAGACGAAAAGAACACCCTGGAAAAAAAGCTGGCCGCCAAAATCAATTCAGAAGGATTTTTAAAGGTTCGGTCACAGGCTCACCGTACGCAACTGGCCAACAAGGCCGAAGTGGTCCGCAAAATGCTGCAATTGTTAGAACAGGGCCTTAAGAAAGAAAAGAGGCGGTTGGCCACCCGACCCTCTGCCGGCTCCAAGGAAAAAAGGATCGGGCATAAGAAAAGGCAGGGCCAGATCAAAGAAGGGCGGAAGAAAGTCAACGATTTCGAATAACACGCACAGCAGAACCCCCACTGTTGCGTGGAAGCTGCTGTACCTCACAAGAAATGTTTAATGGTTGATGGTATCTGATCCGGGCGAGGGGGTTAGGGGGTAAAGGCCTTACGGCCCGAATATCCTGATCAGCTTAGAGGCATAACAAAGATCTTCTCTCTGGTTCAGCCTTCCAAATGATGTACTACGCAAAAACATACGTATTTATACCTGATTTTTTAGGAATTAATACTTGCTATTCTTTATAACCGGAAATAGTATTTTGTTACTCAATCTTCTATCTCTCTTAACCTAAAATAGCATCCCTTCTTATGAACAAGATCCTTCAGCCGATCCGGCTATCAAAAACGCTGCTGCTCCTGCTGATCGTCGCATCTGCATGTCATCTGTCCGCCTGCCGCCAGGGAACGGGCGGCGAACCTCCCATCAACCCGGATTCGGTGAGGCAGCATATCCTGCCTATTGGGCAGGCCATAGAATACACTGCCCGTTTCCGGGCATCTATCGACAGTTTTAACAAAAGCACCCCACATTTTGCCGATTCCATGAATTTCGGGCATGCGGAATCCTTTCCAAAGGATGTTTTTTACGAGCTATTGCGGCAAAGCAATGATAAACAGGGAGCCGCCGCCGGCATCCGCATCTATTATGGCCGGGATAATGCCGGGTCGATACGGATGATACTAGTGCCTTATGATTCCAGCGGGAACGACATTATCAATCACATCATCGATTTGAATGGCAAGCCGGTGCCCGGTGCACATGTCGAAGCATTGTCCGTCAACGGAGGGCAGACCATACAAGATGGGCAGCGTTGTCCTACCGTCTGTGACGGCGGGGGCAGCGGACTCAACTAAACATATGAGGCCATTTTTATTATTCCTGCTCAGCCAATCGATATTGCTTCCGTTCATTGCCGGGCTTACCCGGCTGCGTCGTATGGGCAGCCGCTACCGGCCTTTCTTCATTCTGCTGACGGTCGGTGTTGTCACGGAACTGGTCAACAGGTATCTCATCAAATTCATACATAGCAATGCCGTAGCCAGCAATATTTATGCGCTGATCGAATGGTTGCTCATTCTTTGGCAGTTTCGGGTCTGGGGATTTCTCCGGACCCGGAAAAATGCCTTTTTAATCCTGATCTTCGTATCCTGTGCGATCTGGATAATGGAAAACCTGGTTTTCGGCCAGATGACCAATTTCTCTCCCTACTTCCGCTTTTTCTATTCTTTTCTAATCGTCCTGCTGAGCGTCAACAAGATCAATTTCATGATCACTCATGACGATCGCAATCTGCTGCGCCATCCTGAATTCCTCATTTGCATCGGATTTATCATCTATTTTATATACAAAATCGTCTACGAATGGGCCTACCAGGCCAGTCTCTACGGAACTTCGGAAATTACGTCAACGATAATATTTCTGGAGGCCTACATTAATGCCCTGACAAATATTATTTTTGCCATTGCTATGGTGAAGATACCGGCGCCTTCGACATTTACATTGCGGTAGTAGGTTTGGGCTGTCAACTATCATGATTCATGGAAAACAAGATCCTTTATATTACCATCCTGGTATCTCTGATTATAGCCATAATCATCGTCTATTTCTTCGTTAGCATCATCCGGTATCATCGCCGGTACATGAAATTGCAGCGGGAGAAGATCTTCGCCGAGATCACTATCCGGGAAAACGAGCGCAAGCGTATTGCCAACGATCTGCATGACAGCCTGGGCCCACTGTTGTCGGCGGTGAAGCTGAACATCAGCAGCGTAGACGTCGGCATGCCGGCAGACAGGGTCATCCTGGATAAGACAGCGGGCTATCTGGATGAGATCATCAGTAGCATGCGGCGCATTTCTCACGATCTGCTGCCGAGTACCCTGGAGAGGAAGGGGTTACTGGAGGCCGTCCGTGAGTTCATTCACCAGGTCAACAACAAGCAATCCGTCAATATTCAGCTGTACATTGTAAAAGAGATCCAGGTACCTAAAGACAAAGAGATCCATATTTTCCGGATGCTGCAGGAGATTGTGCACAATACACTCAAACATGCACAGGCCAAAAATCTGCAGATAGGTTTCAGCGAAGAAAACGGCCATCTGTTATGCCTGACCAAAGACGACGGGAAAGGCTTCGACAGAGAAAAAGCGCTGACCGTCTCCCAGGGCCTGGGCCTCCGCAGCCTGGAGAGCCGTTGCGAAATCCTGAATGGCATCCTGACCCTCGAATCCTCCCCCGATGCCGGCACCAACTATTTTATCAAAATCCCTGTCGGGTGAGGGTTGGCAGATATGGGTTAACTTTACAGGATGACAACAAAGATCAGGCTGGTTATTGCTGACGACCACGAAATATTCAGAGATGGTCTCGCCCTGATGCTGTCCAAACAGGATACTGTTGTGCTGACCGGTCAGGCGTCAGATGGGAAGGATCTGCTGGACCTGGTGGAGGCAGTGCGGCCGGATATCGTACTCACCGACATCAAAATGCCGCGTCTCGATGGAATTGCAGCGACCAGGGCCCTGATGAACCGGTATCCGGACTTGAAAATCATCGCGTTATCCATGTATGAAGAAGACGACCTGATCGTGGAAATGCTGGAAGCGGGCGCCAGGGGCTATCTTCTCAAAAATGCAGACAAAAAAGAGATCATGGAAGCCGTATTGACGGTATCGGAAGGGAACATTTTTTATTGCAAGCATACGACGGCCCATCTTGCTGCGTTGATTGTCAAAAGCAAATTTGATGTCCGTAAAAGGGCCTATGAATCGGTGTTTACGGACCGGGAAAAGGAGATCATCCGGCTCATTTGCCGGCAGCATACCGCCCAGGAGATCGGAGACCGGCTCTACCTGAGCAAACGTACAGTGGAAGGGTACCGGACAAAGATCCTGGAGAAGATGGACGCGAAGAATACCGCCGGCGTTGTCATCTTCGCCCTGAAACATCGCCTTATCGCGGAAGGCGATATTATTTAATTTAATTTTGTTAAAAGAGCAATTTGAGCAGCATAAAAAAATTGGCGGGACAGACGATCTGGTATGGGGCGAGTTCTATTTTCGCCCGTTTTCTCTACTACCTGCTGACGCCGTACCTGACCGCCAAATTCGCCGGCGGAACCGGCTATGGGGAAATGAGCCTGGTCTATTCCCTGATCCCTTTCCTGAACGTGGTGGTCCTGTTTGGGTTTGAAACGGCCTATTTTCGTTTTATCCAGCGGAAAGATGCCGAAAAAGACATTTACGATACTTTGCTGGGCTCCCTGCTGATCTCTACTTTCCTGCTGACCCTGTTGCTGCTCGTTTTCCGCCAGCCCATCGCCAGTTTCATCGGTGTGGAAAAACGTCCGGAATACATTACTATCAGTGCCTGTATCATTGCCTGCGACGCTTTGTCGGCACTGCCTTTCGCCAGGCTGAGGCATGAGGGCAAACCCCGGAAATTTGCGGCCATTCGAGTAGCCGGTATCCTGCTGAATATGTTCTTTGCCTATTTCTTTTTGTCGATCTGTCCACGCCTGGTAAAGGAACATCCTAACAGCAGCCTGCTGCTGTTCTACAACCCTAATTTTGGAGTTGGGTATGTCCTGATCGCCAACCTGATCCAATCTGCCTTCCAGGTGCTGGCCCTGTCGCGTCAGCTGCTGCAGTTTCGCCTTAAGCTGAATTTCCCGCTGTGGAAGGAAGTCATGATCTATGCCCTGCCGTTGACGATCGCCGGTTTCGGCGGGATGATCAATGAGACGTTCGACCGGATCATGTTATTCCGACGCCTGCCGCTGACGCACGACCAGGCAGAATATCAGGTAGGTATTTACGGCGCCTGCTACAAGTTATCTTTGCTGATCACTCTCTTCGTCCAGGCCTTCCGGATGGGGGCCGAGCCCTTCTTCTTCAAGCAGTCTGTAGAGGAGTCTGCCCAACGGACCTATGCCCGGGTCATGAAATTCTTCGTGATCACGGTTTGCCTGATGTTCCTGTTCGTTGCGCTTTACCTTAACACCTGGAAAGGGTTTATCCGCGACCCCGGCATGTATGTGGGACTGAAGGTTGTGCCTATACTTTTGTTTGCCAATATGTTCCTGGGGATCTATTACAATCTTTCCATCTGGTACCGGTTGACAAAAAATACCCGGGCGGGCGCCTATATCACGTTGATCGGGGCCGGCATAACGTTGATTATCAACTATCTATTCATCCCGTCCTCCGGTTATATGGCCTCGGCATGGGCGACTTTCCTCTGCTATGGCAGTATGATGGTTATTTCCTTTATCTGGGGACAGAAGGTCTACCGGGTACCGTATGCCTGGAAAAAGCTGACTGCCTACATGGTTATTGTGGCTTTGATCTATTTCTTCCATCATTTCGTGACCGGGCTTTGGCATAACAGGGTCTTCAATCTTGGTCTGGCCACGGTGTTACTGGGGGGATATACGCTGTTTATCCTTCGGGTAGAGCGCAAGGAGTTTAGCCGGCTGCCTTATATCGGGAGATTTTTGGGCGCCAGGCCCGCGGCGGCCTGACGGCCCGAAGGGCCGGCGTCCGAAGGACAGATATAGGCCCCGTTAGACTGCGTAAGCAGTCGTAAGCGGGGCGACGAGCCCTTATCGCAGGAAGGGGTTGTGCGCCCTTTCGTGGCCGATCGTTGTGGGCTCCCCATGTCCCGGATAAACAATCGTCTCATCGGGCAAGGGCCATAGTTGTTCGCGAATGCTGTTTAAAAGGGTCTGGTGGTCGCCGCCCGGCAGGTCCGTACGGCCGATGCTGTCCCTGAAAAGTACATCTCCCCCAATAAGAAAACCCTGTTTCCGGCAATAAAAACCGACACTGCCCGGAGAGTGCCCCGGCAGGAAGAGAATTTCCAATTCATCTTCTCCCATCATCACAGACTGGCCGGGAACGAGGTATATCAGTTCACCGCGATAATTCTCGAAGGGCATTCCCCACTGAAGACCCATTGCCGGCGCCATTGCAAGGACGGGTTGTTCCTTTTCGTGGAGATGGAGGGGTAAGTCCCAGGTTTCCTCTACGAAGTGGTTGCCAAAAACGTGATCCAGGTGGCAATGCGTGTTGAGTAACCATTGAGGGCTTAGTCCTTGCTCCTCAATATGTTCTTTCAAAGCCGTCCTTTCGTTGCCGAAATAACAGCCCGGGTCGATAATACAGCAGGCATCCTTTTGACCAGATAGCACGTATGTGTTCTCTTGTACAGGATTAAACTCGAAAGATTTTACGGTCAGCATATTACACTAGTTTTCAATTAAAATCTATTTCACCGGTATTTGGGATTGTTATAACTTTAAAACCTTAAAGGAAAGCAGGTATGCAATTTCATCAGTTTAGGTTGAAGTCACACTATTTTTTTTTATTCCTTGCGGGCCTTCTCTTTTTCTCCGGTCATACCCAAGCCCAGGTGAATACGGTGGAATTCGGTAAAAATCGCCTGCAATTCAAGAATTTCAAGTGGAAATATTACCAGACACAGAATTTCAATACCTATTTCGAAGAAGGGGGTCAGGCGCTGGGGAAATATGTATGCCAACTGGCCGAAAAAGAGTTGCCGGGTATAGAGAAATTTGTTGAATATGGTCTGCAACGCCGGGCTAATCTTGTCATTTACAACACGTACAATGACATGGAGCAATCCAATATCGGCCTCAATCTCGACTGGCAGACCACCGGCGGCATTACCAAGCTCGTCAACAACAAGATGGTGCTGTACTTTACCGGGGACCATAATAACCTGCGTATCCAGGTAAGGGAGGGCATTGCCCGTATCCTGGTGGAAAATATCCTTTTTGGAGATGACCTGGGGGAGTTTGCAGCCAATCAGGCTTTACTGGACCTGCCGCAATGGTTAACGGACGGTTATATTCAATACGTCGCTGAAAACTGGAATACGGTGCTGGATGATAAGTTGAGATCTGCCATGCTTTCCGGCCGGTATAAGAATTTTTACCAGTTCGCCTATGAGCAGCCCAATCTGGCCGGGCAGGCCTTCTGGGAATACCTGGCGGAGAAATACAAGAAAGAGAACGTGACCTATTTCCTGTATCTCGCCCGGGTCTACCGCAATCTGAACAATGCCTCGCAGCGCATTTGCAAGAAGAAGTTCAAGGAAGTCCTGAAGGACTTCATGAATGATGAGGAGGACAAGTATGAAAAGGAACTCAAGGGCCGCCGTAACTTCCCGAAAGGGATTGTCTCGGTAACCGAGGATATCAATGAGCATAAGGACTTTTTTCACTTTGCTCCGGACCCGGCGCCCCGCAGCCAGACCTATGCAGACGTAGAATACAATCGTGGCAAGTATACGGTGATGCTCCACGAGAATTTCATCAACGACCGGACGCTGCTTAAGGTCGGTGTCAGGTCGCTGGAAGAACAGATCAACCCGCATTATCCTTTACTGGCCTGGGATCCCAAGGGGGAAAGACTGGCCTGTATTTACTGGTCCCGTGGCAGTGTCAAACTCTTTGTCTATGATGTCGCCAGGCGGTACAAAACCGTCGTGCAGGACCTGCCGGATTTCCAGCAGGTGCAGAGTATGAAATACATGCTCAACGAGGGGACCCTCCTGCTGAGCGCCGTGCGCAACGGTCAGTCGGATATTTATACCTATAACATAGCTGACCAAAGCTACAAGCAGATCACCAACGATATCTACGATGACCTGGATGCGTCCTTTGTGGCCTTCCCCGGCAAAACCGGTATTATCTTCTCCTCGAACCGGCCTTCCGGGATGGCACCCAACAAAGACACGGTACTTCCTTCCTACTACCATTATAACATCTTCCTGGTTGGCAATACGGATAATGACGAAGGCAAGCAGGTATCCCAGCTGACCCATATGCGTTATGGCGACGCCCGCTATCCCTTGCAATACAATGTCACCCATTTCACCTTCATCAGCGATGAGAATGGGATTGCCAACCGCTATGCCGGCTTTTTCACCACGCGTGGCGCCGGCTTGGACACTGTTTATAAGGTAGGTGACGAACTATTGCACAATCCCAGTCCGGAGGACCTGGATTCCACACTGCGTGCCTATAAGAAGCAGGCGCCGGACACTTCTTATGTTTTTGCGATCACCAATGATTCTTCCTATGTATTTCCGATCACGAATTACCAAAGCGGGCTGACGGAGACCTCCAGCGCCGGAGAAAACGGGCAGGTCAGTGAAGTACGGCAGGAAGACAATACAAAATACCTGTACAAGTTGAAGGTGGACCAGGATGCCCTGAAAAAGCGTAATCTCAATGACCGGATGACCGATTTCCGGAAAAAGACAGTACAGGAAGCGCAACTGTCCAGTGCCAATGTGCTAAGGAGAGCCCCGCAATTGAAGACCGATACGGCGACCATCCGGCGGCAGCCGACCTCCGACTTCTTCGACAGTGAATTCGGCAAGGACACCAGCAAGGCCAATAACCGACGCCCGGTTAACAATCCTTTCGCCACTGTCCGGCCGCTGAGCCAGCAGCTGCCTGTCGGCGAACAACCCGTCCTGAAGACGGCCAAGCTATTCGACTATAAACTAAAGTTCTCGGTAGACAATTTTACCGCCGGCTTCAATAATGATGTACTGGTCACCAAATATCAGCCTTATACCGGGGCCCTGCCGATCAACCTCAGTGGTCAGGACGCCTTCAGCGGCCTGCTCAAGGCCTCCATATTCGATCTTTTTGAAGACATCCGGTTTACCGGCGCCCTCAGACTGCCGTTCTTCAGCAGTGGTTCTTCGTCAACGCAGGTGGGTACTCCCGATGGCGCCGTGTTTACACCCGGCGAAGGGTCATTCTTCGACGGCAGCAGCGAGTATTATGTCCGGGCTGACTATCTGAAGCATCTTTTCGACTATTCCCTGATCTACTATCGCGAAACGCAGGTGGGGAATTACACGGATCCGACCTACTTCAATAACCAGTACCCCTATGATGCCAAGGCCTATACCAATCTATGGCAGGGCATCATCAAATATCCTTTCGACAAAGTGCGCAGCCTGAGGCTGTCAGTCGGGGTACGTATGGATAAGGTGCAGATCAGGCCCGATATCAATGGTTTTCCGCCGATCGGGCAGATAGATTCCGCCGGTCTGTTAGCTCCGGCCCTCGACAAGCAGACATTCGGGCTGGTACACCTGGAATATGTGTATGACAACACTTTGCTGAAGGCGACGGATATCTGGAACGGCCTGCGGTATAAATTCTATTTTGACTGGAATACCCAGCTGAATACGACCCAGGGGGCGGCTGAAGGGAAGTACGGCTATAATTTTGGCTTCGATGCCCGGAATTACCTGCCCATCTACCGCAATTTTATCTGGGCGCTGCGTGCAGCCGGAGATTTCTCCTGGGGTAGCCAAAAGATCGTCTATTACCTGGGGGGAACGGACGGCTGGTTATTTCCCAAGGCCTATTCCGTACCGACCCCGCAAGACCCGACCTATGCCTTTCAATCCCTGGCCGTTAACCTGCGTGGCTTCGACCAGAATATCACCAATGGCAATAATGATGTCGTGATCAACAGCGAATTGCGGCTGCCGGTCTTCACGACCCTTTTCAATAAGCCGATCAACAATGCTTTCCTGCGGAATTTTCAGGTGGTCCAGTTCTTCGATCTGGGTACGGCCTGGAACGGCAAGTATAACGCCCTCAAGCGGCCGGAAGAGGAAATACCGTCTTCCTCAGGCGCTCTTACGGTATTGCTGAAGGCCGGTGGTATCGGTCCATTTGCCGGAGGTTATGGATTTGGCGTGCGGAGTACGTTGCTCGGGTACTTCCTACGCTTTGACGCAGGCTGGCAGATGAATACCTTTTTCGATCAGTCGCCGGTGCTGAACGTATCGATGGGCGTGGATTTCTAGTATTAAAACCGGTAGGACAATGTCCTACCGATCGTCAGCCGGTGAGCCGGCGAGAAGAGTGCGGATTGAACATCACGATAACTCCCAGCAGATAATCCAGGACAACGCACAGTACTACGAGCGAAGGGAGGAGTAAAAAAAGAATTATTTGTATAGAGTACATCATTAATTATTGTAGTTGTTAAGGTGGCATTACGATAATGCTTTGCCACATTTGGCAATTAAAATATAGATCAGCGTTAGCAGGACAGAATAACAAAAGATCATGTCCCAGGCATAATGATGGCGAAAGGGATGAACGATCATGCCGAGGATATCTCTCAGTAAATCGAAAGGATCTGTGATGATATCCCAGCTGTTGTAGCGGAGATATCTGCCAGTATATACGCCCAATGCGTTCAGCCACATTACAGGATAAAGGAACAGCCACCGGCCCAGGATCGTCATCCGGGGCACCAGGAGTTTTTCTATCTGGCGGGTTGACAGGACGCCGAGGAGAAGGCCGTTCCAGGCAAAGGACAGGATCAGGGCCAGGTCGAACCATTCCGGTACGCGGGTATTGCGATGATTGTCGGCGAGATGGTACAGGTCCGTGAGAATGTAGAAAGAATTAGGGATAAAAAGCAGCCATACCAGGAAGGTAAGGATCATGAGGAATCCTTTCAGGGATGCTGTCCTGCCAGGGGAGAGCGCTGCGCTGGTGAGTTGCCTTTCAGCCGCACCTTTCCGCCAGGCCGTCAATCCCGTCGAAATGGCGTAGGGGATGTAGGCCAGGAATAAGTTCCAGATCATGGACAGAAAAGTGAGCCTGCCTGTATGGAGAACGCGTATTACCACCAGGATGCAGCTAAAGAGCATGGATGCGGTCAGCATACGATCCATTTCTGTCCGGAGCGGCAGGAAGCGCCTCATGCGGGGGATAGAAAACGATAGAGGTGTCATGGTAGTTTGGGTATGAAGATGAAGAGCGCGACAACAACCGCCGTGATAGCGGCCACCAGCACTGCGCCGGCGGCGAGATCTTTGATAAATTTGATAGTGGGATGGGCTGTAGGATGGACGACATCCGCCATTCTTTCCAGGCAGGTGTTCAGCATTTCCGTGATCCATACACCGCCCGTCACCACCGCCAGGATAGCTGCCTCGGAGTAGCTGACGTGAAAGACGATGCCGGCAATTATTACGGCGACGGTAGCGACGGCATGAATGCGGGCATTGTGTTCCTGCCGGATAAATACCAGGATGCCACTTATGGCATAGCGAAAGCTTTTTATCCGGCTGCGAAGGGAGAATTTTTCCGGGTGCATAGTGACGGCATTTTTGGTTAGGTTATGCGATAGCAGGAAAAGGTGAAAGAGTATGTGCGTTTGGATCGGTTTTTCCACTTTTCACTTTGGATAGGATAGCCTCCAGCAAGGGGAGCATTTTATTCAAGCCTTGTGTCTTGATCAGGAAGTTCCACATCGGTTCGAATTTTTTCCAGCCGCCCGCATAAGCAAAATGTTTGATTACATACCGAATCCGGTCGTGGCCAAGACTGGCCCTGAGGATATTGGTCCAGGAATAAAAGGAGTTATAAGCGGAGTCATACCCTTCTTTAAGCTCTGGGGCAGAAAGCCCAACCGTTCTGTAAACTACCTGCCGGGTATCATACAAATCCCAGTTCCGATGAAGTATTCTTCCTTGTCGCTCCATCTCTTTAAAAAGCCGGGTGCCCGGATAGGGCGTAAGAATATGAAAAGTGCAGGTCGTCAATGAATTTTTGACAGCCCAGTCGACCGTTCGCCTGAATACATCCGGATCGTCGTCATCCAGTCCAAATACAAAACTACCGTTGATCATGATACCGAGAGAATGAAGGCGCCGAATAGCTTCTTCATAATCCTTCCCGATATTCTGGCGTTTGTTGCCCTGCACCAGGTTGTTGCGGCTGAGTGTTTCAAAACCGACAAATATACTGCGTAATCCAGCTTTGGCAGCATCTTCGATCAGATCGCCTCTCAGGATAGCGTCGATAGTGGATGCCCCCTGAAAAACCCGATCCATTCCCCGCATGCCTTCAAACAGGGCACGTCCAAAACGCTGGTTACCTAACAGGTGATCGTCCAGAAAATAGAGGTGCCGGCCTGGCAGGCGATCAATTTCGGCCAATGCTTCATCTGCCCGTTGGGTATAGAACGATCTGCCGCCTTCGAAGAAAGCGTCTTTGTAACAAAAATCGCAATGGTGCGGACAGCCGCGGGATACGACGATCGAATTCGGCACCAGATAACGGTTGCCTTTGATCAGATCTCTGCGGACCGGTGGAATTCCGGCAATATCCCGATCTTTGTTGCGATAAACTTTTCGGGGGGATTTTTGGCGAAAATCCGCCAGGAATTCCGGAAAGATATCTTCGCCCGGGCCGAGAAAAATGCTATCTGCGTGCGGAGCTGCTTCTTCCGGCAGAGAAGTGACGTGGAGGCCTCCGAGGCATACATAGGCTCCGGTGGCGCGGTAGTGATCTGCGATCCTGTAGGCGCGGAATGCGTTCGTAATATATACCTGGATCAGGACAAGATCAGGGTGATCATCCAGCCGGAGTTCTTCCACATGTTCGTCCTGGAGGTCGATCTCGTCGTCCGGCGAGCAATAGCCTGCCAGCGTAGCGAGGCCCAGCGGCGGGAACAGCGAGTATTTGATCGGTCGCCAAAAGGGGTTTTTGGCCTCTGTAAGTGCGGGGAGGATCATTTTGATTTTCATGGTCAGCTGTTTAAGGTGAAAAAAGGATAAGGTCAATGGTCATGGTATGAAGGGTACTACCGCCGGTATAGGGATCATGGTTTCATGAGGCAGTCATGGTTTCAGAAGCATAGGCAGCAACCGGAGCAGAACCTTTAGTATCGGATATGCTGGATGAAAGTATAGCCTGCCAGGACGACCAACAGCAGGATCGCCTGCAGGGCAATCGCTGTATTCAGCCAATGGCGGCGATAGTAGACGCCTACCTGCCAACCACGTTGGTCCCGCTCCAGGCGAAAACGCATAATGGCGAGTACATTGAAGAGGACGGCCAGCAACAGACAGCCGATGATCACCTGTGCCTTGTGAAAAGCAAAGAGATTAAACGGAGACTGAAGGAATGAGGGCGCGAAATAGTAATACATGGCCTTTGTACCAAAGCAGATGCGGGCCAGTATGGTCAGCATAAAGAAGCTGGCAGGCAGCAGCAGGGTGAGGCCGAGGAGTCCGGAGGTCAGCGGCCGAAGTAAACGAGGGCGTGTCATTGTTGTCGTTTTTATTTTCATAAAAGTGCTTTGCATTTCAAAGTATCAAGATCAAAAAAAAGCGGCTTTTATACCGCGATGAAGGCCGGGCGTATGGCGTTCGAGCCAGGCAACCGTCAGGTGGGTGATCCTCCCGGGCCCGCGAGCGATCCGATCATCCGGGGCCGGTCACCCCGCGAATCATATTTTCCAGTGCCTGCAGGTGATCCTTGAACGATTTTTCACCGGCTTTGGTGATTGAATAGGTCGTATTGGTCTTTCGTCCGATAAACCCTTTGTGCACCTTAATAAAGCCATTTTCTTCCAGGTTGATCAGGTGGGAGGCCAGGTTACCGTCCGTCAGTTCCAGTAATTGTTTGAGTTCATTGAAACTGACTTCCGCGTTCATCAGCAGGATGCTCATCACCCCCATCCGGATGCGACTATCGAATACTTTATTGAGATTTCCGATCGGGTTCTTCATTTTCTCTCATATTTCCACCACATGATCAGTCCATAGATGATATGCAGGACGCCGAAGCCCGCCGTCCAAAAATATAATCCTTCATGTGGGTAGTACATACAGATGCTACCGAGCAGTACTTCCAGCAATCCCAGGTACCGGATATCCGTCAGGGTATATTTGCTGGCATTGACCAGGGCCAGACCATAGAATACCAGGCAGGCCGGAGCAACATATTCCCAGTCGGAGTGATATAACAAACCCAGTACAAACAGACCACCGGCGGTCAGTGGAATGAGCATGTTAATCAGCAGCCTTTGGGAAGCGTGATCCCAGATCGGCAGCATGCTTTTGCGCGCTTTACGCCAGGTGAACCAGGTAGAGGATGCCAGGGCGGCAATCAGCACTGCTGCTGCCAGGGTGACGAGTCGCCATTTAAGGTCGCTGGCTGCGTCGTGGAGGTAGCCGTGACGGGTTACGTATCCGCCTGCGGCATAATAGTCCATTATCCATACGTGGCCGATCCAGGCCCCAATGAGGGCGCAAATACCGGCGCTGAGGCCGCTCAAACCGCTCAGGGAGATGAAGCGGGATGACCGCTCCATCATCCTCTTGATGTCCTGCAGAGTCTCCAGTGATTGGTCGGCCGGCGTTTGGCTTGTCATAAAAGTACTTTGAAATACAAAGTAACTGGAAAGAATTCATTCCGGCAAGTTTTTTCTGAAAAGATTTTTGGTGGAGAGGCGCGAAAAACAGCGCCGGTTGGTGGAACGGCGGAGGGCGCGCGGCGAGGGAACGGCGGCTTCAAAGGATGAGTTCCATCTGGATATCACACCGTTCGTAGGGTGAAGGGGGACCAGCCACCTTGCGGAATCCTAACTTATGATACAGGTTGATGGCGGGTTTGAGACGGGTATTGCTCTCCAGGTACACGCGGCGGGCGCCGAGGGCCCTGGCCTTTTCGATACAGGCCCGCCCCAGCAGGTAGCCGATACCCAGCCCCTGGGTTTTCGGGGATACCCCCATTTTTGCCAACTCAAAACTACCATCGTCCATTCGGATCAGCGAACAGGTCCCCACAGGTTCGCCTTTATAAAGAGCCATAAAAATATGGCCGCCCTTATCCAGGATATATTCCCTGGGGTGATCGAGAGCCTTATAATCTCCCTCTTCCATGCGAAACCAGGTGGTGATCCATTCTTCATTCAGTTGACGGAACGCTGCCTGATAGGCCGGGATAAAATCCACGATCTGTATCCGCGCGCTTTCCCGGATCTTCTTTTCTACCCCCACCCGTTGCAACAGGCTCTTTTGTTCCAGCAAAAACTCCCATTCCCCGATCGCCTTCCACAGGTCATGATGCGTCTCTTTCATTGCTTTTTCGATGGCAGAGGTGACGTCGTCCAGCTGGGGCTGCATTTTTTCGCGCAGCTGCTGTCCCGCGGAAGACAACAATACAAAATTCTTCCGGCCGTCGGCCGCCCCTTTCTTTTCGACCACATAACCTTTGATGGCCATCTCCCGTACAATCTGGCTGACAGAAGGATGGGTATGCCCGATCTCTTTGGCAATATCAGTGATCGACTTTTCCTGTGTTGAGGAAAGAGAATAGAATACCGGAAACCATTTCGGCTGGAGGTCTACCTGATAAAGGTCATAAATACCGGCTGCCTGCTCCGTCATTTCTTCACTAAGCCGGCGAAGGCGGCTGCCGAGGGCCATCTTACCGGTGCGGGTATAAAAGTCCATAAATAATATTAATTACGTAAGTGCTTACGTAAATTTAATGAAGAGATAGATTCCATCCAAATTTTCTTGTGGTCGCGAGCGCAAAGGAGGATCTTTCCCTACATTACAGACGTATTTTTTTAAACGACGATTACATGCCCGCATCTTACATCCTCGCCCTGGACCAGGGCACAACCAGTTCAAGGGCCATCCTGTTTGATCAATCCGGCCGTATACGGCAGGTAGCACAAAAGGAATTCCGGCAGTATTATCCTCAGCCAGGCTGGGTCGAACACGATCCGGAGGAAATCTGGTCGTCTCAGTATGGAGTGCTGGCGGAAGTGCTGGCCAAGAGCAATTGCACCACCCGGGATATAGCAGCCATTGGAATTACCAACCAGCGGGAGACCGTTATCGTTTGGGACCGGGTGAGTGGTAAGCCTATCCATCCGGCCATCGTGTGGCAGGACAGACGAACCGCAGGGTATTGCGACGAGCTAAAGGCACGGGGGCTTTCTGCCATGATCCGGGATCGGACGGGGCTCGTGATCGATGCCTATTTTTCCGCTACAAAACTCAAATGGATACTGGACGAAGTACCGGGCGCCAGGGGCCGCGCAGACAAAGGCGAGCTGGCTTTTGGCACTGTCGATAGCTGGCTGGTCTGGAAACTGACGGGAGGGCAGTTGCATATTACCGACAGTACCAATGCCTCGCGCACCCTGCTGTTGAATATCCACACCGGCGCCTGGGACCCCGAATTACTGCGGCTTTTCGACATCCCTTCTTCGGTCCTGCCGGAGGTCAGGTCATCCAGCGAAATATATGGTCCTACTGCCAGTATCATGGCGCCGGGCTCGGTGGGAATGCCCATTGCCGGCATCGCCGGAGATCAGCAGGCGGCCTTATTCGGACAACTGTGCACGCAACCCGGAATGGTCAAGAACACTTATGGTACAGGTTGCTTTCTGCTGATGCATACCGGCGGGAAGGCAGTGAGATCCGACAACAACCTGCTGACAACCATCGCCTGGAGCCTTAACGGGAGAACGGAATACGCCCTGGAGGGCAGCATTTTCATTGCCGGCGCGGTGGTACAATGGCTGCGGGATGGACTGCACCTGATAAGATCATCAGAGGAGGTAGAGGGGTTGGCTGCCAGGGTAGCCGACACTGAAGGTGTCTACATGGTACCGGCTTTTGCCGGGCTGGGCGCGCCTCACTGGAATCAATATGCGCGGGGCAGCCTGTTCGGTATGACACGCGGCACTAACCAGGCGCATATCGCCAGGGCGGCCCTGGACAGCATTGCCTATCAAACCTATGATGTGCTGAAAGCGATGGAGGCGGATAGTGGCATCGTTCTCAAAGAGCTGCGGGTAGATGGCGGCGCTACGGCCAACAATCTGCTGATGCAGTTCCAGTCCGACATCCTGCAGGTACCCGTGATCCGTCCGACCGTCACGGAGACAACGGCACTGGGAGCCGCTTACCTGGCGGGCCTTGGGACAGGCTATTGGGGGTCGGTAGAAGAATTGCAAAAGCATTGGGCAGTAGACAAACGATTTGAACCGGCTATGGATGAGGGGCGGATAAAGGGCTTACTGAAAGGATGGCAGCGGGCCGTTAAGGCGGCCATCGCCTGGGCGGAAACAGATTAATATGAACCGACAAGATATGTTAAAAGCCCTGGTAGCAAAAGGCGACCAGGAATGGGATTTCTGCATTATCGGCGGGGGCGCCACAGGGCTCGGGGTAGCAGTGGACGCTGCATCCCGCGGCTTCAGTACCATACTCGTCGAGCAATATGATTTTGCCAAGGGGACATCGTCGAGGGCGACCAAGCTGGTGCATGGAGGCGTGCGTTATTTACAACAGGGCAATATCAAACTGGTGACAGAGGCATTGCATGAACGGGGTATCCTCCGAAGGAATGCACCGCACCTGGTAAAGGACCAATCCTTTATTGTACCCAACTATAAGTGGTGGGAAGGTCCTTATTACGGCCTTGGCCTCAAAGTATATGACTGGATGGCGGGCGAGCTGGGATTGGGTAAATCCAAGTGGCTGAGCCGTGAGGAGACCCTGGAGCAGGCCCCCACCCTCGACGCTGAAGGTTTGCGGGGAGGTGTCCTCTATCATGACGGCCAGTTCGATGATGCCCGGCTGGCTATCAATCTTGCCCAAACAGCAGCCAGCCATGGGGCTGTACTATTGAATTATTTCCGGATGGATGGGTTGCTGAAGAAAGACGGGATAATAAAGGGGATACGTGCAACGGACGAGGCAGATGGCGCCGGCGGCCAATCTTATGAGATCATGGCCAAGGTAGTCATCAATGCAACAGGCGTATTCACCGACAATATATTACAGATGGATCAGCCGGGCAGCGAGACCGTTATCGCTCCCAGCCAGGGGGTGCATATCATCCTCGACAAAGATTTCCTGCCGGGCGAGGCAGCTATCCTTGTCCCCCATACTGACGATGGCCGGGTATTGTTTGCTGTCCCCTGGCATGACAAGATCATCGTCGGAACGACGGATACGCCGGTCAGCGTGGCAACGATAGAGCCCAGGGCATTGCCTGAAGAAGTCGACTTCATCCTGCAGCAGATCGGCCGTTATCTGCGGAAAGTGCCTGACCGTGGGGACATCCGCAGCGTATTTGCGGGGCTGCGTCCGTTGGTGAAAAGCAGCAGCAAGAAGACGGCAGAGTTAGCCCGTGATCATCTTATCCTGGTAGCCGATTCGGGGCTGATCACTATTACCGGCGGGAAGTGGACGACCTACCGGCGAATGGCGGAAGATACCGTCAATACGGCGATACAGCGGTCAGGGTTACCTGTCAGGCCCTGTGTCACCGATACGTTGGCGATCCATGGGTCCGGGGGTGAAGGTGAAGCGGCCATCCGGGCGCTGACGGCCACAAGACCGGAGTGGGGGATGCAGCTGCATCCCCGTCTCCCCTATCTGCAGGCGGATATCATCCGGGGTGTGAGGGAAGAACTGTGTATGACAGTGGAAGATGCATTGAGCCGCCGGACAAGGTCCCTCCTGCTGGATGCGCGGGCAGCCATCGAATGTGCCCCGGTGGTGGCGGAGTTATTGGCGACGGAGCTTGGGCATGGCCGGGATTGGCAGGTAAGACAGACGGAGGTATTTGGGGAACTGGCAAAAGGATACCTGGCGACGGTTTAGGAAGAGGAAAATTTTAAACTATATATTATGACGCCATTTATGGGCGAGTTTATCGGGACGGGACTGGTCATTCTACTGGGCCAGACCGTTGTCAGCAATGTAGTACTGAACAAGACCAAGGGCCATAACAGTGGCTGGATCGTCATCAGTTTTGGTTGGGGGATGGCTGTCTTTGTCGGCGTGTATTGCTCGGCGGCAGCCAGTAAGGCGCACCTGAACCCTGTCGTGACCCTGGCCTTTGCGGTATTGGGCAAAATATCCTGGCAGTTGGTGCCCATATATATCGCTGCCCAGCTGTTAGGGGCTATGGCCGGATCGCTGGTGGCCTGGCTATGCTTTCGTCCACATTTTGCCCCTACAGCGGACGCAGACGCAAAGCTGGCGGTTTTTTGCACGACGCCGGCTATCCGAAGTTATGGCGACAACCTGGTGGCCGAGATCATCGCTACGTTTGTGTTGATCCTGGGCGTACTATTTATTGCTGCGCCGTCCAGCAGTCTGGGTGCGCTGGATGCTTTGCCGGTAGGTCTGCTGGTATTAGCCATCGGACTGGGGCCTGGCGGCCCCACAGGCTACGCCATTAACCCTGCCAGGGACCTTGGCCCCCGGATCATGCATGCGTTGCTGCCCATCGTCGGCAAGCGGGATAGTGACTGGAGCTATGCCTGGATCCCTGTGCTGGGCCCGTTGCTGGGTAGCCTGCTGGCGGTATTGGTATATAAGATGATATAAGCGGGGAAGTGAGGTGGCTAATAAAAAAATCCCCGCTGTTTAAGCAGGGATGACTAATCAAATTCTTACCAAAATTATTCTTCTCATTCGGGCGTACATACGAGAAAAAAAAGGATTTGGATTCCTGAATCACTATTTTTCTTTTTCCCGGGGGCCCTTACCCTGGTTGTACTGCTGCAGGAGCAGGCTACCGGCCTCCAGCAACCGTTCGAGGTCACGGTACTGCAATAATAAATTCCCCCTTTCTTCCGGATCGCTGAACTCCGAATTATCAGTGGTAAGGCAGGTTTCAACCATTGCCCAGAGGCTATGCCGCCATTCATGCAGGCGGTAATCGCTAAAAAAACGTTCGAGTACCACCATAGGGTCACGCTTTTCTTCTTCTTTCAGACAGAGCACCCCATCGAACAGTTCCTTCTGCTCTAAAAACTGTGACATAAAAAGATGTTTAAGTGTTAAGATATTGGCAGTGCCCGGCATAGTCGGTCTATAACCAGTCAACGGACGCTACACTTATCCGGAGAGTCGGAAGGAGAGAAAGAGGGTGTCCCCTAAAGTAGTATTTTATTTAATCTGCGACAAAAATAGTAATTTGCGGCCTTATTAGGCCATTAATCTATGAGAAAATATTTATGACTTCACACGAAAAAGAAATCCTGAAGAAAAAATTCGGCGCGACTATTCAGCGAATCAGGAAAGACAAACGTCTTACGTTGCGCCAGGTCGCTGCATCCTGTCAGCTGGACAACAGCAAGATCGCCAAAATTGAAGACGGGAAATTCAATGTGGCGCTGTCCACGATCGTAGAACTTTCCCGCGGTTTGGGGATTGCCCCGTCGATGTTATTGACGGAGTTCAACCATGATCCTAAGGAATCGCTGCAAGAATGATGGAGCAGGCTGCTGCAATCTGTTCGTCGGTGATGATCAGGGGCGGGGCGATTCGCATGCATTGCGGAGCAAAGAGGTACCAATCTGTCAGGAGCCCACCCGCGATACACCGGTCAATGACCTGCTTGTTTTGGTCAAAGCTCCCGAATTCGACGGCGATCAGCAGGCCGCAACTCCGCACGGCCCGGATGGCCGGATGAACCAGTAGGCTGCGGAATAACTGTTCCTTCCGGGCGACCTGTCCTATCCAATCCCCTTCCAAAAGCACCTGAAAGGAAGCCAGCCCGGCAGCGCAACAAAGAGGATGGCCGCCGAAGGTTGTTATATGTCCCAGTACCGGATCTCCCGTCAACGCCCTCATGACGGGTTCGTCAGCAATAAATGCTCCCATGGGCAAACCCCCGCCCAATGCCTTTCCCAGCAGCAGTATATCCGGCACGACCCCATAGCGTTCGAACCCCCATAATGTTCCGGTCCTGCCAAAGCCTGCCTGGATCTCATCGAAAATCAGGAGCGCGCCTTTCTCATGGCATCGTTGTCTGAGCTGTTGCAGCCATTCTTTATCCGGTGTGTATACTCCTCTTTCAGCCTGTACTGTTTCGGCAATGACACAAGCTGTGCTGGTGGTGATCAGGTCGAGTGCGGTGGCTGTATTGTAGTCAGCATGATGAATACCAGGCAGCAGGGGCCGGTAGGCATTACGCCAATATTCGTCACCCATTACGCTGAGCGCACCCTGGGTGGAGCCATGATAGGATTGGTTGAAAGCAACGATCTCCGTACGCCCTGTTACTCTTTTGGCGAGTTTCATCGCCCCTTCGGTGGCCTCGGCGCCGCTGTTGGTAAAATAGATAGAATTCAGCGAGGGTGGCAGATGACTGGCGAGCATTGCAGCGTATTGTACCTGTGGTGACTGGATAAGTTCGCCATACACCAGCAGGTGCAGGTATTTGTCTGCCTGATCTTTTATGGCCTGTACTACCCGGGGATGACGGTGGCCGGTATTGCATACGCTGATCCCGCCGATCAGATCGAGGTATGCCGTACCGGAGGTATCATACAGGTGCATCCCTTCTGCGCTGGCGATTTCAAGTCCGAGCGGGTTAGGAGAAGTTTGGGCTACGTGACGGAGAAACAGTCGGCGTGAATCTAAATTCCTGTCCATGGTCGGGTAAAGTTCGTAATTTTATAAAAACTTCCACCATGGCTCTTATTTTACCAGTAGAAGGCAAATCGCCGCGCTTCGGCAAAAACTGTTTTCTCGCCCCCAATGCCACAGTGGTAGGGGATGTGGAGATGGGCAATGAATGTAGTATCTGGTTCAATGCGGTGGTGAGAGGAGACGTCAACAGCATTCATATCGGCAACAAGGTGAATATCCAGGATGGAGTCATCATTCATGCCACCTATCAGAAAACCAAAGTTCATATCGGCAATAATGTTTCGATAGGTCATAATGCCATTGTGCATGGGTGTACTATAGAAGACAGTGTGTTGATAGGGATGGGCGCCATTGTCATGGACAATGCCGTTGTCGGCACTAATTCCATTATTGCTGCGGGTGCAGTTGTGCTGGAAGGCACCCGGGTAGAATCGGGTGCCATTTATGGCGGGACACCTGCCAGGAAGATCAAAGATATACCCCGAGACCTCGTTTCCGGCCAGATTGAACGGATTGCCAAGAACTATTGTCTCTATGCCAGCTGGTTCGAAGAGTCGAATGCCGTACCGGAGCCTTAGAATATGGCCGACTACCCATTTACCCCAGTATTCCCGCGATTAAATCTGGCGTTACCCTTGCAAATCAGCGATAATATTTGTAGGTTTAAATCGTTCTATTATACGATATCCCCATGAAACCGAGCAACCGCATATTCTCTTTCTTTCTCCTGGTTATATTACTGACAGGCTCTAGTTCCTGTGGATGGATACACAATCTTTTCGGACCCAAATACGGCTGTCCCAGCGATGGGAGAAATGTAGGCGCAGAGCGGATCCTGAGTGGAGAGAAAGTGCCTAAGGCCGGCAAATGGCGAGGCGGCTCATAAACGACCTATCATACCCCGAGCAATCTATTCCCCTATTATAAATCTTAAAATCCCTACACTATGAGCCCGCTAACCCTACGAACAGATTTTGGCTGCACGGAAGCCGTCATTGATGATGACTGCGGTCTGAAGCGCTTTTATGAAGTTGCCAACATCCTCTCCGACGATCTCGACATCAAATTCACTCAAAAGACAGATGATTTCGACTCGCTGATGTGGGATTTTCTTTACAAGGGTCATATCCTGACCCTGCATTACAACATCTACACCGGTATCTCCATTTATCCGCGGAAATTTCGTGAAGCTCCCCGGAAAGACAATGACGCCGTCGTGGAAGTGGCTAAATTTCTGGAAGGCAAATTACTCATCAATACAGCCAGACGTTATATGTCCTAAGTTACTGATGTCATGAACCCGGGCCGATTGATCCGGCACGCGATTGCCTGCTTTACTACTACAGAGGCTGTCCGCTAATGCGGACGGCCTCTGCTTTTTTCCTATATTTGGTTACATGACATCCCTGAAACAAGGCTCCCCTTTCTACACCAAACTGGCCATGGTGCTGGTCAGCCTGATAGCGTTATTCTATATCGCTATCCTGGGCAAGAGCATACTTGCCCCCCTGATATTCGCGCTGTTGTTTGCCGTCCTGCTGCTGCCCCTGTGCGCGTTCCTGGAAAGAAGGTTGAAATTTCCCCGTAGCGTGGCCTCGCTGGTGTCCGTATTGCTGCTGGTCCTTTCACTGGTAGGGCTGCTGTACCTGGTAGGCTCGCAGGTCGACAGCCTGGCGGACGACTGGCCCAAGTTCAAGCAGCAGGTTTTGACGTCGGTGGACAGCCTGCAGCATTGGATATCGGTCAAATTCCATATCCGTATCAAGCAGCAGATGACGTATGTCAACACGGCTACTTCCAAACTTCTGGAGACGGGGTCTTCCGTCATCGGAGATGTGCTGGTGTCTTTTTCGTCGCTGCTGGTTTTCCTGGTGTTTATCCTGATAGATACTTTTTTCCTGCTCTATTATCGCCGGCTGATCATCAAGTTCCTGGTAGCCGTATTCCGGGAGGAAAACGCTGTTCTCGTCTATGATATCATTGCAGAGATCCAATCCCGGATCCGGCAGTATATCCTGGGACTATTGCTGGAAATGGTCATCGTTGCCACCGCCAGTGGTCTGGCCTTGTGGATGCTGGGGGTCGAATATGCGCTCCTGCTCGGGCTGCTCATCGGCCTGTTCAATCTGATACCTTATATCGGGATCGCCTGTGCCCTCGTGCTGAGTACGGTGGTCACCTTTGCCAGTGCCGGAACGGCCAAACTCGTGCTGGTCATTTGTACTATTGTGGGGATACACCTGGTTGATTCCAACGTGCTGTTGCCGGTCATCGTGGGATCGAAAGTGCGGATCAACGCGCTGATCACTATCCTGGGGGTCATCGTCGGTGAAAATGTCTGGGGAATAACGGGTACTTTCCTGGCGATCCCGGTGATAGCCATTATAAAGATTGTATTCGACCGGATAGAGCCATTGAAACCCTGGGGCATGCTGTTGGGCGACGAACGTGATGAAAAGCAGCCAGAGCCTTTAAAACAGGAGATTAAACAGGAAGGGGCCGATGTGACGAACGCTCCCGAAAGTAAGAAATAATGTATTCTATCAACAGAATGGCAGCCAGCAGGCCCGCCATATTTTGTGACATGGAGGTATAACAGCCGGTGGCCTTGAGCAAAATAGCCAGGCCATAGTTGTGTAAATAATTGCCCAGCAGGCCCTGAGAGGAAATTTCCAAATATTTATAGATCGCGCCAATGATCAGCGTGGCAAAAGTCAGGATCAGCAGCGACCGGCTCTTGCTAAGGTGCAGCATGATATTGCAGATCACGAACATGCAAATAGCAACAAAAAAACTCATTCCCACATGAGCCGAGAAATGTAATATTTTATCATGTGTGGAGAAAGAATCCGGCAGGATAAAACCGAAATACACTATACCGGCCAGGAGTATGGCCCTCACCCACCTGTTAACATTTTTTTGGCGTTTTATCTTGATTTCCATTTGTCCTCATAAAAACGAATCTCATGCCAAGTTTTTATCCGGGCGTGGATTGGGTCAATAATTATTTTCTTCTATCGACCCGAGGATAGCGCAATAACTTATATATCTGTCCGGTGAAATACTGCCTTCCTGAACGGCTGCCTTCACCACACAGCCCGGTTCTTCCAGGTGCAGGCAATTGTTAAATTGGCATTGACCGGCCAGCGCGCGCATTTCCGGAAAGTAGCCGGAGAGTTCGGGGCGGGAGATGTCCACGAGTCCGAATTCGCGCATGCCGGGGGTATCGATCACGCGGCCCGAGGACGGCAGATCGAACATTTCGGCGAAGGTGGTGGTATGAATCCCTTTGCCGCTCCATCCGCTGACTTCCTGTGTCTTGAGGCTCATGGAGGGGAACAGTGCATTGAGAAAGGACGATTTCCCTACCCCCGAATGCCCGCTCAGCAGGCTGATCTTGCCCTGCAGGAGTTCTTTCACCTGATCCAGCCCTTCCCCTGTCTTTGTGCTCATCCGAACCAGGCGATAACCCACATCACCGTACATTTTTTGCCATGCGGCGAATCTCTCCTCTTCTTTTTTCCGGTACAGATCGGATTTGTTGAACAGCAGGACTGCCGGTACATGATAAGCCTCGCAAGTCACCAGCCAGCGATCAATGAATCCCTGGGAGGTGCGGGGTTCCTTCAAGGTGACGACCAGCAGGGACTGATCTAAATTGGCTGCAACAATATGGTGCTGCATGCGATGAGAAGGCGATTGCCGGTTGATATAATTGCGCCGGTCGTGTATAGCTGTTATGGTAGCTGTCTTTTCTCCTTCATTTTCCGGTTCCAGGTCCACATCATCGCCGACAGCCAGGGGGTTAGTAGAGGTGATGCCATCCAGTTTGAAGAGCCCCTTCAGCCGGGCATTCCAGGCCGTCCCGTCGGAAGTCCGGATGACATACCAGGACCCCGTGGATTTGTATACTTTTCCCGTCATGACGCTAAATTAAGGGAACTTTCGCAGTACTGTCCATCTCAGCAGCAGTTCCAGTAGCAGGAGGAGAGCGGCGGCCAATGCGAAGGGATAGAATTTTTCGGTATACCGGCGGATCGTCGTAGTCTCGATCTTCGATTTCTCAAGATGGTCGATCTCAGAATAGATATTCTTCAGACTGGCATTGTCTTTGGCGCGATAATAATGACCGCCGGTCTCATTGGCGATCTGGGTCAGTAATTTTTCATCGATGTTAACTTTTTCCCGTTGCATGATGACGCCGCCGGGTGTCTGCACGGGTACGGGCGCAAATCCCTCTGTCCCCATCCCGATGGTGTAGACGCGGACGCCGACCTCTTTGGCAATTTCCTTTGCGGTATTGGGGTCGATGAGACCACCGTTGTTCTCTCCATCGGTCAGCAGGATAATGACCTTGGTTTTCGAAGGGGAGTTACGAAGGCGGTCGACGGCGGTCGCAAGACCGGAGCCGATGGCGGTACCGTCTTCCAGCAATCCGCTCTGAACATTGGACAGTTGTGATAGCAGCATATTGCGGTCCGTGGTCAGCGGGCACATGGTAAAACTCTCGCCCGAAAAAATGACCAGCCCGATGCGATCGGTAGGCCGGTTTTGTATGAATTCAGCGGCGACGTTTTTAGCCGCCTCCATCCGGTTGGGCGTGAAATCCTCGGACAGCATGCTGCCGCTGATATCCAGGCAGAGCATGATATCAATACCTTCTCCACTGACTTGTTGTTCGTCATTTCTGCTTTGCGGCCGTGCAAGGGCTACAACCAGGCAACAGAGGGCGAGGACCCGGAAGATGAAGGGTACAGGCCGCAGGGTATTTCGCCAGGATGCCGTTCCACGAAAGGCACGCACGGTCGACACCATTACCGTGGCCTGGGCACGACCGGACCTTTTGATCTCCCACCAGATCAGCAGTGGCACGAGGGCGAGCAGACCGAAGAAGGCCGGCTGACTGAAGTAAATATGTTGATACCAATCGTACAGCACGTTATTTCGCGGTATTAATAAATTCATTTTTTGTGGCCTCGGCTTTGAAGGCTGCCGCTATTCCTGTCCTGCCCGACCTCAGAGCTGTTGCTTCTGATATCGGACGCTCTCGCGTCCTCTTCTTCTGCCGTGACGATACTCTCTATTTCTTCAACAGCGGAGCGGATGGTACGGAAATGTGCTTCGCTATCGGCGGGCCCGGGCTGATATTTGGCGAACTTTACGAAATCGCTCATCCGCAGGGTATCGGCCAGTTCTGAAAATTGCTGTGCGGGAAGGGCCAGCCGCCGCAGCTGGGAGATCATCTCTTCGCTTGTCTCGGATAAACTCTGAATGCCAGGCCGGCGATAGAGATATACTCTGAAGATGTCTCCCAGCCGGCTATAGTAGGTCTTGATGGCCCCTGTCTCAGGCAGGTTCTGCCGCTGGAGTTCGTCCAGCAGGCGGATGGCCTCTTCATAGGGAGACAAGCTGGGTGCAGCAGGAGCCTCCGCTGTGCCTGCCTTCCATACCTTCTTTTTCCGGACCAGCCAAATGACAAGGACAAGCGAACCAAGCGAGACGAAGGCCACGATCCATGCAAACCAGCGGGCAAAGGGATTGGGGATATCGATGATATCTTTGATATCGTGATAATCCTTATTGGCATCGATCTTTGTATATCCTATATTGATACGGATCGAATCGGTAAAGTATTGTTTATTGCCGGCAGTAAAAGTCAGCTGGGGAATGGCGTATGCACCGGAGTCAAAACTGGTGATGGTGAGGTATTGACGGTAGTAGCGCTGGCCTGGCTGAACGGAGGAATCCACGTTATGCTTTTCCACCCATTCGAAATGTGGCAGTGAGTCCAGCGACGGCCAGACCAGGGGGACATTTCCGGTGACGGTAGCCTCGAGCATCAATTGAATAGGTTCGCCGATAAGGATTTTTTGTTTATCGACAGTAGCTTTGAGGACCGGGGCTGAAGGGTCCGGGGTAGCGGGAGCGTGATGCCGGGAATGGGTCTGGGCGGATAGTTGGGCAGACGACAACAGGAATGCTGCCGATAGCAGTACAGCCGGCAATGTGCATAGGGTTAGGCCCATGATATTTGAGGATGATCTTATCATGTATTATCCCGGCCGGTGACGGCTGGCAAAAAAGCGCTGTAGTATTTTAACATAGTCTTCGTCCGTCCGCAGGTGCAGGAGATCGCACCCGGCCTTTTGGAAAATGCTTTTACATTGCTCCGTCTGGTTAAAGAAATATTGTTGGTAGTTCGTGCGCACCAGGTAATCGCTGGTATCCACCCAATGTCTGTTCCCCGTCTCGGAATCTTCTGCCTCCATCATGCCGATAGCAGGCAATTCCATATCCATTTTGTCATACACTTTGATACCGATCATGTCGTGTTTCTTTCCGGCTACTTTAAGGGCATCCTCAAAGCCATTGGCATCCAGGAAATCGCTCAACAGGAACACGATGGATTTATGCCTGACGGAGCCGTTTAAGAATCGGATAGCTTCACTCAGGCTGGTACCTTTTCTCTTAGGCTCTATGGTTAGCAGCTGTCTTACCATATACAGCACGTGTTCTCTGCCTTTTTTCGGAGGAATATAGGCCTCAACTTTGTCGCTGAAAAAAATGGCGCCCACTTTGTCATTGTTATTGATGGCGGAAAAGGCCAGGACGGCGCAGACTTCGGTGATCAGGTCTTTCTTGCGTGCATGTACGGTGCCGAAAAGGGAACTGGCGCTGACATCCACCAGCAGCATCACGGTCAGCTCGCGTTCTTCTTCGAAGAGCTTACTGAAAGGGTGATTGAACCGGGCGGAGACATTCCAGTCGATAAAACGTATGTCATCACCGGCAGCATATTCCCTTACCTCCCGAAAGCTCATGCCCCGGCCTTTGAAGGCGCTATGATATTCCCCGGTAAAAAGATGACGGGTGAGACGCTTGCTTTTGATGTCCAGCTCCCTCACCTTCTTCAATATTTCGGCTGTCGTGAGCATACGCGTTATTGACTATGGTATCGGAATCGCTTTCAGTACTTCGTCGATCACCTGTTCGACATTTACATTTTCCGCCTCTGCTTCGTAAGTCAGTCCGATACGGTGACGCAGCACATCTTTGGAAATACTGCGTACGTCTTCCGGTATGACGTAGCCGCGTTTGCTAAGGAAAGCGTTTCCTTTAGCGGCCAATGCAAGATTAATGCTGGCCCTGGGGCTGCCACCGTAGGCGATCAGCGGTTTCAGCTTTTCCAGTTTGTACTTTTCAGGAGTGCGGGTAGCAAATACAATATCGAGGATGTAGTGCTCTACTTTCTCATCCATATAAATCTGACGGGCCAGGTCTTTGGCCTGGATGATCTCCTGCATGGAGACTACCTGTTCGACGGCAGGAGATTGGCCGCCCTGCACATTCTGACGGATAATGAGCTGTTCTTCCTGTTTAGTAGGATAGTCGACGATCACCTTCATAATAAAACGGTCCTGCTGGGCTTCGGGCAGCGGGTAGGTACCTTCCTGTTCCAGTGGGTTCTGGGTAGCCAGCACCAGGAAGGGTTCTTCGAGTTTATGACTGGTATCGCCCAGCGTCACCTGTCGTTCCTGCATAGCCTCCAGGAGTGCGCTTTGGACCTTGGCAGGGGCGCGGTTAATTTCATCCGCCAGCACAAAATTGGCGAAAATCGGCCCTTTACGCACCACAAACTCGTGTTTCTGCTGATTATAGATCATTGTCCCGATGACGTCTGCCGGCAACAGGTCGGGCGTGAACTGGATGCGGCTGAATTTGGCGTGGATAGCCTGAGACAATGATTTAATAGCCAACGTTTTAGCTAAGCCAGGGACTCCCTCCAGGAGGACATGCCCGTTGGTGAGCAGACCGATCAGTAACCGGTCGAGCATCTGGTGCTGTCCTATGATCACTCTTCCCACCTCATCGCGCAATCGGTCGATAAAGGCGGCCTGGTATTGGATCTTGTTATTTAACTGTCTGATATCCTCTGCTGTATAAAGCATAGTGTTGTATTATCTTGTCTAAGGATCGAAAATACGAATTCGCTGGGCAACTTACGGGCCAAGTTGTCAGGCAGGTTAAAAAATTTTAATTCGAATGACATAAAATAATTATTTGATCAGGGAGTTTAAACCTGGGAGGTTTCCGGCCTTCCAAACGATAATGCGAGTAGAATGACTTCGAATTGGACCATACTTACCCTACTATCGGCCAGTCTTTATATGACAGGTTGCTCCGATAAAAACGCTACAGGCAAAGATCTGGACCTGCTCACTAATACTCCCTGGAAATACGAAAAGGCGGGTTTCGACTCGAATGACGATGGTATTTTCGATGCCCTTGACCCGCGCATTGCCGGGAGTGAAAAAGACAATACGATCATCTTCTGTAAGGATGGCACGGGTTATTCCGCATTAGGCCCGAATTCGCAGCTTGGTTCGAAGGCTTCTTCCAAGGCCAATGCCGACAGTCTGCCATTCATGTGGGCCTTTCAGAACAATGACAGCACTATTTATTTCCAGGATCAATACTACAAAATAAGGACGCTGGACAAGCATCGCCTGGAGCTCTATGCCGATGAAAAATTCGGGGGAGCGGAGACGCGTTACATTATTATCTTAAAGCATTAAGAGAGATACTTTCCTACGATCGGCACTCTTCTTCCAACGCCGAATGCCTTGCAACTGACGCGGATGATGGGGCAAAACTGGTTTCGCTTGTATTCGTTGCTGTTGACGAGCCGGAGAACGCGTCCTACGAGGGCTTCGTCGATCCCCATAGCGACGATCTCTTTGGGCCCTTGTCTTCTTTCGATATATTGATAGAGGATCTTGTCGAGGATGTCATAATCCGGAAGGCTGTCACTGTCTTTCTGACCTGGTCGCAGTTCGGCCGAGGGCGCTTTTTCGAGTATGTTGATGGGAATGACCTGGCTTTTGCGGTTGATATAGCGCGCCAGAGCGTATACCTGCCCTTTATAGACGTCACCCAGTACACTGAGCCCTCCGGCCATATCACCGTAGAGGGTGCCGTAACCTGTCGATAGTTCGCTTTTATTCGACGTGTTCAGCAGTATATAGCCGAATTTATTGGCCAGGCCCATCAGGATATTGCCCCTGGTACGGCTTTGCAGGTTTTCTTCGGCCAGTCCGAAGGGGAGGTTTTTGAAGACTGGCTCCAGCGTATGCAGGAGCGCCTCATAGACTTCGCGGATGGGTATGATATCATAAGGATTGCCGAGGTTGCGGGATAGCTGTTCGGCATCGCTGACCGAATGGCCGCTGGAATAAGGGGAAGGCAGAAGGACAGCCCGGACATTGTCTTTGCCCAGCGCTTCGCAGGCCAGTGCCAGGGTGACAGCGCTATCGATGCCGCCACTGCTGCCGAGGATGGCTTTTGTAAAGCCCATCTTGAAAAAATAGTCCCGGATGCCCAGGACAAGTGCCCGCTCGATCTGGGCGATATTTTTTTCGTCGATCAGGTATTGTATAATGCGGTCGGGGTCGTTGAGTTTGGAAACCCGCATGTCCTTGTCGAAGATTTCTGCCAGAGAGGGAGCGGGTTTTGGGGCAACCTGGGGCTGGGTATCGGCTGTATGGGGCGGGCTATCGGGGAGGTCTTCCTCATCCCGGTTGACGGGAATGGAAAATCCAGGCAGTAATTCTTCAAACAGCGGCGGCACGGGATGTGGCAGTGGCACAACGGCGAAATCCTCTTCGAAATAATTCAGTTCTTTGATAAGATTGCCTTTGGCATCATAGACGACGCTGCCACCGTCGAATACGATCTCCGTCTGTGAGCCTACCGCGGCGCAATAGTACATGGGAAGATGGTATTTCAACACATTCTGCCGGACCACTTCTTTGCGATCGTCATCGTGATCATAATCAAAAGGAGAGGCGGAGATATTGATCATCACGTCAGGGTGCTGTCGTATCAGGTGATCCATGGGGCAGACCCGGTACAGCGGGTTATCTCCTATATTCCAAATGTCCTCGCAGATGGTAAGGGCGATCTTTTTACCTTTG
>Ga0302307_10000389_pt1 | contig 31553 bp, 25 predicted proteins | sample III_Palsa_E3_2_FD_200530 | JGI IMG/M metagenome (GOLD analysis project Ga0302307, IMG submission 200530) | Peat permafrost microbial communities from Stordalen Mire near Abisko, Sweden - III_Palsa_E3_2 | ecosystem: Environmental > Terrestrial > Soil > Palsa > Peat permafrost | place: Sweden... | reverse complement strand
CGCGCCGGTAAGTTGCTCCATGCTCAAAAGTGGGAAGCGGGGCTCTTTGCTCATTGCGCGAGGTCCTGTCGTTATGATGGCCAGCGAAGCCGCACTGAGCGTCAGAGCGGCCAAAGTTGCCGCAGCCGAGCGTTTCATGGGCATTCCTCCAAGTTCCAGCGCGTTTCCATTGCGCAGTTCGATCATATAATTATAACACCGACAACGAGATCGCGGCGAACGGCGATCCTTTCGGGAGGATGAATGAGGCTCGTTACCTTTGCCGCTTCCGGCCGCGAACGCCTCGGCGCGCTCATAGAGAACGATCGAAAGATCGTCGATTTCCTGGCGGCGCACGAAGGCGCCGAACCGGCTTTCCAAAGCATGCAAGCGCTGATCGAAGGCGGCGCGGCGGCGCTTGATCGCGCGCGCGAGATCGTCGCCGCGGCGCAGAAAAGCGGCCGCGGCGTGATTGATGCAGGGTCGGTCAAGCTCCTGGCGCCGCTGCCATTGCCGCCGCAATTGCGGGATTTCCTGTGTTTCGAAAAGCACCTGATCCAGGCCTTCACCCAGATACTTCGAATCCGTGCTGCCAGCGCGCCTGATCCGGAACAGGCGCTGCGCGAATTGGAGAAGCAGGGCGCGTTTAAGCCGCCGAAAGTCTGGTACGAGCGGCCGAGCTTTTATAAGCCGAGCCGGTTCGCCGTGTGCGGCACCGGCCAGGATGTGATCTGGCCCGCCTATTCAAAGACAATCGACTACGAGCTGGAATTTGCCTGCGTCATTGGCACGCGTGGCCGCGACATTCCAAAGGACAAGGCCCGCGCTCACATTTTCGGTTACACGATTTTCAACGATTTCTCGGCCCGCGACGAACAGACGCTTGAAATGGCCAGCAATCTCGGGCCGGGCAAAGGCAAGGATTTCGACAACTCAAATCCAATCGGCCCTTGCATCGTGACTGCCGACGAAATTCCCGATCCCTACGCGCTCGACATGATCGTGCGCGTCAACGGCGAGGAGCGCGGGCGAGGCAATTCGCGTGAGATGCACTGGAAATACGAGGATTGCATTGCCTTCGTATCGCGCAACGAAACTGTGCATCCCGGCGAATTGTTTTGCTCGGGCACGGTCGGCAATGGCTCGGGTCTCGAGATTGGGCGCTACGTCGAGCCCGGCGAAGTCGTCGAGCTCGAAGTGGAACAAATCGGCGTGCTGCGCAACCGCATTGTGCGCGGCTGAAACAACGATCAGTTTGGAGGAAAAAATCATGGTGCAGAAAATCCGCCGTTTCGTCACCGGCCACAATGCCGCGGGCAAGGCGATCGTCATGATCGACGACCACGCGCCCAACGCGACCGAGATCAAGGGCTGGCCCGGGCTCGGCGTCACCGAACTCTGGGTGACTGACGAGATGCCGGTCGACAATCACGGGGCAAAAGACCGCTCGTTGCGCCCGATGCGCCACGATCCGACGCCATCGGGCACCATCTTTCGCGTCGTCGAAATCCCGCCGGAAAGCTCCAGCAGCAAGATCGACCCAGCGGCGGCTTTCGGCCATCTCGGCTCCACGAACAAGCCAAAGGCGGAGGATTCGGCCAAACACCCGACCATGCACAAGACCGACTCCATCGACTATCTGGTGGTCATCTCCGGGTCGATGCACATGCTCATGGAAGAGGGCGAGGTCGAACTCCATGCCGGCGATTGCATCGTGCAGCGCGGCACCAATCACGCCTGGGTCAATAGGAGCGGCAAACCCTGTTTGCTCGCGGCGGTACTGATCGACGCCAAATCGGCCCCGTGATCCCGGCGGGCGAACGGATGCATAGATGAACCTGGCGGGTTGGGTCGAAAAATGGGGGCGCGCCGCGCCCGAGCAGACTGCGATCGCGATCGGCAGCGACACTCACTCGACTTACCGGCAATGGGCGGCACGATCACGGACGATGGCCGGCAATCTCGCTGCCGCCTGTCCGCCGCAGGCACGCGTCGCGATCGCCATGACCAACCGGCCGGAGTTCCTCGAAGCCCTGTTTGCGATCTGGCACGCTGGCCTGGTCGCGGTTCCGATGAACGCAAAACTTCATCGCGACGAATTTGGCTACATCGTCAGGAACACTGAAGCATCACTCATTCTCGCCAGTCCCGATCGCGCCGACGACGTGGCGCCGCACGGCCGCGCAATCGTTACCGGCACTAGCGATTGGCGCAAGCTCGCCGAAGGCGACGGCATCGACATCGTGCCGCGCGGCCGCGACGATCTCGCCTGGCTGTTTTACACCAGCGGCACGACTGGCCGTCCCAAGGGCGCCATGCTCACCCACGGCAACATGATGGAGCAGACGCTCGCCTACTTCGCCGAAATCGAACCAGTCGGATTCGGCGATGCGGTTCTGCATGCCGCACCGATGTCGCACGGATCGGGATGTTACGGACTGCCTTTCGTCGCCATGGGAACGAAAACCGTTATTCCCGAAAGCGCAGGCTTCGACCCGGAGGAGATTGCACATCTCCTTTCCGCCCACGGCAATGTCAGTTTTTTTGCTGCCCCTACCATGGTCAGCCGTCTCATGAACCACGGCGGCTTTGCCGCGGCCGATCATCGCGGCCTGCGCACCATCATTTACGGCGGCGCGCCGATGCATTTTGAAACGTTGCAGGCGGCGATGAATATGCTCGGACCGAAGCTCGCGCAAATCTACGGCCAGGGCGAGGTCCCCATGACCATCACAGCGTTGTCGAAGAAACTTCATGCCGATCGAACGAGGCCGCGCTGGCGCGAAATCATGGGCTCGGTTGGATTGCCGCGCGCCAATGTCGAGGTGTGCGTCGCCGATGATGCTGATAATGCTTTGCCGGCCGGCGAAATCGGCGAAATTCTGGTGCGCGGCGAAGTGGTGATGAAAGGCTACTGGAATAATCCGCAAGCGACCGCCGAGACCTTACGTTCCGGCTGGTTGCGTACCGGCGACATGGGCGCATTCGATGCCGAAGGTTTCCTCACGCTGAAGGATCGTTCAAAGGATATGATTATGAGTGGCGGCAGCAACATTTATCCGCGCGAGGTCGAGGAGATTTTGCTGCGGCACCCGGGCGTTCTGGAAGTGTCCGTCATCGGCCGCCCGCATGCTGACTGGGGTGAGGAAGTCGTCGCTTGCGTGGTGCCCCACGCCGAGCAAAAAGTGTCCGTGGACGAACTTGACGCCTTGTGCCTTTCCGCCATCGCGCGATTCAAACGTCCGCGGCACTACGTCTTTCTCGAAGCGCTGCCGAAGAACAATTACGGCAAGGTGCTGAAAACCGAACTGCGGCGGCGCGACGCCGATAACGCCGCCGCAGGTGAGCGCACGCACGATAGAAGCGCCGAGCCTGCTAAGGCGTGAGTGGAATCCGCGCCGGACGGGTCGATTGGAACTGCGCCAGGTGCTGCATTCCCTTCAGGTCGGTAAATTCCACGTGCCGCTCGGTCATCGCGATCAGACCGTCCGCCCGCAGTTTCGTCAGCACGCGGTTGAGGTGCGGTACGCTCAAGCCCAGCGCGTCGCTCAACATTTCCTGTGTGAACGGCAGCGCGAACGCCGCGTTCGCAGCGTGGCCCACTACAACCAGCCGGAAATGTATTTCGAGCAGAAGATGCGCCAGCCGCTCAATCGGCGTGCGGCGGCCAACGTCGATCACGTGTTCGGCGTAGTTGGCGGCTTCTTGCGCCGCGAGCCAACTGAGCAGTAGGCCGAATTTTGGGCGACGATAGCAAAGCGCAACGAATGTCTCGAGCGGGCAGATTTGCAACGTCATCTCGCTCACCGCGATGACCGAATTCGCAGCGCGATCGAGAAAGCTTCCCGGCAGTCCGACGACATCTCCGGGGAGGATGAAATTGACGATCTGACGCTTGCCATTGCGCAACAGCTTATATCGAGCGGCAAAACCCTCTTTCACGAAACAGAGCTTGGAGAACTCGTAACCATCGAGCACGAGATCGCGCCGTTTCTTCACCACGAGTTCGGTTTCAATCGCCATGCGCAGGTTGTCGATGTCCTGCAGCGAGATCTCGGTGAAATGCCGCAGCCTCGCGATGAAAGGATCGTCGCGCCAAGCCTCCACTTTCTTGTGCGGCGTGCTGACGGCGGCAGTCCGGACCGAAAGCTCGTTCATCCTCATAATCTGGATCAATAAGGACGATTAAAGCTACCCCTACTAAAGGCGGTCACACTGGACGCCGAGAATTCAAATTCAGTGAAAGATAAAGGAAACACCCATGACCATCCCCGAAAAGCTATTTCCGAATTCCATTTCGCGGCGTCGTCTCCTGCGGCAAGCGGTCGCAACCGGCGCCGGACTGGGCGCCGTCTCCGTCGGCCCACCCGGCTTCCTGCACTTCGCCGTCGCCGCGGACGAGCCGCCGATGGGAACGTGGCCCGCCGGCTCGCAAGGTTCGACGGTCACGATCGGCGCTACCGTGCCACGCACGGGGGCCTATGCCGTACAGGGCGAGGACGAACTCAAAGGCATGCAGCTTGCCGTCGAACACATCAACGAGGGCCACGAGCTGATTAAGAAAATCGCGCCCAAGGTCACCAAAGGCGTGCTCGGCAAGCAGGTGGATCTGGTCGTCGCCGACTCTGGTGCCAAGCCGAACAACGCCGTGCAGGAACAGCAGACCTTCATCAACGACAACAAGATCGTCGCCATGACTGGCTCAACCTCATCGGCGGTCGCGGTGGCGCTCAACAAGTTCGCCGAGCGCGAGAAGGTGCTCTACCTGGTGGCGATCTCCGGCTCCAACGATACCACCGGCAAAGACTGCACGCGCTACAGCTTTCGCCAGTGCTTCTACGGCGAGACCGCGGCGAACGCGATCGGCCCTGTGCTGGTGAAGAATTTCGGCAAGAACAAAAAAGCCGCGTTTATGACGCCGGATTACACGTATGGTCACACCGTGACCAAATCAGTCAACGACTATCTGACTGCCAACGGCGGCTGGACCATGGTGACGAATCAGGTCTCCCCGCTCGGCACCCAGGATTTCAGCCAGTACCTCACCAATATCGCCAACTCCGGGGCGGAATTCATCATCAATGTGAACTGGGGCCGCGACGCGGTGCTGTCGGTTCAGCAGGCAAAGCAATTCGGGCTGACGCCGAAGATGAAGATGGTGATCCCCTATCAAATCCCGTTCCTCGCCAAGGAAGTCGGGCCGGAACTCACCGAAGGCGTGTTTGCCGCCACCGATTTCTGGTGGACGCTCGAGGACAAGTACCCGCTGGCTAAAATGTTCGTCGAGGCCTTCGATAAAAAGTACGGTTACAAGCCCGAGTGGGGTGCCGAGAACGCCTACATGCAGTTCGCAATCTGGGCGCGGATGGTCTCGGAGGCCGGCACCTTCTATCCGCCAACCGTCATCAAGACCTATGAGAAGGGCGAGACCTTCCCGTCGATGGTCGGCGATGTGCATTTTCGTCCGGAGGATCACCAATTGGTGCGTCCGGTCATCATCGTGCGCGGCAAGAAGCCGAGCGAGATGAAGAACAAAGAGGACTATTGGGAGGTGATCGAAGTGGTACCGGGCGAGCCGTTGATGCAGAAGCCGGACGCATTCGGCTGCCATCTCGGCGACTACAGCTAACGGCGCGGATGCCCTCGCCGCGTCGTGGACGTGCAGAGAACCTGACTCGACGCGGCGGCCGGGCCTAATTTGCGGCCCGGCTAATCTCTGTTGCGCGATGACCTGAATGCCCGGCATAACCTTGGAAAGAGCCGGAGCAAAGAGCAATGTACCGTAACCGATTGCGGGCGATCGCGTGATCAACTGGCCAACTTTTGTTTCTCAGGTCTTTAACGGCGTGGTCCTCGGCGCGCTCTTGGCGTTGATTTCGTCGGGCCTGACGATCATTTACGGCACGCTCGGCGTACTCAATCTCGCGCACGGCGCCATGTTCATGATCGGCGGCTATGCCGGCTGGTTCGCTTATAGCTACACCAAATCGTTCATCGTCGCTGTCATTGCTGGTTCGCTATTTGTCATGCTGGTCGGCGTGGTTATGGAGCGGGTGGTCATTCGCCACTTCTATTCCCGGCCGCCCGAGGACCAGCTTCTCGTCACCTTCGGCCTCGGCATCGTCTTCGTCGAAGCCGTGCGTTTTTGCTTCGGTAGCCTTTCGCAGACAGTGCCAGCGCCGTCCGCTTTCGCTGGCATCACCCCTATCGGCTTCATGTTCTACCCGACCTACCGGCTGGCCTTGCTCGGCATCGTCGCCGCCGCGCTGGTCGCGCTCTACGTTGCGCTCTACCGCACGCGCATCGGCATGATCGTGCGCGCCGGTATCGAGGATTCGGAGATGGTCGATTCGCTCGGCATCGACGTCTACAAGGTGTTTATGCTGGTGTTCGGTATCGGCGCTATGGCGGCCGGTTTCGCCGGCGTCGTCAATGCGCCGGTCGTCTCGATCGCACCCGACGTAGGCGAGTCGATTTTGGTGCAGACTTTCGTGGTCGTCGTTATCGGCGGCGTCGGCTCGTTTCCCGGCGCCATTCTGGGCGGGTTCATTGCAGGCGAGATCATCAGCATAACCTCCATGTTCAATCCCGGCTATTCCTACGTGATGCTCTTCGTGGCAATGACGCTCGTGCTCGTCCTTCGTCCCTACGGATTGCTCGGCGCCGCCGGCCGAGAATGATCGTGATCGCTTGATGCGCAGGCAAAATCGCTTTGTCGTCGAGGCGCTCACGGCAATCGGCCTGATCGTCGCGCCCTTTATCCTGCCTTATCTCGGCTTTGCGCCGACCACCATGAGCCGCATCATCGTGTGGGGAATGTTCGGCATAGGCTTCGACATTCTGTTCGGTTTCACGGGGCTCCTCTCCTTCGGCCAATCTGCTTTTTACGGCACCGGCGGCATGGTCGCCGCCTATCTGCTCACTACCCTCAATTTTCAGCACGTCTTAATCTCGATCATCATCGGCACGATTGTGGCGGCGATTGTCGGCTATCTCGTCGGGCTGATCGCGCTGCGGCGCACCGGCATCTATTTCGCCATGATCACCGTGGCGATCGCGGAAGTCTTCTACTTCGTCGAGTTCAATCCTCTTTCGGATTACACCGGCGGCGAGAACGGCCTGCCGGGCGTGCCGACGCCGACGTTTGAGCTCGGTTTCACCACTATTCACGTTAATACCGACTGGAAGCTCTATGCGTTCTTCGCCTTCTGGTATTTCGTTGGCATCGTGATTGCGCTGCGCATCGTGCGCTCGCCGGTCGGCGCCGTGCTCAATGCCATCCGCGACAACCCCCTACGTGCTGCCGCCGTCGGTCACAACATCCGCGGCTACAAGCTTGCCGCTTTCGTCATCGCCGCGGCCTATGCCGGCTTTGCTGGCGGCCTACTCGGCGTGCTGCAGGGTTTTATGCCGCCCGATGCCTTTACCTTCGATACGTCCGGGCAGCTCGTGATCCAGACCGCTATTGGCGGCGCCGGCACCCTCTTCGGGCCTCTGCTCGGCGCTACCGTCTGGCTCTATCTCAGCGATTTTTTCCAGAACACGCTCCACCTCGGCGCTACGTGGAGGCTGGTGCTGGGTCTTGTCTTCGTGCTGCTCGTCTGTTTCCTCCGCCGCGGCTTGATCGGCGGTTTCCTCGACCTCTACGCGCTCCTGCGCGGCCGGCGGCGGAAGCGGGAAGAGGAAACCCACCCGGCCGACGCAACCGGCTGGGCGGATGCAGCGAAGTCCGCGGCAACGCCACCGCCAGCGGCCATCGTCGCTCGCCGTGCCCAGCCGAGCGACGGTTCAGGACCGGTGCTGCAAACAATCCGTTTGAGCAAGCAATATGGCGGCCTTGCCACCAACAGTGACATCAATTTCGCAGTCAATCGCGGCGAAGTGCGCGGCGTAATCGGACCGAACGGTGCTGGCAAGACCACCTTCTTCAGGATGTTGACCTGCGAGGTGCATCCCACCGCTGGCCAGATCATCTTCGAGGGCCGCGACATCACCGGCTTGAGCGTGACGGACGTGTGTCAACTCGGGCTGACCAAGAGTTATCAGGTCAATCAGCTCTTCCCCCGGCTCACGGTGCGCGAAAATCTGACCATCGCGGCGCTGGCGGCGCTACGCGGCAAATTCCGCCTCGACATATTCAAACGGGTGTCGAGCGTTCCTGGACTGGCCAAACAGGTCGAGCATACCCTCGCTATGGTCAACCTCGCCGCCCGCGCCGACAAACCGGTATCGGCTCTCGCCTACGGGGAAAAGCGGCGTCTGGAAGTGGGACTGGCGTTAGCCAGTGCCCCCAGCCTGCTCCTGCTCGACGAGCCGCTCGCCGGCATGAGCCCGCGCGAGCGGGTCGAAATGGTCAAGCTGCTCAAGTCGATCCGCGAGGGCCGCACGATGATCGTAGTCGACCATGACATGGATTCGCTGTTCGAGGTGGTGGAGCGGATCACGGTTCTTGAGGAAGGCCGCGTCCTGGTGGAAGGCACGCCGGCGGAAATCAAAGGCAACAAAGCGGTGCAGGAAGCCTATCTCGGCGGAGTAGTCGCGGCATGAGCCTGCTCGAAGTCAGCGGCCTGAACTCCTATTACGGAGATTCCCACATCCTCTTCGACATCGCACTCAAGGTGGAACGCAACGAGGTGGTCGCGCTCCTGGGCCGCAACGGCGCCGGCAAGACTACGACGCTGAAAAGCTTGATGGGCGTGGTTACGCCCCGGGCCGGCTCCATCATATTCGACGGCGGCGAAATCGCCGGCAAGAAAAGCCACGCCATCGCCAATGCTGGCATGCAGCTGGTGCACGAGAATCGCCGGATTTTCGGCGCGCTCAGCGTCGAGGAGAATCTCATCCTTGCCGGACTGAGTGCACCGAACCGCTGGCCCCTCGATCGGGTCTACGCATTGTTCCCGCGGCTGAGGGAACGGCGCACCAGCAGCGGCACCGATCTCTCCGGTGGCGAGCAGCAGATGTTGGCGATCGCGCGCGCCTTGACGCGCGAGCCGAAATTATTGCTGCTGGACGAGCCATTCGAGGGGCTCGCGCCCATCATCGTGCGCGACCTGCTGACCACTTGCCGCGCCTTGGCCAAAGCCGGGCAGACAATTTTGATCGTCGAGCAAAACGTGGCAGCGGCGATGGCCCTTGCCGATCGCGTCTATGTCCTCAACAACGGCCATATCGTCGAAAACTTGGCCGCCACCGCAATCCGCGAACAGCCCGATCTTTTGCATCGTCATCTCGGCGTTTAGCGCACCCTTGCGATTTGACAAATGGAAGTGACGGATCGACCCTGCGGATCGGCCCCGCGAATTGCAGATCGTCGGGACCGCGATCATGAACGACATTCGCAGCGAAACCGCAGCGGCCGGCGCGACAATGCGCGCGGCGTTTGACGCTCAGCGGGCAGCGTTTGCGCGTGAAAATGCGTCGTCGCTGCAGCAGCGGCGTAGCGACCTGGCAAAGCTCAGAGACGCGGTCGAAAAGAATGCCGATAGGCTCGCCGCGGCGATCTCCGCTGATTTCGGCAATCGTTCGCGTCACGAAACCGAAATCGGCGAAGTTCTTCCAGTGCTAGCGGCGATCCGTCACGCCCGCCAGCACCTTCGCGGCTGGATGCGGCCGGGGCGCGTCGCCGTGCCTCTTGAACTCTTGCCCGGCCGCGCACGCATCCTCTATCAGCCGGTCGGCGTTGTCGGCATCATCAGCCCGTGGAATTACCCGTTTCAGCTCGCCGTCGCGCCGCTTGTTGCGGCGCTGTCGGCTGGCAATCGTGTGATGCTCAAACCGTCCGAGCTGACGCCGCGCACTGCGGATTTTTTGGCCGAACTTCTTGCCGCAATATTCCCCGCCGACCAGGTTGCCACCGTCTTGGGTGGACCCGAGACCGGGCAAGCTTTCGCGGGGCTTCCGTTCGATCATCTTTTCTATACCGGATCGACCGCCGTCGGCCGCCTCGTCATGCAGGCGGCCGCCGCGAATCTAACGCCGGTGACGCTGGAATTGGGCGGCAAGTCGCCCTGCATCCTCGCCGACGACGCGAATTTGCCGGGCGCGGTCGAGAGTATCGTTTACGGCAAGCTTCTCAACAGCGGCCAGACCTGTATCGCGCCGGACTACGTGCTGCTGCCGGAGCGAAGGCTCGACGAGTTCATCAAGCTCACCGCCGACACCATCGCGAAATTCTATCCGGCGCTTGCGGCCAATCCGGATTACAGCTCGATCATCGACGAACGGCACTATCGGCGTCTGGCGCAATACCTTGCCGACACCAAGGCTAGCGGCGCGCGCGTTGTTGAGATCAATCCCGGACGAGAGATACTTCCAGCTGAGACGCGCAAACTGCCGCCAACACTCATCATCGATCCGGCCGACGATCTTGCGATCATGCGCGAGGAGATTTTCGGTCCGCTATTGCCGATCAAGACCTATCGCGGGCTCGACGAGGCGATCGACTACGTCAACAGCCGCCCGCGCCCCTTGGCGCTCTATTATTTCGGCGCCGAACGCGGCAGGCGCGACGAAGTTCTGCGGCGAACGCTTTCGGGCGGAGCGTCCGTCAACACGACGTTATTTCATTTCGCCGTGGAAGCTCTTCCGTTTGGCGGTGTCGGCGCCTCGGGTATCGGCGCATATCACGGCGAGTTCGGTTTTCAGACCTTCTCGCACAGGAGGGCGGTGTTTCTGCAGAGCCGGCTCAACGGCGCGCGGCTCCTCTATCCGCCCTTTGGGCGCTTAACCGATCTGGTCCTGCGATTGCTTGGCCGTCGGTGAGCTTTTGGCGGCGGCCGATTTCGCTTCTTGCCCTCTCCTGCTTTGCTGCGCCGCCGCTTATGGTGGCCGTCGGCGCGTTGTTCGACCGGCTTCTCGGCGCGCGTGAGGTTATAAGCGCTGTTGACCAGCGCCAAATGCGAAAACGCCTGCGGAAAATTGCCGACCAGGCGTTGGGTGCGCTGATCGTATTCTTCACTCAACAAACCGACGTCGTTCCGCAAGGCAACGAGATTGCGGAAAAGCCGCTCCGCGTCGGCAATGCGGCCCTGCAAAATGTAGGCATCAACGAGCCAAAAGCTGCAGGCGAGAAACGCGCCTTCTTTTGGCGGGAGCCCGTCGTCTGTCTCTTCCGTGTCATAACGCATGACAAAACCGTCGCGCAGCAAGCGGCGCTCGATTGCCGCGATAGTAACTTTCACCCGCGGATCGGAGATGGGCAGAAAGCCGACCGTGGGAAGCTGTAAGAGGCTCGCATCGAGCTCTTTCGAACCGAAAGATTGCACGAACGTGCCCAATTTCCGGTCGAAACCCTTGGCGCAGACTTCACGATGGATCTCATCACGCACTTCGCGCCACTTATCAATCGGCCCTCGCAAGCCGAAAGTTTCCGCACTCCTGATCGACCGATCGAACGCCACCCAGGCCATGACCTTGGAATAAGTGAAGTGGCGCGGCTCGCCGCGCACCTCCCAAATCCCCTCGTCGGGCTCAGTCCAGATTTTCTGCAGATGCTCAAGGAATTTGAGCTGGGCATCCCACCCCGAGTCATCGCCTGACAGACCACCGCGCCGCGCCTGATAGTGCACGTCCATGATTTCGCCGAAGACGTCGAGCTGCAATTGGCTGTAGGCCGCATTGCCAATCCGCACCGGCGCGGAATTCTCGTAGCCGGGCAGCCAGGCCGCCGTCCATTCGGTCAGCCGGCGCTCGCCGGCGATGCCATACATGATCTGTAACTGATCCGGGCTTCCGGCAACCGCGCGCAGCAACCACTCGCGCCACGCCCGCGCTTCCTCGTAGTAGCCGGCATTCATGGCGCCGAGCAGGACCAGGGTCGCGTCGCGCAGCCAGCAGAACCGATAGTCCCAGTTTCGCTCGCCGCCCAAATGCTCAGGCAGCGAGGTGGTAGGCGCAGCGACCATTCCGCCGGTGGGCATATAGGTCAGCGCTTTGAGCGTGATCATCGAGCGGCGCACGGCATCCGACCATTGCCCGGCCGGGCGGCACTTCGCCGCCCAGTCGCGCCAAAACGTTTCCGTTTCTTGGAGCGCTCGCGTCGGATCAAGCGGCGCGTTCAACGGACGATGCGAAGGCAAATAGCTCAGCACGAAAGGAATGGTGTCGTCTTTGTTGATAGTGAACTCACCAACCGTAGTCATGCCCTTGCCGCTCAAATGCACCGGCGTACGCACGATCACCATGTCGGGCCCGGCGATGGCGCGCGTCACACCATTCTCGAGACGCGTCACCCAAGGCACGACGTCGCCGTAGCCGAAACGGAGAATGAGTTCGGTGGACATCGCCACCGTACCGCGGACGCCGACCACGAGGCGCACGATGCTCGAGCGGTGTAGACCCGTCGGCATGAAATCAATCAACGCCGCTGTGCCATCAGCAGTTTCGAATTGCGTCTCCAGCACTAGCGTATCGGTGCGGTAGCACCTTGTGGTCTTTGCTTTGGCGCGCGGAGCAATGGACCAGCGGCCATGCTCGGGCGAACCGAGGAGCGCGGCAAAGCAGGCCTCGGAATCAAAGCGCGGCGCGCAAAACCAATCGATCGAGCCGTCGCGGGAGACGAGCGCGGCGGTCTGGCAATCGCCGATTATGGCGTAATCTTCAATGCGCGAGGCCATGTGTTACGAGAAATCGACGACGACTTTGATATCGTCTTGCAGACGTTTGAGGGATTTCGTCCATTGCTCGACCGGCTCGCGCCGCGTGATCAGCCGCTCAAGCCAATCCTTGTCGGCCTTCGCCAGAGCGTCGCCGGCCATCTGATAATGCGCGCGATTGGCGTTGACCGTACCAAAGACCGTTTCGTTGTCGAGCACCATGTTGCGATTGAGCAAGCCGATATCGATATCGAAATCGTGACCAGGCGCAGTCACACCAACCAGACAGACGATACCGCTTGCAGCGGTGCTGCCCAGTACGTCGCGCACGACGCTCGGTGCGCCGCTGCATTCCATGACAATGTCCGGCTTCACGTTTAACTCTCGCAGGCTCTCGGTATGATAGATCGCGCCGAGTGAGTCGAGCAGCCGGCGTTTCAGCAAATTTTCCCGATGGTCGAGCACGTGAACTTCGAGCCCGCGTTGGCACCCCATCAGCGCGGCGAGAAGGCCGACCGGACCCGCACCGGTCACCAGAAGTGTTTTCGGCTGCCAAGAGCCCGTCCGTTGGCCGATGCGTTCCGTATGATCCCAGGCCTTGGCGACGACGCTGGTCGGCTCGAGCAGCACAGCGGCTCCGCCGAGCGCCGGATCGACTTTGACGAGAAATTCCGGCTCGATGCGGAAATAGTCCGAGCCAAAACCGTTCCGCTCCTTGATGCCGCGTTCGGTGTAGCGGCCGTTGCGGCACATGTCCCATTCCCCGATAGCACAAGCCGAACATGGGACAGGATCGGGGCGGCGCACAATGCCGACGACGGCATCGCCAGCCTTGAAGCCGGAGCCGGAAGGCGCCTGTTCGACCTTTCCGAGGGACTCGTGGCCGATCACAAGGCGCCGCGCGCCCTGCGGCGCCCAGCCGTAATGGCCGGATACGATTTCGCGATCCGTTCCGCAGACCCCCAGCGCCAACGTTTTCACCAGAACCGCACCGTCCGATAACGGCGGATCGGGAACGTCCTCCACTAGCGCGGAATTGGCCGTGCCGGGTGCAACGGTAAGAGCGCGCATATGAATTCGACCAATACTGAAAACGGCCGTTAAGTTGGCCGGCGCTTGAACGTCAACCGCGCAAGCGCTAAGCGCTTAGCGGCCCAAAGGTTCCATGTTCCTAGTCGCTTGCCGGCCAAGGTGTTTCTGTCGGATTAACGAGAGGATACACTTGTTATGCAAAGCATCGGACGCCGTCGCTGGGCGATTGCCGAAGGTTGGATTCCTTCGCGGAGTTCGTTTTCCGATCACGCGCTGATCAGCCACGAGACCGCGTGCATTCTCAATGCCGGCGACACAGAGGCGCGCGTCACCATCACGGTGTTTTTCGCCGATCGCGAGCCTGTCGGCCCATTCCATGTGACTGTCGCGCCGCGCCGGACACTCCATTTGCGTTTCAACGATCTCACGGATCCCGCCCCCATTCCCCGGGATACCGACTATTCGTCCGTGTTCGAATCCGACGTGCCGGTCGTCGTTCAACATACGCGACTTGATTCGCGGCACGCCGAGATCGCCTTGATGTCGACGACGGCATATTCCGAAAACTAAAATCTGCCGGCAGCTAGGCGGCCCCTTTCCGCCGCGCCGCCTTGACCTTCACCGAATGAATTTGCTCGCGCCCGGCTTCTCGCGCCGCCTGCTGCAACGTATGGCGCATTTCGTCGCGTTTTTCATGGATCGAGGCGATGGCGAGTCCCGTCGCCACGCCAAGCCCCACCAGCGCCGCCTCCGAGAGCTGGAGGCTTGCCTCAATGGTTTCCGGCACCGCATCGGTCGCGCCGAGAGCGTATAAATGCCGCGCGTGACCTTCGTCGCGGGCGCGCGACACAATGAGAATATCGGGGCGCATGGCGCGGACATGCGCGACAACCTCGTCGATGACACGCGCGGTATGGATCGTGATAATGACGCCGGCGGCCGTGGCGAGGCCGCACGTCTCCAAAAAACGCGAATCGGCCGCATCGCCATAAAACACGTCGTGACCGTCGCGACGATCACGCGTGACAGTGGCGGCGTCCACGTCGGCGACGATGTAGGCGATGCCGTGCTGGCGCAGCAACGCGCACACCACCTTTCCCACGCGACCGTAGCCGACAACGATCGCATGCCCCTGCCCGCCCGTCGGGCGCACGCTAAGTACGGGATCGACCGCTTTGCCGGCTGTCAGTTGCGCCGCGATCTTTCGCGCGGCGACGGACAAAAGCGGCGTAAGCGCCATCGTCACCGATGTGACGGTGAGCACGAGGCTGACCAAGCGCGAGTCGACCAATCCAACTGCCGCCGCCATGCCGATTCCGACAAAAGCGAACTCGCCGCCCGGCCCGAGCAACAAGCCGGTCTCAACTGCAACCGGCCACGATAGACGGAAGAGCTTGCCCAGACCGATCAGCAGCACGGCTTTCAAGGCAATCAATCCGACGACGCCGCCGAGCAGAAAAACGGGCTCGCGCAGCACTTCGCGGAAATCGACATTCATTCCGACGGTGAAAAAGAAGATGCCGAGCAGGAGGCCTTTGAATGGTCCAACCGTCGCCTCGATGGCTTTGCGATATTCCGTCTCCGCCAGCAATAAGCCGGCGATGAAGGCGCCGAGCGCCATGGACAAACGGGCCTGTTCGGCAATCACGCCAGCGCCGATGATGACGAACAACACGGCGGCGGCGAAAAGCTCGGTGGTGCGCGCCGTCGCGACCAACCGGAACAACGGGCGCAAAAAGAAACGGCCAAATATCGCGATGATGACAATCGCCACCGCCGCCTGCAGCAGAGCCGTTGCCAGGCTCGCGAGGACCGATTGTTGAGATTGCGTCGCCAGAATTGAAACAAAAACCAGAATCGGAACGACGGCGAGATCCTGGGCGAGCAACACCGAAAAGCTGGCGCGGCCGACGCTCGTGGTCAGGCGCTCCTGGGTGGAGAGCAGTTCGAGCACAATCGCTGTCGAGGAGAGTGAAAGGCAGGTCCCAAACAGAACGCTTTCGGAAGGGTTGAGTCCGGCCGCAAGCGCGAGCCCGGCGATGACCGCGCTCGTCAGCAGGACTTGCGAGCCGCCGAGGCCAAGCACCATCCGGCGCATGGCCGACAATCTGGCGACCGACAGTTCAAGTCCGACCGTGAACAGCAGGAAGGCGACGCCTAACGCGGCGATGCCCGCCACATTTTGGGCGTCACTAATGGTGAACCAGCCGACGAAAGGCAGCGTCTTGCCAAGCGAACCCAGACCGAGGGGTCCCAATACCGCACCGGCACCGAGATAACCGAGCACCGGGCTGATGCCCCAGCGTCGCGCTAACGGCACCACAAATGCCGCCGTCCCAAGGACGATCAGGGCGTCCTCATAGCCAGATGGAGCGGCGATTGGGGCCACGAGCTTCTCCGCGACGGGGCCGGCCAGGCGATTTAACCTCGGACGCGGCCTTTGCCGATCACGAATTATGCCGAACGGACGAAACCCCTAGTGTTCCGAAGTTCGCACGACCAGGCGGCGATCCCATGTGCGGACTTCTGAATCGCCACGCTAGGGGGCCGAAACAATTGAACCTCGTCCCTATATGCTGCTTTAAATGATTCGTGACCGCCCCACGGCGCGGGGGGTATGACGGCCAGGTAGGGTATGAAGCTATTTCAGTGTCAGAACTGCGGCCAGCAGCTCTATTTCGAAAACACGCGCTGCGAACGCTGCGGGCTGGCGCTTGGTTACTTGCCCGAACGCGAGACCATTACGGCACTTAAACAAGAACACGCCGTTCCCGGCTCTAAGGGGGTTGTTTGGCAGGCGCTCGCCGACCAGAACAACTATCGCTATTGCGCCAACGCTGCCTACGACGTGTGCAATTGGCTCGTTCCGACCAAGCGCGCCGACGCCTATTGCTTAGCCTGCCGCCATAATCACATCATTCCGGACCTTTCCTTCACCAACAATCTCGAGAAATGGCGCGCGCTGGAAGTCGCCAAGCATCGCCTGTTCTACACCCTTATTCAGCTTGGCTTGCCGCTCGAAACGCGCTGGGAAAATCCCGCCGGTTTGGCGTTTAAGTTTCTTGAAGATCTCGGCTCCTGGGATTCGGCGGTCATGACGGGACATGTGGATGGCGTCATCACCATCAACATCGCCGAGGCCGACGACGCCGAGCGCGAGCGCCGCCGGCAAAAAATGGGCGAGCTCTATCGAACGCCGCTCGGCCATTTCCGCCACGAGATCGGCCATTATTACTGGGATCGGCTGGTAGCAAACTCATCGCATGTCGAAAATTTTCACCGCTTATTTGGAGATGAGCGCCGCGATTATGACGACGCGCTGAGGAATTATTACGCAAACGGGCCCGCCCCCGATTGGTCGGAGCATTTTATTTCCGCTTATGCGAGCGCGCACCCTTGGGAAGATTTCGCCGAGACCTGGGCGCACTATTTTCACATGATCGACACACTTGAAACCGCCCATTTCGCCGGCTTGGCGTTAAGCCCGCAATTGCCGCAAAGCCCCGGTGCAGTATTCGACTTCCATCCGCGCGAAGCGAATATGGACCAATTGATCGAGGCCTGGTTGGCGCTGACATTCGCGGTCAATTCGATCAACCGAAGCATGGGCTTGCACGACCTCTACCCATTTGTCCTTGCCCCGACGGTGGTGGCGAAACTCACCTTCGTGCAGCAGCGGATTCGGGCAGTTTCCGCACGCCCGGCCGATCTGGAACCCCGTTCGCGGACCTTCGCGCCTCGCGAAAACCAAAACGCGTCTTGAATTTTAACCCCTTGCCCCCTGTAATGCGGCGCGCACCGAGTGTCCCGATTCCGAAGTTCGCATCATTGTGTGGCACGGTCGTTTGCAAACTTCGGAATCGAAGGACACTAGCAAGGAATTGATCAAGTGTGGCTTTGGTTCGGAAATCCGCACGACGAGCAGGGCGGGCAAGAATGATGCGGATTTCTGACCCGCCACACTAGCGATGAAAGCGACTTCATGACCGATTCCACCTCTGGCGGCCCGTCCGCCGGCACTGTTTCATGGGTCACGGCGACAGCAATTGTCGTCGCTGACATGGTTGGAGTCGGTGTCTTCACCAGCCTTGGATTTCAAGTCACCGACATAAAGTCCGGCTTCTCGCTGTTGCTGCTTTGGATCATCGGCGGTGTGGTGGCGATTTGCGGGGCGTTCTGCTACGCGGAACTTTCCACCATGTTTCCCCGATCGAGCGGCGAATACAATTTCCTGCGCCGCATTTATCATCCCGCATTCGGCTTCGTCGCCGGCTGGCTGTCGGCCACGGTCGGATTCGCGGCCCCGATCGCGCTCGCCGCCATGGCCTTCGGCTCGTATTTCAACGCTGCCGCTCCCGGCTTGCCGCACCACCTCTTCGGCTTCGCGGTCAACTGGCCGCTGGTGCTTGGGCTTCTGATGACGTGGATCGCCTCGCTCGTTCATTTGGGCGGCGCCAAATTTGGCGGCGCGTACCACAATATCTGGACCGCGCTGAAACTCGCCTTCATCGTGGTCTTCATTTTTGCCGGCTTCGCGATCGGCAATTTCCAGAGCGTCTCTTTCACTCCTAGCGCCGCTGATTTCGGTTATATCGGCGCGGCTCCTTTCGCCATCAGCCTCGTCTTCGTCATGTATTCCTACTCAGGCTGGAACGCGGCGACCTATATCGTCGGAGAACTGCGCGAACCAACCCGCAATCTGCCCCGCGCGCTGTTCCTCGGTACCGGCGTTGTTATCGCGCTCTATGTTGCACTCAACGCGGTGTTTTTGCTGACAACGCCGATCAACGAATTGGCCGGCCGGATCGACGTGGCGCTGATCGCCGGCACCCACGTGTTCGGTCAATTGGGCGGACGCATCGTCGGCGCTCTGATTTGTCTGGGGCTCGTTTCTTCGATCAGCGCCATGACCTGGATCGGGCCGCGGGTCACCATGACCATGGGCGAGGACATACCTCTACTGCGCCCGTTCTCGCGCAAGTCGAGAAACGACGCGCCGACCGTCGCCATTGTCTTTCAACTCCTGGTCGCCGACCTCTTGCTCCTGACCCAAAGCTTCGAGGCGGTGCTGGACTTCATCCAATTCAGCCTCGCCTTTTGCTCGTTTTTTACTGTACTCGGGCTGATCAAAATGCGAATCACCCACCCGGAGCTGGCGCGGCCTTATCGCGCCTGGGGTTACCCGGTAACGCCACTGATTTTCCTCAGCGTGACGCTGTTCATGATGTATTATCTTGTTGTCAACCGGCCTCTGCAATCTCTTGCCGGCGTCGCCATGATGTCGGTCGGGCTGGTGATCTATTTTGCCTCCCGCCTATCGTCGAATGTGCCTGCTTCGGACGTTTCACAAACTGTGGCCTGAACATGCCCGCATTTATGCCCAGGAAGTTGACGTTTATTCTTATTGCCGTCTGGCTGGCACTGCCGGCGTCGTTGGCGCGCAGCGCCGAGCCGGTCACGGCGAATGATACCGCGCGGTTCCTGGCCGGGATATCGCCGAGCGCAGGTTCTCCGCTCGCGGCCCTGACCAACGACGGCCTTTGGCGGGAGCATGAGCATTATTTCGATTCGATTTTTGGACGCGAGGACGCCAAGCTCTCGAAAGTCCGCGCGTTTTCCCAGAGTCAGTTGACCGACAAGCATGACACCTTGCTGTACCTGTTCAGTGGTCCGGATTTCCTCTACGCCACCAATCTTTTTCCCAATGCTTCGACCTATGTCCTCGCTGGGTTGGAGCCGGCCGGCGACATCCCGCAATTGACGAGCCTGTCGCGTCCGGCCGTCGCGGAGACGTTGCACAATCTTGAAAATTCGCTGGGCACGATCCTGAGCTACAGCTTTTTCATTACGCAAAAAATGAAAACGCAATTGTCGACCGGACCGGTCTACGGGACGTTGCCCGTGCTTTATGTATTCCTGGCGCGCACCGGCAAGACCATACACGAGGTCAACTTCGTCGGCCTCGATCCGGAGGGCAACGTTCAGGATCTGGGGCCGATCGGAGACGGCCGCAAAGCGATGCAAAGCGCCAGCGGCGCCAAGGGCGTGAAGATCGTTTTTTCCGACGGAACCGGCCCGCATCAGACGCTGTACTATTTCAGCACCAATCTCGCGGACGATGGCGTCCGGCGCAGCGGCTTCTTGGCGTTTTGCGCCAAGCTTGGGCCAGCCGACGCCTTCATCAAAAGCGCGTCCTATCTCCTGCACAGCGGCGGCTTCGGCACTGTGCGAAACTTCCTGCTTGCGCACAGCGCTCTCATTCTGCAGGACGATAGCGGCATTCCGCTCGCATACTTCGATTCGAAAAAGTGGCGGCTGCAGCCTTATGGCCGGTATGTCGGCCCGCTCCACATTTTCGGACGTTCCTATCAGCTGGGAATGGCGGAACTGTTCAGCAAGAACGCGACGCCGATCGATTTCGGGATCGGTTATCGCTGGCAGCGCAATGAGTCGAACCTCCTGCTGGCGCAGAAGACGGCCGCCGCGACCAGCGACGGCGAAATAGCGCCGCCTACACCGGCGGTTCCGGCTACGGACGGTCAACCGCGCAAGCCGCGGCGCAAACGGGTGGAGAGCGACACCACCGGGTCGTTGGGTTGCACAGGTATTCGCGGAATTTTCTCGCTTTGTTCTTCTTCGACGCCTAAGTCCAATCAGTAGCTCGCCAAAATGGCGACATAGTCGTAACCGAGACTGCCTATTCGTCGGGGCGGGGGAATAGTGCCAAAGACGGTCCGAGGGCCAGCGCCGCGGGCATATCGCAAGCCGATCACCTCGGTGGTCGCGCCGCCGGTACGTCACGCCGCTATCGACCATCACGTGATTCGGCGGCGGCCGGAATATGTCGCATCTCGCGCCGCTCAACCACGGCCCTCATACGAGGGAAGCGGCGATCGATTTAGGTCGGTAAAACCCAAACCCGTACGGCGGCCGGCGCCCCAGCCGCGCAGCTTACGCGAGACGATCGAGCGCAACCTTTTCCGCATTTCGGTCGGTCTGTTTGTCGGCGGCGCCGTTGGCTGGTGTCTGCTCATCTACAACGAACTCAGATCGCCAACCCCTACAAATTCAAGCGCAACCGGTTACGCAATCTCCGTCGCCGGGAAAGCCGATTACCAATCCGGCAAAGCGAATTCGGTCGGCAGTTCGACCTTCGCACGCAACGAATATCCGCAAAGGATCCCGTCCTCGAACTTTGCGGGCGGCGAAAGCCCGGCCAGCATTGTCGCGAGCGAGTGGGGCCGGCTCGACGCGATGCGCATCGCCGGCCGCGAGCGCAATCTCGGCAAGCCAGCGGCCAAGACCGTCAATTTGATCAAGACGACGAATGTGAGGGCGCCGATTCGTCTAGCCTCTCTCGAAGACGCGCCGCAAATCGCACCGTTACGTCCGCAACCCCAGGCGATCCCGTCGCACATCCGCCCGAATATCGGTGGTGCAGAGACCGCCATGGTCGACTTTGAAACGGCGCCATTTCCGTATCACGGCGTGATGCCCGGCTCTGGCCGGCCGTTCTTGAATGCGGGGGAGGCCGGCCACCGCGGCCACGCGACTTTCCGTGGTCGCGTGTTGTGGGAAGCCGAAACATTCAGCGACGACCGCGTCCTCCTGCACATTCCGCCCGGCTTCGATCCGAGCCGCCCCGCGGTCATGGTGGTATTCTTCCATGGTCACGGCGCCGATCTCGCCCGAGATGTGCGCGATCGCCAGCAGGTGCCGGCGCAGATCACGGCGTCGGGCGTCAACGCCGTGCTGGTGGCGCCGCAATTTGCTTTCGATGCGGCCGATTCAAGCGCCGGAAAATTCTGGGAACCGAACGGCTTCAAGCATTTCCTCGACGAAGCGGCGGTCAAGCTGGCGCGGCTTTACGGCGATCCGCGCAAGGCATTCACCTTCGCCAATATGCCTGTCGTGATAGTCGCCTATAGCGGCGGATTTGGTCCGACATTGTCGGTGCTCGACCGCGGCGGCGCGAATTCGCGCATCAAAGGCATTGTGCTTCTCGACGCGCTTTATGCCGGCATCGATACTTTCGCGAATTGGGTCGCCAGCAACAGGTCGACGTTCTTCGTGAGTTCGTATACGCCGCATACCGCGTATCACAACGCCGATCTTGAGCGCCTGCTCAACGCACGATCGGTGCCGTACAGTTCAGAACTGCGGCGCGGCAACCTTCCGGGCATGGTTTCGTTTTTGCCGGCGGGGCCGGTCTCTCACCGTGACTTTGTCAACCACGCCTGGGCCGACTATCCGATCAAAGACGTGCTCCTGAGAATGGACAGCGTCGATCGAAGGACGGAGCCGGCCAGCACGACGGCGTCGATCCCAGCTCCGGCACGGAATTAGCAATCATCCCGTCGACCGCGGCAGTTCGCCATTGCGCGGAGCAAGGCGACGAAGCCATCCAACGTTCCGTTCAATATCGATGACTTCGCTTCGTCATGGCAACGCGAGAATTTGGTAGCGGAGGAGGGATTCGAACCCCCGACACACGGATTATGATTCCGTTGCTCTAACCAACTGAGCTACTCCGCCATCACTTTGCAAGAACGTCCACTTTGCAAGAACGTCCACTTTGCCAGTACGTCCTATTTGCAAAAGCGCCATTAAAGCATTTGGCCGATCTTCGCCGGCTATTCTCTATTCGCCAGCGGTCCGCCACGTCAATATGATACCGTCGCTACTTACAACTGCTCCAAGCAGGCGGTTCTCCCGTCAAGCGGGATAAGCATGCCCGCGATCGAGCGTTAAGGAGGAAACACATGCCCCGGCTGCGCTACATCGAAGAAAACGAAAAGACTCCGCACACCCGCGAACTCATCGAGTCCGCCAAGCGCACCGGCGCGCCCGACCCGCGGGTCGTGGGCCTGATGACGCGCAGCAAACTCGGCATTGCCTGGGTGGAGTATTGGAACAAGCTCCTCTACCAGGGTGTCCTGCCGCACAAGCTCAAGGAGATGTGCCGCATCAAGATTTCGGTCGCGCATCAATGCGGTTACTGCTCGACGGTTCGGTCGAACGTCGCCAAAGCCGAAGGCCTCACCGAGAGCATGATCGAGGATTTGTTCGACTATGGTAGCAGCAAGCAGTTCAGCGCGCGGGAAAAGGCGGCGCTGCATTACGCCGATCTATTCAAACAAGGCGAACACGCCATCGACAGAGATGAGGTTTATAGCGAGCTCGCCAAACATTTCAGCGACGAAGAGATTATCGAGCTCGGCCTGTTCTGCGCGGAAGTCGACGGCGTCGGCAAGTTTGTCAAATCGCTAAATGTCGTGAGCTGGGAAGACGCTTGTGAGCTCAACCCCAAGCTCAAGACGACGCCGGCGCAGGTTGCGGCCGAGTAGATTGCGGTGAAGGGGCGGCGAAGTCAGCCGTATGCGAAGCGGATCAGCGAAAAATGCCCGAGCGGCGGCATCGGCCGCCGCTCAATAAGACGAACGCCGCCGTGCCGGGCGGCCCACTGTGTCAGCCGCTGCCAGGGAAATTCCGCCTGCCATCCAAGCCGCCGCGCCAAGGGCGCAAAGCAACTTTCGAAGAGCGCGCGCGGTCCGGACTCGGCGCCGAGATGATTGACCAAAACGATTTCGCCACCCGGCTTCAGCACCCGCACGAACTCATCGAGCGTCGCTTCCGGGTTCGGCACCGCCGTGATGACGTATTGCGCTACCACCACATCGAAAACGCCGTCGCCAAAGCCGAGATGCTGTGCGTCCATCACGGCAAGCCCATTGACGTTGTCGAGGCGGTGTTGCGCCGTCCGCATTTTGGCTTTGTGCAGCATCGGAGCAGACAGATCGATGCCGGTTAGGCGGTTGCGCGCCGAGTAATCGGGCAGCGACAGCCCGGTACCGACGCCCACTTCGAGGATGTGGCCGCCTATCCGTTCGGCGGCCGCGATCGAGGCCTTGCGGCCACGCTCGAACACCGCGCCGAACACAAGGTCATAGACTGGCGCCCAGCGGGCATAAGCTTTGGCGACCGTGTCGTTATCAAACTTCGCCGCCATGACCAGCCATTGTCGCGGGCCGTTCCCGCTACCGCATCAATGTATGGCGGCGAGATCGCGGCGCATGTCGCCCGCCGCCGACGCCGCCCAGGTAGAGGCAATGATGCCGCCGCCCAGCACCCGCGCTTGGCCCTCGGCCGCGGCGTAGAACGCGCAGGCTTGGCCCGGCGAAACGCCGTCATCGCTCGCGATCAACTCGACCTCGACGCCACCGTCGGCTCCGGCACACAGCCAGGCCGGTTGCGGCGGCCGCGTCGAGCGCACTTTGACAAAAACTTCCGGGTGGCTTTCCAGCGCAGCCTCGATTGAGGCGTCGCCGAGCCAATTGACGTCGCGCAGGCGGATGCGGCTTGTGCGCAGATCTTCACGCCGCCCCACCACGACGCGGCGCGAGGGCGCATCGAGGCGCACGACATAAAGCGGCTCGCCGGTGGAAATTCCCAGACCGCGCCGTTGCCCGACGGTGAAGTGAATTATGCCGTCGTGCTGGCCGAGAACCCGTCCGTTGAGGTCGACGATTTCGCCCGGCGCCGCGGCACCCGGCCGCATGCGCTCGATCACGTCGGCATAATGTCCACTAGGCACGAAGCAGATGTCCTGACTGTCGTGCTTTTCGGCGACCGGCAGGCCGAAACGGCGGGCCAATTCGCGCGTCTCGGCTTTGGTTTGGTCGCCAAGCGGAAAACGCAAAAGTTCAAGCTGGGCTGGCGTCGTGGCGAACAGGAAATAGCTCTGGTCACGCTCCGGCTCGCGGGCCCGGAACAGCGCGCGGCCGCCGCCCGGCAATGCCCGAGACGCGACATAATGACCGGTCGCCAGCACGCTCGCGCCCAGATCGCGGGCAGTGTCGAGAAGATCGCGAAACTTGATCGATTGGTTGCACTCGAGACAGGGCACCGGTGTTTCGCCGGCGACGTAGCTGTCCGCGAAACGGTCGATCACGGCTTCCTTGAAGCGCTTTTCGTAGTCGAGCACGTAATGTGGAATGCCGATGCGCTCGGCGACGGCGCGGGCGTCATGGATGTCACGGCCGGCACAGCAGGCCCCCTTACGGTGGATCGCAGCGCCGTGATCGTAGAGTTGCAGCGTAATGCCAATGACATCGTAGCCGGCGTCGCTCAACAGCGCCGCCGTCACCGACGAATCGACACCGCCCGACATGGCGACAACCACGCGCGTGTCGGAAGGCCTGCCCTCGATTTCAAGACTGTTGCGCATGTCCCAACAGGCCGTAAATCCTTTCCGGATAGCCACGCCCGGCCCAAAGTCCCCGGCGGCGGGCTAAAGCTCCCACCAGGCCTACTATAAGTGCCGATTTCGCCGTCCGCCACTTGTGCCGCGCCGCAAATCCCGGCCCGGCAGGCGCCCTGCGCGCTCGCATTAGCATCAATTACTTCCGTTGCTTAGCCAAATTTTAAGCGGCCATGCGTAGGGTTCACGCTGGTGCGTGGAGTTTGTGAGAGTTTCTAATGACTGAGCCTCATCGCCCGAGGGTCAAGTATGTCATCGGGCCGGACGGTTCGCCGCTGACAATCGCCGATTTGCCGGCGCCCGGAACCAAGCGTTGGGTGATCCGCCGCAAGGCGGAAGTCGTCGCCGCCGTACGCGGCGGCCTCCTCTCCCTCGAAGAAGCGTGCAGCCGCTACACCTTGACGGTCGAGGAATTTTTGTCCTGGCAATATTCCATCGATCAGCACGGCCTCGCCGGGCTGCGCACGACGCGCATCCAGCAATACCGCCAGTAACAACTAATTAACCGACGTTACCGCTTCGTCAACGCCGAGAAACGATCACTCGGCGGCGCGGCGCGCAGCCACAATCTGATCTGCGGTGCGCCCGGTAAGTTCGGCCATGTGGTCGAACTTGAAGGTGAAGGTACCTGCGCCGGCGGTGGCCGAGCGAACCTCGACAATAAGATCGCCGATCTCGGCTTCCGGCATTTTCGCCCGTACCACGTCCCAACCCTCCCAGCCCTCGCGCGTGTCGAAGCCGAGAATTTGACCGCGCCGTCCTGACATCAACGCATTGATCTTCGCGGTCGCGTCGGTCGGACAAACAATCTCGACCAGATGGATCGGCTCGAGCAGCACCGGTTGGCACTGCGGCAGACCTTCGACAATGCCAATGCGTCCGGCGGTGCGGAACGCCATGTCGGAGGAGTCGACCGTGTGGTACGAGCCGTCGACCAACGCCACGTGCAGGTCGACGACCGGGAAACCGAGCGGGCCGTGCTTGAGCGCGTCGATAATGCCTTCCTCCACCGAGGGAATGTAGTTGCGGGGCACGACGCCGCCGGTGATCTGATCCTCGAACGAAAATCCCGAGCCGCGCGGCATCGGTTTTATGTCCAGTACGACGTCGCCGTACTGACCATGGCCACCTGACTGTTTCTTGTGACGTCCGCGTTGCACGACGCCCTTGCGAATGGTTTCGCGGTAACCGACGCTCGGCTGGCGCCGCTCGATGGCGACGCCATAGCGGTCGCTGAGCCGTTCGGTCGTCACCCGCAAATGCATTTCGCCTTGGCCCCACAGTACCACTTCGTGGGTTTCCGGATTGTGGGCGATGGTGATGGATGGGTCTTCCTCGGCGAGCTTGTTGAGCGCCTGCCCGAGTTTCACGTCGTCCTTGCGTTCCTTGGCCGAGACGGCGATCGCAAGCACCGGCGGATAAGGCTCGACCTTGGCGATCGCGGCGTGGGCTTGTTTTCCGGAGGTCAAAGTATCGCCGGTCTTGGCCTTTTCCAGCTTGGCGAAGCCGACGGTCTCGCCGGCACTTGCCGGGCCACGCTTCTCGCTCGACTGGCCGACCAGTTTGAACACGCCGGCCACGCGGCCGACTTCGTTTTCCGGCGAAAGAAACGTAACGCCGTCGCCGGCCTGGCCGGAAAGCATTCGCACGATCGAGAGGCGGCCGCCATGCGTGCTGTTCTGCGTCTTGAGCACGTAGCCGACGGCGTCGGCGCCGGCGCCGGATTTGACGCCAAGCCGCTTTGCGGTGTCGGCAGGTCCCGGCGATTCATGCCGCAGCGCTTTCAAAAGGCGCAAAACACCGTTTGCGCGGCTCGCAGTCCCCATTAGGACCGGGCACACCAAACCTTCGCGAAGTTCACGGGTCAGATCGTCGAACACCTTGTCGCGCGGCGGCTGGATGTCCTCCAGCAATTGCTCCATCAGCTCGTCGTCGTGATCGGCAAGAGTTTCGAGCATGGAAAAGCGGGCGGTCTTTTCACGGTCGGCGGCGTCGCCTTCGAGCGCGATGACTTCCGATGGCGCGTGTTCCTTGTAGACAAAGGCGCGTTCGAGCGCGAGGTCGACGAAGCCACTGATGATTTCGCCGGAAAAAGTCGGGATCTGGCGCAACACAAGCTTGGTGCGCGAAGCGGGCTGCAGCAGCGCAAGCACGTCGTGGACGCCGGCGTCGGCCTTGTCGATTTTGTTGAGAAAGAGAATGTGGGGGACCTTGCGGTCTTCCAGCTCGCGCAAAATGAGCTGAAGCTGCGGCACTTTCTTGTCGTCCATCTCGCAGACGACGACGGCGGCGTCGATGGCCGGCAAAATTGCGCGCATGTCGTGCACGAACTCGACCGAACCCGGACAATCGAGGAAGGTGTAGGCGTCGACCATGAAGCTGGCGGTGGCCGCCGTAAGCTCGACGCTCATGCGGTGATGCCGGGCTTCGTTGCTTGCGTCACCGACGGTGTTGCCCGCCTCTACATTGCCTTGGCGCGCGATAACGCCGGAACGAGCGAGGATGGCTTCAAGCAGCGTGGTCTTGCCGCTCTGAAACGGTCCCACAAGCGCAATGCAACGGGAACCGGTCGCGCGCGTGGAGTGGTTTCCATTTGCGGCCATGACTGCCTCCCGGCGCTGACCCGTCGTTCCGCCGCGGATCGCGTGAACACTATCGTTTCAGGGGACGGCAGGCTTGGTCAAGAGGCGCACCACTTGCGCCGCTAAGTAGGGCTTCGCAGCTACGGCGCGGGATGCAAATCCAATTCGCTGATGCCGGCGCCGATATCGAGCCCGACTTGTCCCTGGATCGACACGGGCTGCAGCGCGACGGTCCGGCGCGAACCGCCGACCAGCACGTTGGCGCCGAGTCCCGCGGCTATGGAAACCTCAGCCGTCGGACCGCCATAGGCGCCTGCAAGCATGCCGGCGTAGCGATTGGTATCAGCAAACACCGTCCAGGCGATCACGCCCCCGGTAGTAAAACCGACGTCGAGGCCAACCCGCGTCATGGTGCCGGTATAGGCCTCTTCCGGGTCACCGGGCGCGCCGCGGAAAATACAATTGACGTTACGCTGCGACCCGACAATGAGGCCAACGCTAGCGGAAAGCGAGCACGTCAGCTGCCCGACCTGGAGCTGCCGCGGCTGGGCCTGCACCGAGGCCGCCGACAAAGCCAGGATCGCGGAAATAGCCGCCACGGCAGCCGAACTGCGAAACATATGAGTCTCCCCCCCGCGCTGGCCCTATGCCGGCCGAAGGAAGTGTAGGCGACATTGCGGCCGCCGTCTCCCAGTGTTTAGGCTGTTTCCGGGGTCTGCGGCGTTTACTTGAGATTGCCGCAAAAGCGCTGGATGCGCGCACAGGCTTCTTCCAGGACCGGCGTAGCGGTCGCATAGGAAATGCGAAACGCCGGACCCCATCCGAAAGGCGTGCCCTGGACCACCGCTACACCCTCCGACTCGAGAAGTTCGGTGACGAAATCCTCGTCGGTTGCGAGCTTCTTCCCGGTCGGAGCCACCTTGCCCATGGTGTCGCGGCACGACGGATAGACATAGAACGCGCCCTCGGGCTTCGGACAACGAATGCCGTTTGCCTGATTGAGCATGGAGACGCAAAGGTCGCGCCGCTCCTTGAAAATCTTGTTGTGCTTATCGATGAAGTCTTGCGGGCCGTCGAGCGCTTCCACCGAGGCCCATTGCGCCACCGCCGTCGGATTTGACGTCGACTGCGATTGGATCATGGCCATGGCCTTGATCAGCGCTTGCGGACCGCCGGCATAACCGATGCGCCAGCCGGTCATGCAATACGCCTTCGACATGCCGTTGACCGTCAGCGTGCGCTCGTAAAGCCCGGGCTCGAGTTGCGCCGGCGAAAAGAAACGGAAGTCGTCATAAACGAGGTGCTCGTACATGTCGTCGGTCATGATGTGAACATGCGGATGCCGCAGCAGCACATCCGTCACTGCCTTGAGCTCGGCACGCGTATAAGCGGCGCCGGTCGGGTTCGACGGCGAATTGAAGATGATCCACTTGGTCTTCGGCGTGATTGCCCGTTCGAGCGCTTCCTGCTTCATCTTGAAGCCTGATTCCATAGTAGTCGGGACCGCCACGGGCTCGCCGCCGGCAAGCAACACCATTTCCGGATAACTCACCCAATAGGGAGCCGGAATGAGTACCTCATCGCCCGGATTGATAGTCGCGACCAGCGCGTTGTAGAGCACTTGCTTGCCGCCGGTGCTGACGATGATCTGCGACGGCTGATACGTGAGCTCGTTTTCGCGCTTGAACTTGCGGGCAATCGCAGCTTTGAGCTCCGGAATGCCATCCACCGCGGTATATTTGGCCGCCTTGCCATCGCGGATGGCCTTGATTGCCGCCTCTTTGATGTTCTCCGGGGTGTCGAAATCCGGTTCGCCGGCGCCAAGCCCGATCACGTCACGGCCGGACGCCTTCAACGCGCGCGCTTTGTCGGTCACCGCAATGGTGGCGGACGGCTTGATGCGCGAAAGACGGTCGGCGAGAAAGGCCATTGCACACTCCTTTCCAAAGGCGTGTGCTTCCTAAAGCGCCGGGCGCAGTGAGGCAAGACTAAATGGACGTTGCGCGAATGGACCGCTGATCAGGCCGGTTGATGGGCGGTTTGTCGCAGCGCAAGCGGCGCCGGCTCGATCATCCGCCGCAGTACCGTCGCAAACAAGACTGCAACGGCGACAATGACGCCCACTTTGATGGCGTCGTCAAATAGCGTGACCTTGAACATGACCGGGGCGAAGTAGGCCGCACAAAGCGCGACAACCTCGCCCCGCCGAAAGCCGCCTCGGAGCCCCTCGCCGATCAGCCACGCCATCGGAACCGCGAGCACCATCAAGTCGTATTCGAGCATGAACGGCGAGCAGAACGGCACGCAAGCCGCAATTGCGGCGCCCTGGGCGCGGCCCGATTGCGCGCCGGGCCTCCGCAGTAGAAGCGCGCCCGCGAGCAAACAAGCGGCGGCCAGCGTCACCGCCGTCTGTGCTCCGTAAGCTAACGCCAGCGACCCGCCATGCAGGCGCACGGCGCCGAAAACGGTGATCCAGAATTGATGGTACAGCGGATTTTCCGGCTCCATCCAGCTTTGCCGCGCGACGCCCATATTGGTGAGGAACGCCGGCCAAATCTCCGTGCCGAAGGCCATCGTCGCCAAGCCGCCCAGCACGAAGACTGTGAGGCCGGCGACCGCGAAACAGCGCCACCGTCCCGCGGCCGCCAGTGCCAGCGGCACGATAATGCCAAGCTGCGGCTTATAAGAAAGACAGCCGAGGCATACGCCCGCTAGCGCCGGCCGGCGATCGAGCCAGATCGCGGCGCCGCCGAGCAGGGCCGTACTGAGAAATCCGTTTTGTCCAAAGCCGGCGTTGACCATCACCGCCGGATAACCCAGGAGCAGCGCCCAGACTGAGTTCCGTTCCGGCACGTCCCGCGGTAACAGCCCGCGCAGCATGGCGGCGTAGCCAGCAAACGTGCTGGCCAACCAGAGGCACAAGGCCGGGAAATATCCGACCAACGCGAAAGCCGCGCAGAGAAAGAGAAAGAACGGCGGATAGAAAAACGCCAGGTAGCCCCAGCCCATCGGATCGCCGGTAAGCTCGGCCTGAAGCACGAAGTGCGGTCCCTTCAGATACGCGTCGCCGGCGGTCCCCTCCAAGGTGAGCTTCCCGGCAGTCCAAAAGCTTACGAAATCGCCGGATATCTTCGAGAATCCCGGCGACGCCATCTGCCACTGCACCCACAAAATGCTGAAGCTCAGAAACGCGGCGAGAGCGGCCGCCCCGGCGATGCGCAACACATAAATTTGAATACGCGATCCCTGCCGCACCGCCGCGGGCGCGTGAAACGATGACAGCGCCGTGACAGGCAATGGAGGCTCGATCGCGGACATGCGGTTTAAGGGAAGTATCTTTGCCCGTATCGTGAGGGCCGAGTTCTAACAGCGACTTAACATCGCGGCCGGCCGGAGATTGGCTGTCAGCCTCGCGTTGCGGCCAAGCTTCAGGACACGCTTCCGTTTTCTCGGGCTGCCGTTCAGCAACGGTTGCGCTGTTGCGACGCAACACGAATGGATCTTTTCTTTAGAGTCGCGTCTGCCCGCAATTTTCTTCTAAAGTGTACCTGCGAATGAACGGAGGGTAGGATCGCCACGACATCGCCGCGTTCAAGTCTTTAGTTGCGAATGCGGGTTTGGCCGAGCGAGCTGGGAAACGGGAATGTTGACGCTCTATTCGATGAAGCGTTCGGGCAATAGCTACAAAGCGCGCCTGGCTTTGGCGCAGCTTCGCATCCCCTATCGGCTGGTCGAGATCGACATTCTCAAGGGCGAGAGCCATACGCCCGAATTTCTGATGAAGAATCCGAACGGCCAGGTGCCGCTGTTGGAAACGGCACCCGGCCGATTTCTCGCGGAATCCAACGCCATCTTGTGGTACCTCGCCGGCGGCACGCAACTCGCGCCCGATGACGCTTTTGAGCGCGCCGAAGCGTTGCAGTGGATGTTCTTTGAGCAGCACAGCCTCGAGCCGAATTTGGGCGCCGCCTATTTTTGGCTCACGCTGGTCAAAGGCGGACGGGAATTGCAGAGCCATGCTTTCGAGGACTGGATGGAGGAAGGCCACCGCGCGCTCGGCGTGATGGAAAAGCACATCGCGCTGCACGACTTCTTCGCCGCGGA
>Ga0302307_10000375_pt1 | contig 32242 bp, 26 predicted proteins | sample III_Palsa_E3_2_FD_200530 | JGI IMG/M metagenome (GOLD analysis project Ga0302307, IMG submission 200530) | Peat permafrost microbial communities from Stordalen Mire near Abisko, Sweden - III_Palsa_E3_2 | ecosystem: Environmental > Terrestrial > Soil > Palsa > Peat permafrost | place: Sweden... | reverse complement strand
GAGGCGCTGCCAGCGCCGCGGAAGGCAGGACAAAGCGTCACGAACGACCTGAGCGCGTTCGTCAGCGAGAATGCGCTCATCAACCTCGGGCACAGTGGCGACCACGCCAGTGAGGATCTCATCATCTTGGGTCAGGACAAGCCTCTTGCGTGCGGCTAGGCTGCGCAGGCACTCGTTCCGTGCTGTCGCCGCTAGCCAGGAACCCACCCGAGCGGGGTATTCGATCCGGTCGATGTGCTCGAACAAGCGTAGCCACGTGGTCTGGGCGACGTCAGCAGCGTCGCTCTCTATCAGCTTGAATTCCGTGGTAATAGACCAGATGAGCCTGGCGTACTGATCTACCAGGCGCTCCCAGGCCCGCCGATCCCCGTCAGCGGCGCCGCGCACCAGTCGCGCGATGTCCAGGGTATCAACGTCTTGCTCACGCATCCTCATCACCCGCCTTCCCTAGGTAAAGCGAACCGGTCACTTCCGCCGCGACTCTGACAGGGGTTGCCCGCAGAGACAGGGTTGCCCGCAGAGCGCAGTTTCCGGACTTCAGGCAAAGAGTCAGTTAAAGTCCATTCGTAGTGCGGATGACAGTGTCATAGGCGCGAATATCTATTAGTAAGCTCCCGACCCTCGCAGGAGCGCCGAAATTGTCTTCCACATAATCTGCAGGTCGAGAACGAACGACCAGTTTTCGACATACCTCAGGTCGAGTCTTACCGATTCGTCCCAAGACAGATCTGATCGCCCATTTACCTGCCAGAGGCCAGTCAGGCCCGGCTTGACGACCAGCCGACGACGGACATGATCGGCATATTGCGCCGTCTCATCCGGAAGAGCCGGGCGCGGACCCACCAGTGACATATCGCCGAGAAGGACGTTGATAAGCTGTGGCAGCTCGTCGATCGACCAGCGCCGCAGATGCGCCCCGACCGCGGTCACGCGGGGATCCTGGCGAAGCTTGAAGAGAACACCGTCCGTGTCGTTGCTTACGAGCAAGTGCATTCGACGCTGCTCAGCGTCGACCACCATGGTGCGAAATTTGTAAATGATGAACATGCGGCTGTCCTTGCCGACCCTTACCTGCGTAAAGAGCACCGGACCACGATCGGAGAGCCAGATGGCCGCGGCGAGGACGGCAAATAGCGGGGCGAGCAGGATCAGTATCAGTGCGGCCGCGCATCGATCGAACAGGCCTTTGAGGACTAGCCGGGCGCCAGCCAGTTGGGGGTGATCTACATGTAGCAGGGTTAGTCCAGCCGTCGGTCTGATCGTCGTCCGCGGGCCGGCCACGTCAAGCAACGCTGGCGAGACGCACAGGTCTGTGCCGGTCTTCTCTAGCTCCCAGGCGAGGCCTCTGAGCTTGATGCCGTCCATTTCCGGGCATGCGAGCACCGCGACCGTATTCGCGCCAAAGCTGCGCACGGCGGACGTGACGTCATCGAGCCCTCCGTACACCGGCACCCCGGCGACCTCGGTGAATTCTGACGGTTGCGCCAGGCAAGTAGCGACTACCGTCAGCCCGTGGTACGGATCTCTCCGGAGCTCAGTTATCAGGCCGGCCACGGCCGACTCATGGCCCACCGCCACCACACTGTGCATGCAGCGGCCAGACGTTCGCACTCTATGCAGTCGTTTGCGCATCGCATACCTGGCCGCCAAGTTAGAAGACGTGACGCAGGGAAGAGCGATAAGCAGGTAGCCACGGGACAATTCGGTGTTGACCGCGTACGAGAAAATCGCCGCCACTGCGGTGAGGCTCACGCCGGCGTTCAGGATCTTGTGAAATTCGTCCGAGCCGATCCCGATGAAGCGGACGTCATACGCTCTGGCCAGCCATAGTGCCACCAGCCAGAGCACCGGTAGCGCAAGACTCATCGCTACATAGGTTCTGGTGACGTCATGGCCGAAGCGAAGATAGGCTGCCGCGAAAAATCCGGCTGCAGCACAGCCGAGGTCTGCAATAGCAGCTTTGCGCAAATAGTCCTTAGTCCAAATGAAACGTCTCGTGGCCGGACGAGCGTGCGGGCCACGAATGATGACGCTACCAGACATGCAATACCCACCCTTCGTTGGTGGCGCCATGCATGCATGGCGTGCTACCCACGTTCCCGCCCCGTTCGCCTTGACCTCCTGCATTGGGAGACGTCTGACTAGCTCTACTGGTTTACCAGAGACTCGCGAAAGTCACCATACTACTTAGTCACAGAGGTCCAAATAATCGGGTATAACGGGCGACTCGGATTTAAGGTTCGAATCGCATTTGCCGGGGATTACCTTCCTGTCGTGAAAGCTGACGCGGATACGCCAGCCGACAGGAAAAGTCATGATTTATGCCGGTTCCCGGAGCGGATACCGGGCAGGCTGCGCGCGATCGAGGGCAGCCGCCCGGCTGGGTTTCGGTCGCCCGGCTTCGGCACCCTCGCCGCCGATCTTCCGGTGTATTTCGCATTCCCGCCGGGGGGAGAGAGCGGTACCAACGAGAACACCAAAAGCCTGATCCGCGAATACCTCCAGAAAGGAACGGAAGTCCCCGTAGACATCGGTTATCTATGGGCGATAGCCGACTCGCCTAATGACCGCCCCCGGACGATACCCGGATTCAGGAAACTAAGCGAATTGTGCACGGGGCTAATGCTCGCGAAGCCGAGATCCGGCTCAAGGCTGGGTAGTGGCCTGCCGCGACTCCATCATCGTGACGCTTACTTCCGACAGTCGGCTTCAAGTCAAGCGGCATTGGGTGTCGGCTGCTAGGCCTGTACGACGGCGAGGACCTCAAGGACGCCGAGCCGGGCATGCGGCGTCCCGGCTATAGGCGCGCCCGCGCCCGCGCCCGCGCCCGCGCGCTGAAGATCAGCCGGCCCTCGAAGGACGCCTTTCCTGGCCTGGTGGCAGCGGCTGTGCACCCTGCCTGGCCAGCCATCCCGTCCCTGCGACCCGGAAAGGAGCCGCCCCGGCGCGGTCGGAGCCGGTGCTGCCCCGAGCACATCGGGCAGCACTGCCGCCCGCCGGGAATCCGCGGACCAGACAAAGCCACCGAAAACCGGCACGACACGATCAGCTACAAGCGTCGCCCGCGCCTTGAATCATCGAGGCCAACCCGGGACCGGACCTTCCGGTGTATTTCGCTAATGCGCATTCCCAATAGGAACCAAACCCGGCGAAAATGCCAGTGGTGTTATCCAGAAATATCTCCTGAAAGGGACAGATATTCCCGCTAGTCTGGAATATCAATGAAGGGTATCCGATTCGCTTAATTTCCCTGATCCGTGCTATATTTCGTATTCAGGAAATCAAGCGAGATTTTCACGGGGCTAATTGTTTGGAAAGCCGAGATTCCCTCGGCCTGGATTGCTTCGACCGCTTGGGATCGCCATGTTTTCCGGTATTAGGAGCCCAAATGCGGCGAAGAACACTATTTTCCGTGCTGACTGCGGCGGTGATGGCTGCCGTCGCCGGCATAGCCCTCGCGCTCACTTCCATCGCGGCGACCCCGCCCGGCCCGCCGGCCAACCCGGCCTTCGAATCATCCGCGCCATTTGCCGCCTGGAACACTGGCGGGTACATCCTCTACAACGACATGTGGAACCCGTCCGCCGGACCGCAGACGATCTGGGGGAACTCGTACAGCAACTGGGGCATGGTGTCGGACCAGAAGGGCACCGCCGTGGAGACCTACCCGTGTGTCCAGGAGGACTTCAACAACCCGCTGATAACGTCGCTCCCGACGCTCACCAACACCTTTACCGAGTCGATGCCGGACGTGCCCGGCCTGGATGCCGAGGCCGCCGACGACGTGTGGCTGAACAACTACGGGATCGAGGTCATGATCTGGGTGGACAACGTCGGCCAGACCCCGATCGGGAACATCATCGGTCACACGACGATCTCCGGCCAGTCCTTCACGGTCTGGTTCGGCGGCGGCACTACCTACTCCTTCGTGCTGAACGGCAACGAGACCAGCGGGCAGACACACATCCTGCCGGCCCTCAAGTGGCTGCAGACGCACAAGTATGTGCCGACCACCGCGACCCTCACGCAGGTCGACTTCGGCTGGGAGGTCGCCTCCACCGGCGGCAGTGCCCAGGACTTCGCGATGACCAACTACTCGCTGAAGAGCTGACCAAGTAGCTGCCGTTCGAACGGCGCGGCACCGTCCTGGCAAAGACGCCAGCGGTGCCGCGCCGACTGCGTGAGCTGCCCCGCAGTGCCTCAACCGGGCTTCTTCGCGGGTGCCTTGGGGATGTTCCCGCGGCGGGGATATGCCCGGGTATGGGAGCAGCTAAATTCAACTGAACGGTATGGGCGCGTGCGTCCCGAAGCGCTCATCGGCCGCCAGATAAACGCGGTACTTGTCGTATCAGGGTCACTTGCTACGGGCTCCTGTAGGGGTGAAGCAAAGGGTCCTGATTATCGTCCAGAATCTTCCTGTACCGTTCGATCGGCGAGTATGGCTGGAGTGCCAGGCGCTGGTTTCTGCAGGTTATCGAGTCGCCGTCGTCTGCCCCAAAGGTAGCGGTGACCCTGCCTACGAGATCGTCGACACGGTCGAATTGTACAAATATCGGCCGTATGCGCCGGGGCGAAGTAATCTCAGCTTCGCTGCTGAGTACGTCTACTCGTTTCTCGCGACGACCTGGATGGCGCTGAAGGCCAGACGTTCAGGTCGTTTTGCGGTAATTCAGGCCTGCAACCCGCCCGATATCTTCTGGCCCCTCGCCATGGCTTTCCGTGCGCTGGAGGGGACCCGGTTCGTATTCGACCATCATGACCTGTGCCCCGAACTTTACGAATCTCGCTTTCCCGACGGCCCTAAGCTGCCTTACAAGGGCTTGCGGGCCCTTGAGCGCAGGACACACCGAGCCGCAGACCATGTGATCTCCACGAATGAGTCCTACCGGAAGATCGCCATGGCGCGAAGCGGCAAGCGGGCCACGGACGTGACGGTGGTCAGGACCGGACCGGACCCGCAGCGGCTACGGCGTGTCCGGGCCTGCCCGGAGCTGCGCCGAGGCCGCCGGTTCCTCGCCGCTTACATCGGCGTCATGGGTCCGCAAGACGGGGTCGACATCGTGGTGCGAGCAGCCAGCATCGTGGTTCATGAGCTTGGGCGCACCGACATCGCCTTCACGTTGATCGGCTCGGGAGACTGCTTCGGTGATTTGGTGGCGTTGCGCGATGAGCTCGGCTTGGCCGGTCACGTGGAGTTCACCGGGCGGGCACCGGATGAGCTCGTCTCGCGCATCCTCTCCACTGCGGACGTGGGCCTTTCGCCCGACCCGAAGAACCCGCTCAATGACGTCTCCACGATGAACAAGACCTTGGAATACATGGCTTTCGAACTTCCCGTGGTGGCATTCGACCTGCGCGAGACGCGGATCTCGGCCGGCGACGCGGCACTCTACGTCAAGCCCAACGACGTTCACGACTATGCCGTGGCCATTGCCGAGTTCATGGACGATGAGCCGGGGCGAGCTCGGCTGGGCAAGCTGGGGCGGGCCCGGGTCGAGCAGGAGCTGGCCTGGTGCCATCAGGAGCGTGCCTATCTGGGCGTGTACGAGTGCCTGACGGCCGGCGCCGCGGCGGTCGAGTCGGGAAGGACGCGATGAAGCAGATAGCTCAGAATTACAAGTCCGGGGAACTTACCGTCCTCGACGTGCCTGCCCCGGCGTGCCGTCCTGGGGGCGTCCTGGTCCAGTCGCTTTTCTCGCTGATCTCCACCGGCACGGAGATGATGAAGCTGGCTGAGGCCAAGATGTCGATGGTGGGCAAGGCGCGAGCTCGGCCGGACCAGGTGCGCAAGGTCCTGGACACCGTCGCGCAGCAAGGCGCGGTCACCACTTATAAGAAGGTAATGAGCAGGCTGGATTCCTACACTCCGCTCGGCTACTCGCTCTGCGGCGTGATTGTCGAGGTGGGGAAGGGGGCCGAAGAATTCCAGGTCGGTCAGCTCGTCGCCGCGGCTGGTAATGAGTACGCCTTGCACGCCGAATACAACTGGCTCCCCCTTAACCTGTGCGCACCGGTTCCGCGCGGTGTCTTGCCCGAGCACGCCGCCTTCGCCACCGTCGGTTCGATCGCGATGCACGGCGTCCGGCGCGCGGAGGTCCAGCTTGGGGACACGGCGTGCGTCATCGGCCTTGGCCTGGTCGGCCAGCTCGTGGTGCGTCTCCTGGTCGCCTCGGGCGTCCGGGTCATCGGCCTGGACGTGATCGAGCAGCGCTGCCGGCTGGCCGAGCAGGCCGGGGCCGTGCTGTGCACCGCGCCGGAGGATGAGGGTATGGAGGTAGCCCGGCATTCGGTGGACGAGATCTCGGGAGGGCGCGGGGTCGACCATGTTTTCCTGGCCGCCGGCGGATCGTCCAACGGGCCGGTCGAGGTCGCCGCCCGCCTGGCCAGGGATCGCGGCCGCGTCGTGGACATCGGCAAGACCCGCCTGGACCTGCCCTGGAACGCCTATTACGAGAAGGAACTCGACGTCAGGTTCTCCAGGTCCTACGGGCCCGGGCGGTATGACGAACGGTACGAGCTGGAGGGCATCGACTACCCGATCGGCTACGTTCGCTGGACCGAGCGGCGCAACCTGGAATGCTTTCTCGACCTCGTCGCCCGCAAGGAGATCGAGGTCGAAACGCTCGTGTCGGGTGTCTTCCCGCTGGAGGACGCGAGCAGCGTCTATGCCGACCTGGCCTCCGGCTCGCTCAAGGCCGTGGGGATCTTGCTCGAGTACCCCGCCAGCCCCGCGGGCAGCCTGCCGCGGGCGGCAGCCAGCATGGTCAGCGCCAGCATGGTCAGCGCCAGCAGGGGGGCGACACCTCGGGGAACAAACGGCGGACGCCTGAAGATCGGATTCATCGGCGCTGGTAACTATGCGTCTTCGATGCTGTTGCCGCACCTGGCGCGACTGGATAAAGCGCACCTCGCGCACGTCGCGACAAGCCGGTCGCTTTCCGCGGTCAACGCGCAGCGGCGCTTCGGATTCACCACGGCGTCGACCAACGCCGACGCGGTGTTCGACGATGCGAGCCTGGACGCGATCTTCATCGTGACCCGTCATCATTCGCACGCGGACCTGGTCTGCCGGGCGCTGGCGACAGGCAAGGCCGTCTTCGTGGAAAAGCCCCTGGCCCTGACCCGCGACGAGGCCGGCCGCATCGTCGAGGCCATCGCGAAGACGGGCAACGACCGGCTGATGGTGGGATTCAACCGGCGCTTCGCGCCACTGCTCACGCGGCTGAGATCGCGGTTCGGGCCCGCGGACTCGAGTTCGGCCATGCGATACCTGGTCAACGCGGGACCGCTGGCCGCCGATAGCTGGTATCGGAACGACGCGCTGGAAGGATCGCGGTTCGCCGGCGAGGGCGGTCATTTCATCGACACGCTGAGCTGGTGGGCGGCCAGCCTGCCTGAAGAGGCTTACGCCGTCAAGGGACCTGAGAAGGACGACCTGCAGGTCACGGTGCGGTTCGGTAACGGCTCTAGCGGCACTATCAGCTACGTCACCGCCGGGAACCCGCGCTATCCCAAGGAGACGCTCGACGTCGCCGCCGGCGGCTGCAGCGCGCGGCTGGACAATTTCGCGAAGGCGACGGTCTGGAGCGGGCGGCGGCAGCACACCATGCGGCCGCGAGCCGGACAGGATAAGGGCCAGCGGGCTGAGCTGACTCAGTTCGTCGAGGCCATCAGGACCGGTGGGCCGATGCCCATCGGCGTCGAGTCCCTCGTCGCCACCACCGGGGCGACGATCGCGGTGGGCGAGAGCCTGCTGAGCGGCCGCGCGGAGCGAGTGTGAGCGCCACCTCGACACCACGGCTCGGCTGGTACGGGCGCCGGATAGCCCGGATGTCGCCTGCCGAGGTGGCGTGGCGGGCACGCGACCAGGTCCTGGCGGCGGCCTGGTCCAGGCGCCAGGTGAGGCGAGAGGAACTTGCCAGCATCGCGCCGCCGCCGACGGGTGAGCGCAGGTTCAGTGCCGTCTTGCCGGCCGAAGTTGCCGCACGAGTCTCCTGCGACACCAAGGCCGCCGTTCTGGCCAGCGCGGACGGGCTGTTGCGGGGCGAGTGGGAGGTCCTAGGCGTCACCAGGACCGACATGGTGCGGCCCGATTGGTTCCGTGATCCTGTGACCGGTCGCCGGTCCGCTCCCGGCCGTTACGCCTTTCGTATTGATCACCGCTCGGACGCGCAGGTCGGCAACATCAAGCAGGTGTGGGAGATCTCGCGCTTGCAGCATCTCACGCTGCTGGCCACCGCCTGGTTCCTCAGTCATGAGGAGAAGTACGCGAACCGGGTCGCCGATCACCTCCGCTCGTGGTGGCACGAGAACCCGTTCCTATCAGGTGTGCACTGGACGAGCGGCATCGAGCTGGGCGTCCGTATGATCAGCTTGGCCTGGATCCGGCGTCTCCTCGATGACTGGCCAGGCGTGGGCGAGGAGTTCGAGGGTAGCGACGTCGCTCTGCAGCAGATTCACTGGCATCAGCAGTATCTCGCCTCGTTCCGCAGCCGCGGCTCATCGGCTAACAACCACGTGATCGCTGAGGCGGCCGGGCAGCTCGTGGCGAGCTGTGCCTTCCCGTGGTTCCCGGCCAGCGAGCGCTGGCGGGGAAAGGCCGCGCGGGTGCTGGAACGAGAGCTCATCCGCAACACCTTCCCGTCAGGTATCGGCCGCGAGCTTGCCTCGGACTACCAGGGTTTCGTCGCAGAACTCGGGTTCCTGGCGGCTGTTGAGGCGCAGGCGGCAGGTCACCCGCTCAGTCCCGGCACCTGGCAGCGGCTGTGCGCGATGGCGGACAGTGCGGCGGCCCTGGTCGATGCGCGCTTGCGCCCCCCTCGCCAGGGCGACTCCGACGAAGGCCGGGCCCTGCTGCTCGACGCTCCGGCGGCCAACTCCTGGCCGTCGTTGCTGGCGCTGGCGCAGACGCTTGTCGGCCGGCTCGACTGGTGGCCGCAGCCGCCTGTCGATGCGCGTAGCGTGCTGGTCTCCTCCCTTGCGTCCGCGCCACGTCATATCGCCCAGCGTCATATCGAAGGCAGGCCGCCTCAGCGCCCGTCGCGATTTGCTGACGCGGGACTGACGTTGCTGCGCACGACCGGCAAGGACGAGATCTGGTGCCGGTGCGACGGCGGTCCCCATGGATACCTCAGCATCGCCGCCCACGCCCACGCCGACGCCTTGTCCGTGGAAGTCCGCTATGCGGGCGTGGACATCCTCGCCGATCCCGGCACCTACTGCTATCACGGCGAGCGTGCGTGGCGTTCGTATTTCCGGTCCACCATCGCGCACAACACGGCCGAGCTTGACGGCCGGAACCAGTCAAACGAAGGTGGGCCGTTCCTGTGGGTGCGCCATGCGCGCGCCCGGGAGATCGAGGTCATCGACGACGGCGACATCGCCAGATGGACTGCTGAGCATGACGGCTATTCCTCGCTTGACCCTCCGGCGTTGCACCGCCGCTCGGTGCTGCTGGACCGGGCGTCGCGCAGTATCGACATCGTCGACGAGATCGAGGGCGGCCCACACGACCTCCGCCTTGCCTTCCACCTCGGGCCCGAGGTGGAAGTGGAGCTCACCGGGTCCTACGCGGCCCTGGGCTGGCCGGCGGCCTGCACCCATGGTGCTGCGGCGCGGCTGGAACTGCCGCCTGGCCTGGAGTGGACCTTGCACCGGGGTGGGACCGATCCCATCCTCGGCTGGTACTCCGGCGGCCTGGGCCAGCGCGTACCCGCATTCGCCCTCATCGGATGCGGGCGTTCCGCCCCGGGCGTTCCCCTGATTACCCGGCTGGAGTTCTTCGACATCGCCAATGCGGAACTCCCCGCCATTTCACGATCAACCGCAGCACGGCACTTCTCAGACCTTCTTCTGGGAGAGGCACCGGCCATGTACGAGGAAAACCGATGAGCGGGCAGAGGTTGGACGCCAGGCGATCGGCGCAGATTCTGCGGCGACACAAGATTCTCGTCGGTATCGCGGTGATCCTCGGAATCGGTGTTGGCGGCGCTGCTCACGCCGTACTCAATCCGCCGATGTTCACGAGCACCGCGCTGGTCGTGCTCCCGCAATCCACCCAAGCTCAACAGGGGGCAGCGATAGCTGGCGAGGACGCGGTCAATCCCTATACGGCAACGCAACAGCTAATTTTCACCAGCAATATAGTGCTTCTTGACGCACTGCCCCATGTCCGCCCCGCCATGTCGCTCGATGAGCTTCGCCGCGACATCTCTGTGGGCAGCCCGACCCCTTATGTCATGTCGGTAAGCGCAAAAGGCAAGGCGGCCGCCGACGCGGAGAGGGCGGCCAACGCCGTCGCGCGCAGCTACATCAGCTATATCAGCTCGGCCAGCAGTCCGGTCGGGCGCGTGCCGGCCCAATTGTTCGAGGCGGCGACGAGCGCGACGGGGGCGCCGCTCAAGCCGCTCCTGATCGATGCCCTGGCCGGCGCGGTGTCGGGAGTACTCATCGGAGTCATCATCGCCCTCGCCATCGGCCGCAACGACCGGCGGCTACGAGAACGCAACGAAATCGCTGACTCGATTGGCGTTCCCGTCTTGGCATCGATTTGCGCCGATTACCCATCCGACGCCCCGGGCTGGCTGAAACTCCTGCTGGAGTATGACCCCGGGGCCGTCGATGCCTGGCAGCTGCGCAAGGCCCTGTACCAACTGGGCCTCATGGGCGCCAATCCCTCAGACCCTCGGGCCGGCCGCGGTTCCTCGATCGCGGTGCTCTCGCTGTCGACCGATCCGAAGGCTCTCGCGCTCGGCCCGCAGCTGGCGGCTTTCGCCGCCGCAGCGGGGATTCCCACCGCCCTCGTCATCGGTCCTGGCCAAGACGCGAACGCGACGGCCACGCTACACACCGCATGCGCCGCGGCGATGACGCCGCAGATCTCGAGGCACCTGCGGGTCACCGTGAGCAATGACGCACAGGCCGTCCAACTACCGGGCATCGCAGTAGTCGTTGTCGTCGCCATCGTCGACGGCAAGGCGCCGCGGGTCGCTGACACGATGCGCGCTGCCGCCACGGTTTTGAGCGTCTCGGCTGGCGCGGCGACAGCGGAGCAGCTGGCCCGCATCGCGGTAAGCGCTGCCACCGACGGTCGTGAGATTGCCGGAATCCTGGTCGCGGATCCCGACGCGGCGGATCGCTCGACCGGCCGTGTGCCGCAGCTGGCGCGGCCCGGGCTACGGAGAATGCCGACGCGGATAACCGGAACCACGACGGAGATGAGACGTTGACCGACCAAGACCATACGGTCATGCTGTCCGGGACTGGAGATATCAGCTCGCCTGGCGGACTCGGAACCGATGAGGACTCCGTGGCGGCGCAGGATCGGCCGGCCGACTTCTTGCCTGGCCTGGTGAGCCTGAGATTCCTCACGGCAGCGTTGCGGCGCAGTGCAACCTTCCTGGGCGTCACGGCCGTCGCCGGGTTGCTGGTCGGCGCGGGCGCGTATCTGGCGACTCCACACCCCTACCAGGCGTCGACGACGCTTTTGCTGACGCTGGATCCTAACCAGGATGTCAGTACGGCAGCAGCGGACACCGAGGCCATGACGGACGATCAGGCCATGGCGGAAAGCCGCGCGGTGGCCGGGCTCGTGGTGCGCAGCCTGGGGCTACGGCAAAGCGTCAGCAGCTTCCTCGCGTCGTACTCAGCCACGCCCCTGTCCGACCGGGTGCTTGTCATCACGGTCAGCGCATCATCGAGCCAGCAGGCCGTGCTCCAGGCCAACGCCGTAGCCACGGCCTTCTTGCAGTTCCGCGGGGACGAACTGCTGAACGAACAGAAGCTGGCGCTCACCTCGCTTTCCCAGCAGATCGGACTCCTCAAGCAGGACATCAGCTCCCTCGGCGGGCAGATCAGCCGGCTCTCGGCGGGGGCCGTGTCACCCGCACAGCAGTCCCAACTCAGCGGCCTGCAGACCGAACGTACTCAGGCGAGAAGCACGCTGACCGGCCTCGAGCAAGCTGTTGTCAGCTCCCAGACGAACACCGAGCCTGCCGTCGCCGCGGAGGCGAAGGGCTCCGTGGTGCTGGACGGTGCCGTCGCGTCGCCACTCTCGAGGCTGAAGCATCTGCTGCTTTACGCCCTGATCGGACTCTTGGCGGCCATCGCTGCGGGCGTGGCGGTGGTTCTCATCCGGGCGCTTACCTCCGATCGGCTACGCCAGCGTGACGACGTCGCGCAAGCGCTTGGCGCCCCGGTGAAGCTCAGCGTCGGCCACCTGCGGCCGAACCGGCGACTGGTCGGCCGTCACGGTCTAGCCGCCGCCCGTAACCCTGACGTCTGGCGGATCGCCGCCTATCTGGACCGAGTGGTGCCGAGAAGGCCAAGGCGCGCCGCCGCCTTGGCGGTCGTTCCCGTCGACGACCCGTGGGCCGCGGCGCTCTCCGTGGTGTCACTGGCCGTTTCCCGGGCGCAGCAGGGCGAGCTGGTCGTCCTGGCCGACCTCGCCAGCGGCACCCCCGCAGCGAGGCTACTTGGCTGCCACGAACGCGGGGTCAGCGTGGTGAGCGGGTATGACAACCGCCTGGTCCTGGCGGTCCCGGAAGGGGCCGAGGTGCTATCGCCCGTCGGCCCACTCGGCCCACTCGGCCGAGCGCGGACGTATTCGTCTCCCTTCGCCGACGCGGTGGCCGCGGCCACCGCCCAGGCGAACCTTCTTCTCACCCTTGCGACCCTTGATGTCTGCCTTGGCGGTGACCACCTCGCGACATGGGCGACCGATGCCGTCGCGGTCATCAGCACCGGCCGTTCGTCGTGGACGACGGTCAGCGCCGTGGGCGAGATGATACGGCGGTCCGGGACACGCCTGGAGTCCGCCGTGCTCATCGGGGCCGATGACACCGACGAGAGCCTCGGTGTGACGTAGCAGAATCCCGCGAGCCGTATCATCGCCGCCCGCTCGGCGTTCATATGACAGGTTCCTGAGCGAGCCGAGCAGCCACAGACCCGAGGTGACCTTGAACAAATCGCTACGCAGCCAGAGTGGGCCAACGCTAGGGGACCGGGGTTCACGCTCGCGGCCTGGGATCCTCCTCGATCGTGACGGCACGATTATCGTTGACCATGGGTACGTGGGCTCGGTGGACCGGGTCGAATTCATCGAGGGATCAGCAGCGGCGATAGCCAGCTTCAACCGGGCTGGTATCCCGGTCGCGGTGGTGACGAACCAGGCTGGTGTGGCCCGAGGTCTTTACGACATCGGCGACGTCGCTCAGGTGCACCGCTATATCGGAGCATGCCTGGCTGCGCACGAGGCGCACATCGACCTGTTCCTGTACTGCCCTTATCACCCGGAAGGCGTGGTCGACGGCTTTGCCAGGACCAGCGAGGACCGGAAGCCGAAGCCGGGTATGGCGAGGGCCGCGGCGGCCGCGCTCAACCTGGATCTGGCTGCTTCATGGGTGATAGGCGACCGGCCAGAAGACCTCGGTCTCGCCGAGGCGGTCGGTGCGTCGGCCGTTTACCTGGGACCTGAAGGCGAGGCTCATCCGGATATCCGGTCGTTCCCGAGCCTGGCCGCGGCGGCCCCGTTCATCTTGGAGCGGATGGCTGTATGAGCGCTGTCCATGATCTTCCTGTCCTGACGCCACCAACTGAGGATGACCCGCCGAAGTTTCCGGCCTCACCGTATGTGAACGCGGCGCGATATTTCAGCGCGTACGCGGAGGAGACCGCGCGAGCAGCAAGCTCGGTGGAAGAAGCCGCACTCGCGCGCGCGGCAGCAATCCTTTTGGAGGCATACACGAGTGGTGCCACGGTGTTCTCGTGCGGCAATGGCGGCTCGGCTGCGATCGCGAACCACCTGCAGTGCGATCACATGAAGGGTGTCCGGACGGCCACCGATCTTTCCCCCCGCGTCACGAGCCTCAGCGTGAATATCGAGCTGCTGACCGCGATCGCCAACGACCTGACCTATGCAGACGTGTTCACCTATCAGCTTCAGTCCCAATCGCGGCCCGGTGACGCGCTCATCGCCGTCTCCTCGTCGGGCCGTTCGGCCAACATCATCCGCGCGCTTGAATGGGCCCGCGGTCATGGCCTGCATACGATCGCGCTGACCGGCTTCGACGGGGGCGAGGCCAGGAGGGTCGCCGATGTGGCCATTCATGTCCACGGCGCGAACTACGGCGTAGTCGAGGACCTCCACCAGGCGATCATGCATGCCTTGGCCCAGTACATCCGCCAGTCGCGCATGACATCGGCTGCGATCTCTTCGAACGTTTTCTGACCTGAAAGCAGGAACCCCTCCGATGGTTGCGGAACGAAACCGGGTGGACCGCATGCGGGTAGCGATCAACCTCTTGACGGAAAACCCGGACCACCCCTCCGGCGCCCATTGGTTCTGGACGCGAGTGATCCCCGAGATGGCCAAGCGGCTCCAAACCGGCGAGGAACTGCACCTGCTTGTGAGCCCGAAATCGCGGCATCTGTACCAGGGGTACGGCCCGGATGTTTCCCACATCACCTATCCGTGGTCAAACGAGCGACGTACGCCGCGCACGCTCAGCGAGCACCTGTACTCGCCGGTACGACTGCCGTTCAGCCGTATCGATGTTTTCAACACCCTGATGGCGCCCGTCGTGAACTTTCCTTGGTCGCTGGTGATTCACATGAAGACGATGCACGCCTTCACCACGCCCGACGCGCTCTCGCCCCTGCCGCGTCTGTACCGCCAACTGAACTATCCGCGTTCGGTCCGGGCCGCGGATGCGATCATCATCAACTCCGAGAGCTTGCGCTCGGAGATCCAGCGTTACCTGGCGGTCGACAAAGGCAAGCTGAAGCTGATTTATGAGGCAGTCGACCACGAGCTGTTCAAACCGGGTAACGCTGATGCGGCCCGCGCGCACGTCAGTCAGCGCTACGGGGTTACCAAGCCGTTCGTGCTCTTCGTGTCGACACTGTGGCCGTACAAGAATTGTGACGGGCTGCTGCGGGCATGGGCGTTGTCCCGTGCTGAACTGGGGGACCGCCAGTTGGCGATCGTCGGTGGCGGCCAGGACGAGAAGTACGTCGCCTCGCTTCACCTCCTCGCAGATCAGCTCGGCATCTCCCAAGACGTCGTCTTCGCCGGCAAGGTTCCGCTCACAGAAACCGCCCGGTTCTACCAGGCGGCCGACGTGTTCGTCTATCCGTCCCTGAATGAGACCTTCGGACTCCCGATCCTGGAGGCCATGGCCTGCGGCTGCCCGGTCGTGACCTCGGACGTCAGCGCCATGCCGGAGACGGCGGGCGGGGCCGCGGTCCTGGCCGACGCGAAGGCGCCGGCGTCTATCGGCAAAGCCATCGTCGAGGCCGCAGGGCCAGGAAGAGACCGCCTGCGCGACCTCGGCCTCCGCCGGGCCAGCCAGTTTACCTGGGAGGCAACGGCCGCGGCCACGCTGGAGACCTACCGTGACGTCGCGGCGAGGCGGAGGTACCGGCAGAAATGAGGATACTTGTTACCGGCGGCGCGGGGTTCATCGGATCGCACACCTGCGACCGGCTGCTGGCGCTCGGGCATGACGTCGTGGTTCTCGACGCGCTGACCCCGCCCGTGCACCGCGGCGGACGGCCCAGCTACCTCAGCCCCGGGGCGGAATTCTTCCAAGGTGACACCCGCAACACCGATCTTCTCACCAACCTCCTCCGTCGCGTCGATGCCGTATATCACTTCGCCGCATATCAGGATTACCTGCCAGACTTTTCGCGTTTCTCCGACGTAAACGTGGTCTCGACCGCCCTGCTTTACGAAATCATCGTGGCTGAGCGCCTCGACCTCGCACGGGTCGTGGTGGCGTCGTCGCAATCCGCGATGGGTGAAGGTTCCTACTGGTGCCCGGCCGATGGCGAGCAGCTGCCGGGAATGCGTCCCGAGAAAGCTCTCGCCCAGGGCCAATGGGACATCGGCTGCCCGGCCTGCGGCGGCCCGCTTGAGATGCAGATTACGCCCGAGCGGATTTCCAATCCGCAGAATGCGTACGGCATATCCAAGCTTGGCCAGGAGATGGTCGCCCTCAACCTCGGCCGCCGGTACGGTATTCCCACTGTCGCGCTGCGCTACAGCATCGTCCAAGGCCCGCGGCAGTCGGTCTACAACGCATACTCTGGCGCGTGCCGTATCTTCTGCCTGAGTTATTTGCAGGGCACGGCGCCGGTTCTTTATGAGGACGGCGGGGCGATTCGCGACTACGTCAACATCGACGATGTCGTCGACGCCAACGTGCTGGTGCTGAAGGACGACCGCGCCGCCGGGCGGGTCTTCAACGTCGGTGGCGGCACCGCGGTCACGACCAGGGAATTTGCCGATATCGTGATGCGCCAGTACGGTTCGGCCGAGCCGGGCGTGGTGGCCGGTGAGTACCGCTTCGGCGACACCCGCCACATCTTCTCCGACATCAGCGCTCTGCGGGCCCTGGGGTGGCAACCGCGGCGTACGCCGGCCGATTCTGTCGCGGCGTACGCCGTCTGGCTCAAGGGCATCGATGGCCTGGACGGTGTCCTGGCCGAGGCGAACGCACGAATGCGCGCGCTCGGCGTCATCCGGAGGGCGGACGGGTGAAGGCCTTCCTCCTGGCGGCGGGAGTGGGCAGCCGGCTAAGACCGGTCACGGACAGCATCCCCAAGTGCATGGTGCCCATAGCCGGCCGGCCCCTTCTGGATATCTGGCTGGATGCGTTCGACCGTGCGAACGTCAGCGAGGTAATGGTCAACCTTCATCACCTGCCAGATGTGGTACGCCGTCACATTGCCGCGCGAGCCGGGCCACCGGCCGTGCGTACGTTCTTCGAACCCCAGCTACTAGGCAGCGCCGGCACGCTCGTCGCCAACCGCCAGTGGGTGCAGGAGGAGGAATTCTTCCTCGCCTGCTACGCCGACGATCTGACCGACTTCGATCTGAGATCGCTCATCGACGAACACCGGGAGCACGATGCCATGGCCACGCTGACGGTATTCCGCTCCTCGCAGCCGTCCACTGGCGGTGTCGTGGAGGTGGACGCCGATGGCGTCATGATGGGGTTCGCGGAGAAGCCGGAAAGGCCCGCTTCTGACCTGACGAATGCGGGCATGTACGCCTTCCATCCGAGCGTGCTCGACGAGATAGATCCGGTGCCGCCGAAGGACATCGGCTACGACCTGCTGCCCCGGCTGCTCGGCCGGGCCCGGACGGTACTTGTCGAGGGATACTTCCGCGATATCGGCACGGCGGACGCCTACCGGCGAGCCCAGAAGGAGTGGCCCCTCTGGGCCGCACGATGATTATCACCCAGACCCCTTTGCGTATCGGCCTGCTTGGCGGCGGCACAGACCTGCCTGACTACTACCGGGAGCACGGCGGCCGGGTCCTCAATTGCGCGATCGACAAGTACATTTATGTCATCGTGAAGCAACGCTTCGACGATGATATCTACGTCAACTACTCGAAAAAAGAGATCGTCTCCCGCGTCGAGGACCTAGAGCACGAACTCGTCCGGGAGGCCATGCTGATGACGGGCGTGGCGAAGGGTGTCGAAATCACCACGCTAGCCGACATACCGTCAGCGGGCGGCTCTGGCCTTGGCTCCTCATCCGCTGTGACCGTGGGCTTGCTGCACGCGCTGTTCGCGTATCAGGGGCGCCAGGTCCTGGCCGCCGACCTTGCCGAACGGGCTTGCATGATCGAAATCGAACACTGCGGAAAGCCCATCGGCAAGCAGGATCAGTACATTGCCGCCTTCGGCGGGATCCGCGACATCCGATTCGGGCCAGGCGACGAAGTGGTGGCCGAAGAGCTTGTTCTCGCGTCAGGGCAGCGCCGGGCCCTCCAGCAGCAGATCATGCTGTTCTATACGGGCGTTACCCGGAGCGCCGAATCGATTCTGAGCGAGCAGAATGCCAACGTCGAAGTGGCCCGGCCCGACTTCGACCTCTTGCGCGACCTCGCGGGGTTTGCCGCCGGCAGCCTGCGCACCGGCGACGTTGAGGCGATTGGACCCGCGGTGCGCCGGAGCTGGGAGGCTAAGCGCAGGCTAGCCACGCGGGTGTCGAACGAGCAGGTCGACCTCGCCGTCAGCCGGGCCATCGACGCGGGAGCCCTGGGCGCTAAGCTCACCGGTGCCGGCGGCGGCGGTTTCTTGCTTGTGATCTGCCCGGTGGAGCGGCAGCAGGCGGTGCGGCAGGCTCTGGCGGACATGCAGGAGTTGCCGGTCAAATTTGATCGCCTCGGGTCGCGCATCGTGCTCAACGTGCTACGCGACATCTGGGCTTGAAGTGCTAGCCCGTCCGATGGGGACATCGGTCTTGGCGCGTCTGCGTAGCCATGTGGTCCGGCGCCTTGGGTGGGGCATAGCGGATCAAATAGTGTCAAGCCTTACCAACTTTGCCGTGAGTATCTATGTGGTCCACTCTCTTGGCGCGGTGCAATTTGGCGCGTTCAGCCTTGCCTATGTGACCTATGGTTTCGCTCTTAACGCGTCACGCGGCCTGGCCACCGACCCGCTGATGGTCAGGTTCAGCGGCACCGACGTGGCGGCCTGGCGGCGTGCCGTCGCCACTTGCACCGGAACGGCCGCCCTGGTGGGCTTGGCTACGGGCGCCTGCGCGCTGGTGGCGGCATCAGTCCTGTCCAACACGGCAGGTCGCGCCTTTCTCGCGCTGGGCCTGACGCTGCCCGGACTGCTCATGCAGGACAGCTGGCGATATTCGTTTTTCGCGCTTGGGCATGGCGGGCAGGCGTTCCTGAACGACACTGTCTGGGCCTTGACCCTACTGCCTGCCTTGATCCTGCTGCGAACCACCGGCCACGGAGATGTCTTCTGGCTCGTTCTCGCCTGGGGGCTGTCGGCGACTGTAGCCGCTGGCGTAGGCCCACTTCAGGCACGGGTTGTTCCCCGGCTTGCTGGCGCCTGGGTATGGATGTCGCAGCATCGTGATCTGGGACCACGTTACCTGGCCGAAGGCACCTCGAACAGCGCGGCGACTCAACTACGTACCTACGGTATTGGTCTGGCTCTAGGTCTCGCCTCTATTGGCTATGTGCAAGCCGCGGGCACGCTGATGGGCCCCATGACCATTCTATTCCTGGGGATGGCCCTGGTTACCTTGCCAGAGGCCGCCAGGATATTGCGCCGCTCGCCGCAGCATTTGCTTTGGTTCTGTGTACTAGTGAGCGTTGGACTCGCCGCGGCCGCTTTCGCCTGGGGGGTGGTGCTGCTGATAGCAGTACCGAGAGGGTTGGGGGCCTGGCTGCTGGGTGCGGTCTGGCGCCCGACATATCCGCTCGTGCTGCCGCAGATCCTTTACGTGACAGGTCAGGCCGCCACGACAGGCACGGGGGTCGGCCTGCATGCTCTGGGAGCCGCTCGCCGAAGCCTGCGCGTCGCGGTCATCACATCGGTGATTACCGTCGTGTGTGCTCTCGCTGGCGCTGTCGCGGACGGGGCCACAGGTGCGGTGAGCGGAATGGCGGCATCTGCGTGGGTTGGTGTGATCTTTTACTGGTTGGAATTGCGCGCGGCCATGCGGGAGTCGAGCAGCATACCTGGCCATGGCTCGCTCCGGTCACTCCGTACCGCCAGCCGACCTACGGTCGGCCGGCCCGGGAAGTCCGAAGGCCATCGCAAGTGAAATCGGTGGGGACTAATTGTATCAAGGCCCGCCGCGTAGCGGTCTTATGCATGTAGGACCCCCTTGCGCGGACGGAGCAGCCAACGAAGCGGCACGGTAAACGATACATTAGTCGTTTTCGGGCTATTGTCATGCGGCAAGAATCCGAACTTGTGCTGGTATGACAGCTAGGAGTGTAGTGACTATAACGTCCGTTGCTGTGTACCGGCCTCGACCCGGATACCCCGTCCCGGGCTCGCTCGCTCACGCTACTGCCGGAAAACTTCGGGCGCAGCGAAGAGTGGGTCTTGCCTGGGGACTACTGGTCCTTAACGTTTTGACCTTCGACGCCGGGGGATCTTTTCTGCCGATCCCTGCTGCCATGGGCCAGGTTATCCAGCAAGGAGCCCTGCCCTTGTCGCTAATTCTGGCGCTAAGCGTGAATCGCAAACTCCTGGTACGCCCGAATATCTTCCTGCTCCTGGTCAGCCTGCTACTCGCCGGGGCCATCCTGACAAGCCTGAATGCAGCAGACATCCATGAAACAGCTTATCGGACCTTTCGGCTTGCCGAGTTCGTTGTCGCGCTGTGGCTGCTCTCTCCATACTGGGGAGAACGGGATATGCTACTTGTCCGGTGTCATCTAAAAGCCATGATCGTAGTGCTCGTATCCGTTATCATCGGGCTGGCGGTATCTCCCGGGCATGCAATAGTAGCAGGCAGGCTCGCTGGCGCACTTTGGCCTATCCCACCTACGCAGGTCGCGCACTACGCGGCGGTTACGTTCGGACTCGTAATTGTGCTCTGGCTTTGCGGCCGCATAAATGGTCGCGTCGTCCTGCCTATCTCCGCGGTAGCGGGAATTATCCTGCTCATGACGGCCACGCGGACCGCCCTAATCGGTATGATAGCAGGCCTTGTAATAGCTGGCTTGAGCCTGGTAGCGGCTGAGGCGAGGGCGCGCAAGCTATTCGCATTCACAGGTATCGCCGCGATAGCGGTGGCAGCCGCCTTCCCCGCCGCCATAACTAGCTGGCTGGCGCGCGGCGAGAACCTGCAGCTGCTGACAAGCCTTAGCGGGCGGACCAGTTTTTGGGGCCCTCTTCTTGCCTTTCCTCGTAATAACTTTCAGGAGATATTCGGCTTCGGCCTCTCGAACGGATCGTTCAACGGCAACCCGATTGATAGCAACTGGCTCATATCCTATCAGGAACAAGGCCTGTTTGGAGTCGCGGTCTGTGTAGCGATATTGATCTGTTTGTTCGTGGCCGCCTACTTCCAGCCACCCGGCGTACGACGAGCCCTCGCTCTGTTCTTGGTGACGTACTGCCTGATAGCGTCCTTCACCGAGGTAGGGTTCACTGACGCCTCCACATATATGCTCGACCTAACCGTCGCGGCATCGCTCCTCGTGCCACCTGTTATTAGCAGGAGGCGAACTCGGGGATCAAAGTGGCTAGATAGGGCACATATGCCAACCAGCCAGCTCGCCGGCGAGAATGCGATAGCAGCGGATGCGGATCACCCGAATCTGCCTATACCGTAACAAGGTAAGGTCCGGACGATAGCGCCGGATGCAAGATTAAGAAGACCCCGACGAAGAAGTGGATCTCTAATATGAAATGCGGCCATTTCCGCCCCGGCTGGTCCCGGGCTCTATGCCAAGACGGGATGGTATCTTTGTGAAGGTCCTGCTCTCAGCCTTCCAATGCTGTCCGGACCTAGGTAGCGAACCCGGGATTGGATGGCATTGGGCAACGGCGCTCACAGAAATAGGACACGATGTTACCGTCCTTACTGCGTCAGTCTTTCGAGAGCCCATACTCGCAGCGGATCCGCGAGGAATAGATTTCCGCTTCATCGATTTTCCCCGGTCGCCACTGCACCACTTCTCATCTCGTGCGGAAGTGTATGATGTCTACCTACGCTGGCAGGCTGCGGCCCTAAAGCACGCTCAAGCGTCTCAGCAGCAATATGATGTGACCCACCACGTAGTGTATGGAGGCCTGCACCTCGGGAGCATGCTCTGGAAGCTGCCAATTCCTCTGATATATGGGCCAATCGGTGGCGGCCAGACTGCCCCGGCCAACTACTGGCGCTACTTCGGTGCCGACTGGCCAGCGGAAACAGTCAGGACAGCGCTGACTGGGCCACTGCTTAAGCTTAATAGGTGCCGGCAGACTATCCGAAACGCCGCGGTGACTCTGGTCTGCAATTCGGAGACGGAAGTCGCGTCCCGCCGACTCGGCGCTCGCGACGTTAGGTTCATGCTTCCCGACGGTTTGCCTGGCGATGGACTCGCTGGCGCCCGCCGGCAGCCAACGGGCATTCCGACTGTTTTTTGGGTGGGCAGCCTTCTGCCGCGCAAGGCACCCGTACTTGCGATCGAGGCGTTCGCCGAACTTCGCCGGACCATGCCCGCGCGCATGATCATCGCAGGCGACGGTCCCATGCGTGCACAGGTACACGCAACTGTTGAACGGCTCGGCCTGACTCAAGACGTCGAAATCCTCGGCGGAGTGCCATTGGATGACGTGATGCGACTGTACGACTCGGCGAGCGTATTCCTATTTACTTCGTTGCGCGAGTCCTTCGGTACGCCGTTCCTCGAGGCGCTCGGCAGGGGCTTGCCTGCTGTCGCACTGAGTCTCGGCGGAATTGCTGACGCCGATGTCGGTCCCGCGGCCCTGAAGATTGAACTGGCGGCGAGGCCGCGTGATCTTCCAGGGCAGATCGCCGCCGCACTACGAACTGTGCTGCGCGATAAGAAATGGGAACTGCGTAGCGAGGCTGCGGTAAAATGGGCAGCGGAATGGACATGGCCCATTAAGGCCGCCTCTGCTACCAAGATATACCAGGAAATTACGAAGATGCAGAGCTTAATGTCCCGGCTCGCCGCGCTGGTGCCGGTTTCTCCGGAAAACGACGCTCGGACTCCGCGGGTTCGACACCGGAGCCAGCTCAGGGGATCCGGGAAGCGGTTCTCGTATCACGGCCACTAGTTGGGCGCTCTTATGCGGTGTGGTGTCAAATGATGAGCGACCCGAGGCAGGCTACGCTTCCCGGCCCGGGACTGTGTGGCTGCCATGATTGACCATTCCCCGGAGCACGTTGACAAGGTGAAGCGCCTGTTCAACTCCCGCGCCCGGACCTGGTCCACCCGGTACGCCCCTGGCGGAGGTTTCACCGGACGGCTGAGTCTTTTCACCGCGGTCCTCGACCGGTACGCTCCCCCCGGCGGCAGGATGCTCGATCTCGGGTGCGGTACTGGCGAGATAGCCCGTGCGGCCGCCGCTGCGGGGCGGCAGGTGACGGGATGCGACATCTCCGAACTGATGCTGCGCTCCGCAACTTCCCAGGACTCCACCGGCGCCGTTGAGTGGGTCCAGCTTGACGCGCGATGGCGCAGGTTGCCCTTCTCTGCGGCCACCTTCGACGCTGTCGTCGCCGCGAGCGTCCTTGAGTACGTGGACCAACCGTCGGTTGCCCTGAGCGAATGCGCCCGGGTACTGCGCCCGGGCGGGGTTCTGATATGCACCGTCCCGGACCCCAGGCATCCGGTTCGCTGGCTGGAGTCGGTCGTAGCTGCCTGCGCACGCACCCCAGGGGTATCTATCGTCAGCCGTCACTGGGCGCGGCTTGAGGACTACCTGATTTTCCTTAGGATCTCGCGACAGCGGCACATGGCCAGGTGGTGGCGCGCCGCTGCGGAGCGGGCTGGCCTCCGGCAGGTTCCGTGCTCCGCGGACATGACCAGGTATTCGCGGCTTCAGCTCTTGGCCTTCAGACGACCACATGAGGCTGATGAGCGTCCGTGACCGGCGTGTCCACTGCACGCTGAGACGGCGCTGAAGGAAGGGAGGCGCTCGGGCGAATGGCAACATGAGCGTGCCAAGCAGGCCGGTAGACCGCGCCTGGTAGCCTCCCCAATGCAGTTCGCCTAGTAACCTCCCGAAATGGCAGTTGAATATCAACGGCTTCATGGATGGGCCAGGGGTAATGCTGGGTTCGCGGTGGCAGGCATCTGTCAGGCGGAGGAGATATCGTGAAAATCGCGTGCGTGGGGGGCGGTCCGGCCGGCCTATATTTCGCCCTGCTGATGAAGCTGCATGACTCCGGAAATGACATCACGATATTTGAACGGAATGCGCTCGAATCGAGCTATGGCTGGGGGGTGACGTTCGGGAACGATCTCATGACGAAGCTATACCGCAGCGACCCTTTCTCAGCAGCCAGGATCGAGAAGGTCGCGTCCCCATGGGTCAGCCAGATCGTCGACGTCCAAGGTAAGCAGGTGATGCGCTCCATGAGCAGTGGGCATAACATCGAACGGCAGCACCTGCTGGACATCTTGGCGGCTCGGACTCAGGACCTGGGCGTGCGTATCGAGTTCGGCTATGAGGTGACGGCCCTGTCGCAGTTGCCGAACGTCGATCTTATCGTAGGGTGCGACGGCGGGAACAGCCGGATACGGTATGAAGCTCAATTTCAGACTGACGTGCGGCTAAGCAGGAACAAATACATCTGGCTGGGATCGGACAAGGTATTCGACTCATTTACGTATGCCTTCGTCCGCACCGATAGCGGTTGGCTCTGGGCCTACGCCTACGGTATAAGCGCTGATTTGAGCACGTTTATCGTAGAATGTTCACCCGAAACGTGGACAGGCTTGGGCTTTAACGCAATGTCGGCCCATGATACCATTCCTTTACTCGAGAAAATCTTTGAACGCCATCTGGATGGTCATCGGTTGATCGGGCAGTGCCGTAACACCGCCGATATCGCATGGTCAAACTTTCGTACTGTCACCAATCGGTGTTGGCATGACGGTAAAGTTGTGCTAGCCGGAGACGCCGCACATACCACTTACTTCAACATCGGATGGGGGACGAAGCTGGCCATCGAGGATGTGATAGAACTCGCCGAGAACCTGCAGCGGCATGATAGCGTGAAGACAGCACTTAAGTCATATGAAAGACGGCGCCAAGCCGCGCTCATGCAGCCTCAAAGTGATGCTCGCTTCAGCGCCCAATGGTTTGAGAACGTTCCGCGCTACATCGACCTTGAGATGCGCCAGTTCGCCACGCTTCTCGACGGCCGCCGATCGCCGCTGCTCCCGCAGCTTTCTCCGCAACTCTATTATCGACTCCTTCGGGCGACGGAGAAAGTTGCCGTTCTACGAACACTGCGTACGCGGGCAGGACCGAAAGTCAAGGCGATCTACAGTAAGCATAAGTCAGTATAACCGGCGTAGTGGACGATCTAGGACTCCCATTTTGAAGAAGAAATTAGACTCGATGCAAGTACATGTCATCCGTCCAAGCGAGCTGGACCAAGCGCAGATTGCCGCGTGGCACTCCATGCAGCTGGCCACGCCGTCTCTAGCCAACCCGTTCCTTTCACCTGAGTTCGCAGTGGTCGTTGAAAATTTCCGCCCGGGCACTCAGGTTGCCGTTTTGACGGAAGGTCATTCTATTATTGGATTCTTTCCGTTTGAACGGCGACGGTTTGGGGTGGGCGTGCCGATCTGCGGCTGGCTGTCTCCTTGCCAAGGCCTCGTCCATGCACTGGGAGCGACATGGGATCCGCGAGAGCTCCTTCGCAGATGCCGGCTGTCGTCTTGGCAGTTCGACAATCTGGTCGTCGGCCAACAGTCTTTTAAGCCTTATCACGCAGCTACGGCGCCGTCGCCAGTTATCGACCTTGCTGACGGATTCGGCGCTTACTGTGAAAAGCTCCACGCGAAGTCGCCGCACCTCTACCGGGAACTAGGTCGTAAGACCCGCAAGCTCGGGCGCGAGGTCGGCGAAGTCCGGCTGGTGGCCGATTCAGGCGACGCCAAGATGCTACACACTTTCATGGCGTGGAAGTCAGATCAGTACCGCCGAAATGAGCACGTCGACCGCTTCGAGCGGCCCTGGATCGCGGGTCTCCTCGATGCCCTCCTGGCCACCAGAAGCTACCACCTTACCGGGCTGCTCTCCGTCCTATACGCGGGCGACCAGCCTGTTGCCGCTCAATTCGGTCTGCGCGCCGGGAACCTCCTAGTCGGCTGGTTCATCGCGTACGATGACCGTTTCAGCAAATACTCTCCGGGCCTCATCCAGATCATGCAGATGACCGAGGCCCTCGCCGCCTCTGGAATAACCGCGATCCACATGGGTAAGGGCGCTAAGAGTTATACCGGAAATATTAAAAGTGATGACATCTTCGTCGCTGAAGGCGTCGTAACCGCCCGTTCTGCGCTTGGAGCCACGCATCACCTCCGTGGGGCTACCACTCGGTGGGCGGTCCGCACCGTCCGTAGGCACCCGGGCCTGCATGATGCTGCTGACCAGATACTCCGCCGCAGCGGCGTTTCCCGCCGTACTTACGGTCGGATTTGAGTGCTGCCCGCGTCTTGGCCGTATGGCTTTGCCCGCCAGGTCGCCCAGCTGACCGCGTTGCCTTGCTGGAGCACCATGAATCGCCACGGGCCGCTGTAGTTATTCGACGCGAAATGGTTGTTCTGGCCGAAGGTAACATTTTTCTCGACCACGGTGCCATGATATGGCCGCGCGGAGCCCCATTGGCTGAAGATGCCGTTGAAACCGCAATATTTCGCCTGAGTGCAGTCCGGCCCGATGGCTGCCGGGTCGAAGATAAAGTCATTATCGCTAACCCGCACGTTCTGGGTCTTCCAGCGGCAGCCGCGATAGTACGGCTCGATTCCGATGAGGCCGGGATTGCCGCAATTACCGGCCGTCGCCACCGAGGGATCGACAAGCGTGCAGTACCCAGCCGAAGTGTCCGCTTGGCTGCCGCAGTACCTGTCCGCATCCTCCCACAGGACCACGCCGCCCCAGTTGTTCATAAACGTGTTGCCGGAGATGTCGATGCTCGCGCCGTAGCTATCAGGGACGCGGCTGTCGCCGCCTGCCTCGGATATGTATACCGCTGAATCAGGAAATCCGCTTGAGGCAGCGCCAGCCACCAGCGCGTTGCGGACAAAGGTATTATCCGCTAGTCGAAGGTTGTAGCTGGTTTCGTAGGTGACCGCCTCGCCGTCATTATCCGAGATGTAGTTGCCCTGCACGTCGAAGTTGGCGTTGTCGGTGTCGGCCCAGATCCCTGGTCCGTGATTGTTGTGGATGTAGTTGTCGGTTAGGCTTACATCGGCAACGTTCCAGAACTTGTCCGCGCCACTACAGCCGCAGCCGGGAAGCTTGCTCTCCCAGTTCCAGGTATTGTTCCCGGTGATCTCGTCGTGATCTATGGTCAGGTGGGTCGCGCCGAACCGGCCCGGGTCGTCACCGATGCCCTGAAATCCATATTGCCCGTTGTCGCGCAGGCACGAGTAGCTGAGGATGCCGTCGGTGCCTACGATTACGCCCGCGCCCGCATTGTACTGTACGGACAGGTACTTCATTACCCATTCGTGCCCGGAATCGTGGTTGACCACCGCCTGGTTGCCGTTGTCCCCGGATGGGGACGTGGCCGATGAGCCATGCCCGAAATCCTGTACAGTCAGGTACTTTATAGTGACATTGCTTGCGTTCCCGTCGAATGCGTAATGATTGTCGCCCTGCCCGTCAAGGATTGCGCCGGGCGCGCCGACGAACGTGTCGCCGTTCGCTGGGACGATCTCGTTAAGCTCGCCAGTTCCAAGAGTGTGTATGCCTGGCGCGAACCAGTACGTCGAATCCGGCCGGATGGCCCAGCTGCGCTCAATGGCAGTACCCTTGTCATCGCCTGCCGGTATAGTGACTGCACCCTTAGGAGGCGAGGAGGGCCCACCTGCGAGGGTCGTTTCATTACCGCATATCCGCACCGGAAGAGATTCGGGACTCGCAGCCGGGAAAGCAGGGGCTCCCGAGGAATGCATAAACGCCAGCACGTACGAGGTGAGGCCGACCATGATTATCACGCCGACAGCCAAGCTGGCCGTCAGAACCCAGCGCAGTCGACAAGGATCGATACGTCGGTACCTAAAAGTCATTAATGCGACCATTCCTAATCCACTGAGCGCCAATCGTAATGCTTCGCGAGCTCGGCTTCTCCGCAGGTATCACCCGTGTTCGGGTCGAAGCAGATAGTTTTCACGCCTGGCGTCATCGATGGGCAAGGCCCTCCATAACCCTGCCAACCTCGCGACACAACGAGCACCGGCGCTCGCTGCTCCCTCGCAAGCTTCAGCGCCGTGGCGAGGCGATCTCCTGGACCGGCGAGCATTATGATCGCATTTACGCGGGATGGCATTCCTTGAGCGGGAGCGAGAATGGCAACGTGGAGGTGGACGGGAGGTCCTGGGTGGCGGCGACGGAGACGGCGAGGGTGACGGCGAGGACGACGGAGACGGTGACGGCGAGGACGACGGTGACGGCGAGGGAGACGGTGACGGCGAGGACGAACGTGAGGGCGTAGGCCACGGTCGCGGAGTCGATGAGCGCACCGGTGTCGGCGTCTGTGATGGCGAGGACGATGCCGATGGCGACGGGGAGGCCGACTTTGAGGGCTTGGGTGAACGCGATGGTGACGCCTTAGGCCGCGGTGCGATGGGGGTCCCGGGTGCGGTGGGGGCGCCGGCGAACGCTGCCACCGGCACAGGCACTCCTCCGGAGGGCGGACTGGGCGATGGTGAGCTACCAGCTCGGGGGCGTGCGGATGCCCCGCTGCTTGGGCTCGCCGGAGCGCTGGCGGTCGGGACCGCACCATCGCCGGTATGAATGGCGAGCTCGGCGACGGTGCGTCCGCCGGTGACCACGATAAGTACGGCGCTCAGGGCCGCCGTGACCCACAGGGCGATCGCTCCAGTCGCCGTCGCGGTTCCGGGATTGTCCCGGATCCTGGTCCACCCAAGGAACCGGGTCATTACCCCAGGCTCTTCAGGCCGTCGCGAGTCCGCCTGCTGAATCACGTCCTGCCAGTACGCCGCCGCATACGAGCTTGCGCCGGCGCTGAGGTTGAGCCCTCGCTCCCGCAGTCCAGGAGGGAGCGCAGCCGGCGGTCCGACGCCGGATAGTACCGCCGCGCGCAGCGCACGCCGACTGCTCTTCTCGCAGGCCTCGCACCGCTCGATGTGCTGCCTGACCAGATCGCGCGTAGGCGCGGTCAGCGTCGTCAGCCGCCCGTCCCAGTCAGCTAGCAAAATGTCGAGTGCCGGGCAGGCCTCCCGTCCCATACGCGCGACCAGGAGCGCACCGAGAGCGTTGTCCAACTTGCCGCGAGCACGTGCCGCGAGGGCGTCCACTTTTTTTCGCGGCACGCCGAGCACGGTCGCGACATCTGCGATATCCAGATCATGCCTGAGATTCAGCTCGATGACCTCACGCTCATCGTGATCCAGCCCGGCGAGGGCGGCGCTGATGCGCCTTGTCAGTTCGGCTCGCTCGGCGTTGTGGCCGCTAACGGCCGGCTGGCCAGTGATATCGGCCGGCGGGCCAGTGATATCGGCCGGCGGGCCAGTGATATCGGCTGCCTCGTCAGGACGGTTCAGTGCCCGGTCCGGCATGTCAATCGGCGGCTCGTCCCCTGGCCGCTGCTGCCGGTACGCTTTGACCCAGAATCCGAGAGTGGTACGGTTTATGCCGAGTTCCTGGGCCACCTGAGCGATCGTCCTGGAGAGATCAACTACCATCTTGGCGGCTTCACCCTTAAATTCCGGAGAATACCTTTTAGGATTCTTGCTCCCAGTCACTTGATCCCTCCCTTTCCGATGTAGATTCTATTAGATCGCTGTCCGAAAAGGGCGGGTACTCAGTCCCAATGCGCACCGCAAGGGAAGGGTCATCCGTGTGAACCGGTCCGTGCGCCCCGGAAACCAGCAAAAGGATAAAAAGCCCCTCGATTAGACAGAAATGGGACATTCAAGGAACATGCCGGAGCCCTGATCAAAGCCTAGGCACCGAGTTTTGGGGACCGGTATGATGTGGCCACGGTCGTGCTTAACTTACTTTGCTAGACTAGGATTCCGTGCTTAACGTACCTCGAGACAGCCTGCAACAAGGCTCCCGTCGAATCTTGGAAGCCTTAACGCCTCATGCTCTTAAAGAGCTTATGCCGCAGCCCGTCAGGCGCGGCGTGAAGACCATTTATGTGCCCGCCGTTTCAGCGATGCAATTGCTGGCTAATAAACCGCGAAGTAGTTATTCTTCGTCAGCACCCGGGGCGTCGGAAGTCGTGGCTAATTACACCCGCGGCTTGGTCTTGTTCGGCCGCGCCGATGCTCGCCGGGCTATCTTCGAGTGGCGTTCGTTCCCGACGAGGGCGGTCATCCCCCGAGACACGGCAAAAATACCCAGGGCACTCCGGCCGGTTCGACGCCGTGGAGATCTGGAGGTGCGAGTGGATCAAGATTTCGAAGCTATAATTCATTCTTGCCAGCAGGGTCGCACTGGCTGGGTCTGGATCACGCCCGCACTAATCGATGTTTATAGGGAGGTGCATCAGCTAGGTTTCGTAAGGACTGTTGGAACGTATCGGGATGGTCAGCTCGTTGGTGGCTTGTGGGGAATTGGGGTTGGCGGCGTATTTGGGATAATGAGCATGTATCACCGGGAGAACAATGCCGGGACGCTTGCGCTGGGGGCGCTCGTCGATGATGTATGCGGTGGCGGGCGCTGGTCGGCTATCGACTGCGGGGCGATGTTGCCTCATTTTGGACTGTATGGAGCCAGGGAAATAACTCAAGAGCAGTTCTGCAAACTCATCTGGCAAACTTTGAAGTAGAATCACCGCTGGCTGCCGTCTCGGTGCCTTCGGTCAGAGACGGACCGACGGTAGGGCCAGCCGTACCACCTTTACGGGCTGTGGTTACCGCACGGCATCGGCGCTCGGCGCTCGGCCAGGGCGACACCTTGTCCCTATCATCGACCCTAGAGGGCTGAGCCCTCGGAATCCGGCCCGCCGGGTGAGCTGCGCGCTTCCGATTCCGAGCGGTGGCCTGGATCCCGGCCTCGGCGTCCTGAGGAACAAGACCACTGCCGGTCGGCTCCCGAACACACCGCTTATCCGCGTCAGCGTCACCGGCGGGTCGGAAGGCGTGGTCATCCGTCACCCCAACGGGCGGGAACGACGCAAGCTGGAGAGCAATCCACCGCTGTGAGGTGACACTCAGGCTGTCGCGCAACGAGTGGGCCGGGCCGAATGGCCACGCCTCTCCACTTTCAATATATAGCGCACCGGGGGGCTTGCGGCAAGACCCGGGTCGTGCCGTAGAGTCGCCGGCCGAGGGCCAGAACCCGCGGAGACAGGAGTCACGAAATGCGTGTGAGGTCGTCGACGTGTGGGTCGCGCGGCGCCTGGCCACGCCCGATGGCGGCCAGCGACTCAGATCGGAGCTGATGACGTGGACCCCCTGACTACCAGCGCGTTTGACCTTCCCGACCGTCTCTCCGCCAAGGCTGACCCGGCGCTGATCGCCGGCGACGAGCAGCACTTCGCGGCCATCGCGGAGAGCCTCGAGCAGTCGATCGCCGACCTGTCCGACCGCCTCGATGCCGAGCGCAAGGCGCCCGGCGGCATAGGCCAGGAGGCGATGGACCGGGACATGAAGGTCCACCGGCTGACCGCTCGCCTGCGTGTCCTGCGTCGTTTCGGCCTGGACCTGTGCCTCGGGCGCATGGTCAGCGCGGAAAACCCCGAGCCCGTGTACGTCGGACGGCTTGGCCTCACCGACAGCGCGGGCCGCCGGCTGCTGGTCGACTGGCGTTCCCCCGCGGCCGAGCCGTTCTTCGGAGCGACCCACGCCAACCCGATGGGTCTGGCCAGCCGTCGCAGGTATCGCTGGACCCGCGGCCGGATCAGCGACTACTGGGATGAGGTGTTCTCCGCGGACGGGTTTGCCGGGCACGCCGCGCTCGACGACCAGTCCGCCTTCATCGCCAGCCTGGGCAGCAGCCGGTCGGCCAAGATGCGAGACGTGCTCGGCACCATCCAGGCCGACCAGGACGCCATCATCCGCGCCGGATCCCGCGGGGCTCTTGTCGTCGACGGCGGTCCGGGTACGGGCAAGACCGTCGTCGCCCTGCACCGCTCCGCCTACCTCCTCTACTCCGACCCTCGCCTCGGTCACCGCCGGGGCGGCGTGCTGTTCGTCGGCCCGCACCAGCCCTACCTGGCCTACGTCGCCGACGTCCTGCCCAGCCTCGGCGAGGAGGGCGTGCAGACCTGCACGCTGCGGGACCTCGTCGCCGAGGGAGCCGCGGCAACGTTCGAGACCGACCCGGACGTGGCCCGCCTGAAGTCGTCCGCGGACCTGGTGAAGGCGATCGAGGCGGCCGTCAGGTTCTACGAGAACCCGCCCGCCAAACCGATGACGGTCCAGACCCCCTGGTCCGACATCTGGCTCAGCGCCGACGACTGGGCCGAGGCGTTCGAAGCACCAGAACCCGGTAGGCCGCACAACGAGGCGCGCGAGGAGATCTGGGCAGAGCTGCTCACGATCCTGCTGGACTCCCGCCCCGATGACGTGCCGGCTGACCTGCTCCGCAAGTCGCTGCAGCAGAACCGGGAACTGCTGGTGGCCGTCAACCGCGCGTGGCCGCTGATCGACGCGGCCGACCTCGTCGCAGACCTGTGGTCGGTGCCCGCCTACCTGCGCATGTGCGCTCCCTGGCTCAGCCCTGATGATGTTCAGAAGCTACAGCGCGGCGACGCCCAGGCCTGGACGGTGTCCGACCTGCCGCTCCTGGACGCGGCA
>Ga0302307_10000357_pt1 | contig 33320 bp, 33 predicted proteins | sample III_Palsa_E3_2_FD_200530 | JGI IMG/M metagenome (GOLD analysis project Ga0302307, IMG submission 200530) | Peat permafrost microbial communities from Stordalen Mire near Abisko, Sweden - III_Palsa_E3_2 | ecosystem: Environmental > Terrestrial > Soil > Palsa > Peat permafrost | place: Sweden... | reverse complement strand
AAGATAAAAACCGAACCACTTTTCGCTGCACGCTAACAGTCTGCTTATGAGATTTTTATGGGTATAAAAAAAGGAAACAACCAAAAGTGGTTGTTCCCTTAAGTGATCCCGCTGGGATGATTTTGTGATCCTGCTGAGAAATATTTATGTGCCATTAGGCGCTTTAAAAGCCCTTTTTTCATTTTTCATCAGAACAGGGCACCACTATGGGCACCAATTATTTTGACATGGTTTAATAAGCTTAAAAAATGCTTAGTCATCCCATATCAAATATAGGAGATTAAGTTGCTTCCCACAAAAAATATAATAAAATAATGGATGATGCACAGTTGATTTTTTAATGGGCATTGCATGAGAACAAGGGGGATAATCTTATTTTTTTGAGCCGTGAAAAGCATGGATTGTCAGAAAGATTTTAACGCTATGTATTATTTGGCTATGTCTCTTACCGCGACAATTAGTTCATAATATGCCCACCAAGCAGCTACAAGAATATTTGGACTTAAATTATATCCGTTAATTCGGGGCTGAATATGTACATGGTTAACCTCGCTTATGAATTGCGCGGACTTCCATTTAATATCGGCAAAAGTTTGTTCCGAATAGCTAATTTACCGGCCACCAGGGTACAAGTACAGGATAAGAGGCACTGACGTGCCGCCAAGTATGCGATAACCGATCAGGATGGTCATACAGGAAGATATATCATTGAAGAATATTTGCTGAACCTCTAAGTTTCGCCTGCTAAAAATGACTTCCCTATTATTTTATAACTGTTGGCTTTTTGGTTAATAATCCCATCTTTGAAAACAGTACAAATTATATATATACTATTATAAATGAAAGGGATTTACTTCATAACGATTATCTTTTTATCCTTATTATTTCGGGGGATGCCAGTACATGCACAGGAAATAGACACATTGGTCGATGTTGGCGGCTATAGAATACATTTTCATATAATTAACGGAAAAGGCACTCCAATTCTTTTTGAATCAGGCGGTGGTGATGACGCAAGTGTTTGGCAAATTTTACTCAGTGATATCCGCAAAAAAGTAAATGCGCCACTGATCACCTATGACCGGGCAGGATTTGGGAAAAGTGGACTGGATACATCAAATATGGGAATTGTAATTGAAGTGAAAAAACTGGAAGATGGTTTGAAGATTTTAGGCTATGATAAAAATTATTTTTTGGTTGCTCATTCTTTTGGAGGATGTTATTCAATGGTATTCGCAGAACGAAATCTTCACAAAATCAAAGGCGCAGTTTTCATTGATATAAATACGCCCTGCTTTATGACCGTACAAAAAACTAAAGAAATACAGCAATCTTTTAGTTCACAACTTCCGGCATTAAAAAAAGAACGGCCAGGAATATATTATTCGTTGTTGAATTATGATATATCCAACCAAAAAATGCGGGAGGCGGCGCCAAATATATCTGTTCCAATGACCATTATTTCCTCAGATCATCCGCCGACCCAAGGTGCAGATAGTGTCTCCTGGAAAAGCTGCCAAAAAACTTTTGCACTTGAACAAACTAACAGGAAATTTATTCTGGCAAGCGGTACAAGTCATTATGTTTATAAAGAAAACCCCGATCTTGTAACCAAGGAGATATTCACTTTATATCAAAAAGTGTGTAAATAATATACCGTACCTAACAATATTTTCAAGGGATTTTATGATAAATACACTAACAATTGAAAGTGGCAAAATAAATTTTATAAGGACCGGGCCAAGATCTGGAAACACTGTAGTGTTACTGCATCCGATGGGAATGGATCTTACATTATGGGGGGATCAAATACTTGCGCTTAAAACCAAATTTGATGTTATTGCTCTTGATTTGCCAGGCCATGGGTTTTCCGGAAGACTCGAAGGTGAACATTCATTTGAGAATCTTGCCACCGTCATTGTGAGTTTTATTGAAAATATATCCGTTGAAGCTTTTCACCTCGTCGGGATTTCATACGGGGGAATGATCGCTCAGGAAGTGGCTATTAGAAATCCAGATCTTGTCTTGTCACTTACCTTAATCGCTACAGCTTGCACCTTTCCTGACAGTGTGCGGCAAATTTTAAGGGATAGAGCGGAATTCACGAGAAATAAAGGTATTGTAGCGTTAGCGCCACTTTCATTGGCTCGTTGGTTTACCCCTGAGTTTTCAGCAGAACGACCGGATGTGATAGATAGGATAACCAAATTACTTTATCTGCAGGATGCATTTGATCATGCTACAATATGGGATACTGTTGCTTCCCTGGATTCAGAATCACGGCTAGGGGAACTTTCTCTACCGGCTTTGATAATTGTTGGCGACAAAGATGCAAGTACGCCAATAGCTTCGGCAGAAGTCATGGCAAAAGCGCTCAAATCCAATAACATTCAAATAGTGAAGAATGCAGCGCATTTTCCAATGCTTGAAAAGCCGGAATTAGTAAATAATTTATTGCTTACTTTTTTTGATTCATTATAATGATTCAAAAGATAATATTAGCGCTCGGGAAACTCATAAGCGGAACAAAAGCCACTCAGATCTTTACTTAAAGCCTCTTTTCTGAATACCTTTTGCTTATCATGTAAAGGCAATAGCGGGCTAACACCCATTTATTACAAGTTATACGTTTATAAAAAATTACATGATAACCACCAATGCCTTTCCCGATTTTTTTTCCCAGGCATTTTCAATATTCTCCAATAAAACTGTTTCGACATCTATGATCAGGTGACCGTTAGCTGCCAGTTTAAACATTTCCGGTAAAATATTTTTCATATATTCTTTCAATTGATCTCTTGAAAAACTACCCATGCCCGAGCCTAATATTTCAATAGGAGAACTTCTCAAAAACGCAGAAGGAAGTGTTATGTCGGCACCTGCCATTTCGCCAACGGTAACCAGCTTCACCGGGTGATTAGACATATGCAGGAATGATTTCAGAATCATTTCAACGGGATGCCCCCATAAATAATCGATGACAATATCAACCGGGGTACGTTGATGAATTTCTTTAATTTGTTTAATAAAGGACTCATCATCTTGATTCAAGGATACAACCTGGGTTGCGCCGAGCGCCTTCAAAGAGTCAAGACTTTCCGGATTCCTGCCAATGCCGATAATATTTTTGGCACCATAGTAACGGGCAAGTTGTACGGCAACTTTTCCGGTTAAGCCGGTAGCTCCATTTATCAAAATAGTTTGACCTGGTTGGACTTTAGCGCGCTCAATTAAGGCAACACCCGCACCTACCAATGCGTTTGGCAGCCCGGCGGCAACTGCCATATCGATATGATCGGGCAATACAGTCCACATATTCCTATTGACCAATGCCTTTTCGCCCATCATCCCGGTAATGCCTGCGGCATATACAAGCCTGCCATCTTCAAGGACACCGATGCCATCGAGCCCGACAACAATAGGGAAAAAGGGAAAATGTGTATAATGCTTGCCGCTGGATTTTAACAAATCGAGTTGAGTAATAGTTGCGGCTTTTACGTTGATTATAACCTCATATCATTTTGTGGTATGGGGTCCGGGAATTCGGCATATTTAGGTACGGTTCCTTCTTTGGCTAATACGGCTGCTTTCATGATCTTTGCGCTATTTTTTAATTTATTGCTGCAAAGTAACCGTTATCATGTTGCTATGGCAATGGCCGTTTCAAGGTAATTGCTATACTATTTGCGGTTTATCATCCGGAATGTTAAGGGTGTCATTTTAGCGAAGTTTTTGAAAATCCGGGAAAAGTAGGTAGCTTCTTCATAGCCCAGTTGATAAGCAATCTCTTTAACACTAAGTTCTGTGTAGAGCAAAAGTCGTTTCGCTTCAAGGATAATCTGTTGACGGATCAGATAACTCAATGCAAAACCCGTATATTTTTTTAATACTTCATTCAAATAGGATTCAGATATATTCATCATTTCCGCATACGCTGACGGTTTTTTTATGGATGAAAAATGCTTCAGCAATAGTACTCTGAAACGCTCCGGAATTTGAGCTGGCTTCGAAGAGAGTTGGCTGCTATCTTTAGCTATCATAAAGCAGCCGGCAATAATTCCTAGAAAGGATTGAAGTATAGTATGCATTACTGCCACTTGAAAAGGCTGACCGGCATCTTCCCGGTATTTTTGAACAAGCAAGGAAAGCAAATGGTCACACTGTGTAAACTGTTCCGGTGATAGAGTTATCAACTGTTGCAAAGGGAAATTACCTTCAAATACAGCGCTGTAATCAGGCGGAATAATTATTGGTTCTACTAATAGGAGCCAACCGGTGACCTGTTCTTTCGGAGAGAAGCGACGATGGATTTGTCCCGGGAGGATATAAAATATAGAAGAATTTGTTAATGTAAAATCATTAAAATCTACCGTCATGCAAGCCTGGCCATCAGCTATCAATTGGAATATGTAAAAATCATCCCGATGAAAATCCAGTTTTGAGTGAATTTCTGACGGTTGCTTCATATCAGCTTGTAACGGTTGAATGTAAAACCCTTTCAGAGCCGACTCCTGCATTTTAAACAATGGGATATGCTTCATGATTCGAAATTAACTCGTAGCAAATATAAAGAACAAACTTTTCCAATCGCGATAAATTAAGTTTGAAAGCCAGGGTATGTTATACCATTATTTCCCAATTTCTTCAGTAGAAGTGATATTTGCTATAAATAATGAAAATTTTAGATATGCAAATTGGATGACCACAAATTCATTAGTTCTCAAAATATTTTTCTATTATATTGCATAATGAAATTAGATTTGTTTCAGGTGGACAGTTTTACTGAGGAAATCTTTAAAGGTAACCCGGCTTGTGTCGTACCGTTGACTAGTTGGCTCAGTAATGATATTTTACTCAATATCGCAAAGGAAAATGCTGTAGCAGAAACAGCATTTTTTGTTAGCAATCCTGATGGCATACATTTAAGATGGTTTACAGCTGAAATCGAAATGGATTTATGCGGCCATGCAACCTTGGCGACGGCACATGTCCTCAAAACAGTTTTAGGACATCCTGGGAAGGACGTTATATTTACAACCGCAAGCGGCGAACTATTAGTTTCAGTACAAGACGGGTTATATACATTGGATTTACCTTCAAGAAAACCAATTGTTAGTGAGTTGCCTGAAACGATTAAAAAAGCATTGAATGTACAGCCAACTATTGTTCTGAAATCCAGGGATTATATTCTTGTTTATGATAGTGAAAAAGCGATAAAAGACCTTCAGATTGACCGCCAAATATTTGATCAGATTAACCTTGACCCCGGCGGAGTCGTTGTTACTGCCAAGGGCGAAGCATACGACTTTGTATCAAGATATTTCACCCCTCAATCAACCATTTTAGAAGACCCTGTTACTGGTTCATCGCACTGCTCATTAATACCTTATTGGTCAGAGCAACTCATGAAAAAAGAAATGCATGCAATGCAATTATCTGAACGAACCGGAATGCTTTATTGTACCGATAAAGGTGATAGAGTCTTAATAGCGGGATATGCTAAAACTTACTCCGTAGGTGCGCTTTGGACTGAATAGTTCAATTCAAGACAAAGGCATGAAAGTACCCCAGACCACGAAATCTACACGGATGAAATAATGAACCTTCGTTTGATGATAGGATCAGTCATTGTTTTTAAGGATTTGGAGAAGTTATATCATCCGTTCAATGACATTCTTATTCTTTTTATCATATAATGAGTTAGTGGCACAGCCAAATAATCTGATGCTTTCTTCCATGACGAAAACTTTGCGATAACAATTTCATTAGCCTTATCAATAAAAAGATTTTGTCCATGTATCCCCATGGCGAATAGGATTTGGGGCTGATCATCGATGATATACCAACCATTGCGGTAGCACATGTGTTTGCTGATGGGTGCAAACAATTTACCCCATTGGCCATTCTTCCAAGCGTCGGGATCACCATTTTTCGAAATATCTTCGATCAATGATATCGGTACAATTTCCTTTGAATCAATTATACCGCCATCTATAATAAGCTGGCCGATACGAGCGAAATCGCGGGCTGTTGCGCAAAGTCCTCCTGTACATCGTGGAGCCCCGTCTTTATCAACAGTGATGTATGCTGCATTTTCAGCACCCATCGGTTTCCAGAGCAAATCACTCAAAAGGCTGTTAATGCTGCGATTGGCGGCACTTTCAATCGCCCAGCCTAAGAGATCTGTGTTCGATGATTCATACCTGAAATTGTCATCATTTGATCTCTCCGTATGCTTTATCTGGCAATAAAACTCGTGTAGGCTGATCGGCGTACCTTCCACAACAGGCTCCCAATTGGTTGCTGAATCATATAGATTTTGCTCATCCTTGGTTAGTACTATTCCCGCGCGCATATCCAGCAACTGTCGCAAGGTCACATTCTGATAGACGGTTCCACGAATTTGTGGAACATAGGTGGAAACGGCAGCATTCAGATCAATATCTCCATTATGTTCCAATATACCTGCGACAAGCCCGATTACCGCCTTTGTAGCTGACATTAGTATATGTGGGGTGTGCCGATCATTTCCGTTTTGATAGGATTCATACGCGATTTCGCCTTTATGAAGAACAACTATAGCGTCGGTTGATGTAACTTTGAGAAACAACTTAAATAGAATTCCTTTTAAAGACTTTGAAGCAACTTTCAGGACATTTGGATGGCCTGTCTCATTTTCAACAGGCTTTGATGGGATAAGTTTTTTGACATTATGAAACGCCCAACGATTGAAAGGCCGAGTCCTCCAGTTAGTGATATTGGTACTGTTTTTCGCATTATTGATTTCAAAGCTCTTTGACATTTTACAGGTTTTAGTACCGGCAAAATTGATGGATTTTGTGGGTTCTTTTTTTGCCAAATGGCAAAAACTATTTGATATTTTTTCTAATCCTGCTCAAGGAAGACTGCTTAATACCCAAGTAAGATGCCAGCGCAGATAATGGTATTCTATTAGCCAGCCCGGGATAAATTTTTAAAAATTCAAGATAGCGTGTTTTCGCATCTTGGATCAGCATATTGTTGCTAATTGTCAATTTACTTGTTAATGCTACGGCTACAATCCTTGAAAAGATATCATTCCACCATGGAATTTCAGATGCAAGCTCGATCAAGTCCTTTTCGGAAAGAACCAGCAATTTGCAATCTGAAACAGCTTCAAAACTGACTTCAGATGGCGTTTTATTATTAAAACTGGGAATATTTAATGCGAAATGATTCTCTAAAATAAATGCCCTGGTAATATCTTCCCCTTGATTGTTTACATAACAAACCCGCAACACTCCCTCTGTAACAAATCCAAGTTGTTTAGCTACTTTTCCGGTTTCTAAAAAGTAACTCCCTTTTTTAAGGGTTTTCAAATGAATTTTGCTTTTTATTAATTCGATATCATGCCCGTTAAGTACATGATATTTTAAAAGACTATTTATAAGTTCTTTCATATTATGCGTATCAGCCATCCGAGATTAGTAACAGTTGGAATTTTTGTAAAGCCAGGCTGGCTTTTATTTTAATAAGTGATGTTACCAAATTTAGTTGTTTTTTCAGTAGATATTAACCAATAAAAAGCAAAACCACAAAACTTCTTAATTTAGCCAAAACGCGAAATCGAACTATGCTATTGCTCTTTGATGTCTCGTCCTCCGCCTCATGGTGCAGTTGTATCACCAACTATAGAAACACTCGTCGATAAATATGCCCGACTTACCAACTATTTTGTCCAGATCAACTAGTATATCATTGATAAGCTGTAGCCGACCTGTTAATATTGTCTCAAATAGATGAGCGTAAAATTAAAGAATCATGAACAAATCAAAATTAAGTGGGCGCAGAAAGAGCCTGTTATTTATATTGATATTAATTTTATTAACCTTTAGTGCTATTCAATTCATCAGGCCTGAATTAATCAATGCGCCGGTTACAGGAGATTTAAAAGCACCAGAGCAGGTAAAAGGTATCCTTAAACGCGCTTGTTATGATTGTCATTCTAACGAAACCCAGTTGAGATGGTTTGATAAAATTTCCCCTATATACTGCCGGGTCGCTTCTCATGTTAAGGTAGGCAGGGCAGGCCTGAATTTCTCCGAATGGAACAAGCTTTCCCCTGCAGACCAAAAAGCGAAATTGTGGGAGGCAGTTAATCAAATAGCTGAAGGGGCTATGCCCTTGAAGGATTACGAACTTGTTCATCCGTCCGCAAGAGTCTCCGCAAGTGATCTCGATATTTTAAAAAGGTACCTTGCCGGAATGGTTCATACTAAAATTGACGATACCGGAAAATGGAATGCAGAAAAAGCACAACGTGAAAATAGTCAACAGCACAAAGTCGTATCGTCAAGGCTGCCGACAGCCTTGAATGGTATAACCTATATTCCGGATTATAAGAACTGGCAATCGATAAGCACAACTGAAAGATTTGATAACGGGACTATGCGCGTGATATTCGGAAACGATGTCGCTGTCAAAGCCATAAGACAGGGCAAAATGCGACCCTGGCCGAACGGCACTACCTTCGCTAAAGTTGCCTGGGATCAATTGACCGACAAAAATGGAAATAGTCATACCGGGGCCTTTAAGCAAATTGAATATATGATCAAGGATGACAAAAAATATGCGTCCACAGGAGGGTGGGGCTTCGCACGTTTCAAGACACCTAAAATGGTTCCCTACGGAAAAACGGTATTATTTGCCAATGAGTGCATTAACTGCCACAGGCCAATGAAGAATGAAGATTTTGTATTCACTTTACCGATCAAGCAATAGTCTTATGAAAAATATTATCATCTTATTAATTATTAGCCTACTGGCAATTTCTTGCAAGCCTAAAATTGACAGCCAGGATTTGACAAATGACATTGCTTCATTACCTTCCGCTTTGATCTTTTCTAAATCTGGATTGAAAGTAATTAATTCCTCTATAAATAAAGCGCAAGGTACAATGTCAACACTTTATGGAAATCAACTGGCGCTGATTAATTTTAAATCGGATAGCAACAAATTAGCCCCGGGTGAAGTGATTGAACTGATTACCTGGAAGCAGCAAGCGGACGAGCACTGGTTCGGAGCAAATATTCCAGGAAATCTTCAAGCCCTGGAAGTGATAAAAACAGGCCTTGGACCTTTGGCGTCGACAACTTATTATCGGTTTTTAGGCCGAACCCTGAAACCCGACAATGATACCACTAAAAATCAATCCAGGATAAACTATATCTTCGAACAAAAAGCGTCAGTTATGCCATGATCGTGACAGAAAAAAGCCACTTAGGCAACAAGATAATTTTTAATGTATCACCAAAATTAATCTGGTGCAGCGCGCTCTTTATGGGCGTGCTCGCTTCCGTTCCCAAGATTTTGCAGTTACATATTACCCTTGTTGAGCTTTCTGTAGATTCTTCAGTTGCCTTTTTGTTTTCTCTCTCTGTATGGTATTATAATATTTACAGTTTGCCCAAGTTTTCAAGCAAACATCGCAACGGTCAGTTTTTTACATGGCGCTTGATTTATAGTCTATTAATAGGTGTTTTCGTGATGCTAATCTTGGTAGGTGCCCATCAATGGATGTTTCCGAGTTATCATTTTCTATCCATGATTATGATGTTCGAATTCCGGGGAATATTGATCAATTTAACGATTTATATGTTTCTCTACCTGCTTTTTCAAAGTTATCTGACTCAATTGATCAGTGTAGAGCTGGAACGCGTTCAGGCGGATCATCTTGGAGCCCAATACGAGTTGTTAAAACAACAGATCAATCCGCATTTTCTTTTTAACAGCCTGAGCACCTTAAAGGCGATGATTGAAATTGACGATGAACATGCTGTAGAATTTATCTTAAAGCTATCCGATTTTTACCGCTTCACACTTGAAAACAGAAAGCGAGATATTATCCCATTAATGGAAGAATTAAGTATTTTAAACGCATATATATTTTTGCTTCAGGCGAGGTTTGAAGAAGGGATTAGTTTGGTTAACACAATAGGGCCGGATCATAGCCTGACTTACATTCCACCTTTTACACTTCAATTGCTCGTCGAAAACTGTATCAAACATAATGTAGTTTCAGTAGAACGACCGCTGAGGATCAAACTATATATTCAAGATAATCATCTGATTGTCGAAAACAGCGTTCAGCTAAAGAAGATCCCAGGAGCCTCAACTGCTATGGGGCTGGAAAACATCAATCAGCGTTACCAGCACCTGATCCAACAACAGATAGAGATAGAGAAAGGCGCAGAAAAATTTAAAGTTATACTCCCGTTGATTTATGAAAATTCTCATTGTTGAAGATGAAATAAAGACGGCAAGGGCGCTGGCCCTGTTGATCTCATCGGTATCACCTGGTGCACAAATTGCGGCATCAATACCTAGTGTGGAAACTGCCGTCAACTACTTATCCAGCAACGAACAACCAGATCTGATCTTTATGGACGTGCAACTTGCTGACGCCTTGTGTTTTGAGATTTTCAAATCTATAAAGGTGACATCGCCGGTAATATTTTGTACAGCCTATGATGAATATGCCTTGGATGCTTTCAAGGCGAACGGCATCGACTATATATTAAAGCCTTTTTCAAGGGAAAGCATCAGTTCCGCGCTATCAAAGGTAAATCAGTTCAAAAACTTTTTTCAGACCCGGGCAAATGCACTCCCTGATTTGGAGGCCCTGATCAGCAAAATTAGTGTAAATGGTAAAAAGAGCTTCCTGGTGTTCAAGAATAATAAATATCTAAGCCTGGAAACCAATAATATAGCATTCTTCTACGTGCATAACGACACCTCTACCATTTTCACTTTTACGCAAGAGGAATATCCTGTTACCCTTTCTCTGGAGGAAATCCATAGTCTTCTTGATACCACGCAATTTTTCAGGATCAACCGTCAATACTTGATTAATTTTAAAGCTATCAAAGAAGTAGAGCATTATTTTGCCAGAAAGTTATTGGTCCGCATGTCCGTTCCGACAACGGAAAACCTGATTGTTGGTAAAGAAAAATCCGCATTATTCCTGAAGTGGTTGGAAGATAGATAAATTAAGTTTAGTGCAAGCGAAAGGTAGTAGATTAGAAATTCCCTGGTTTTGTTTTACACCAACGGGATCTCAAACGTCAAAATTATTGCAATATGAAAAAATCAAAATATAGTATTTCGCACGCTTTCATTGCGGGATTTATAGCGATTACAGCAAATACACTATTATTAAAGGCAGCTGCCCTCGTCCATATCAAAGCCGAAGGGGGCGGCCTGCTCAAACTGTTTATCAGGGACACCAGGGTTTTTTCCTGGCTGCAGACTCTTTTTCAAACTTCTTTTTTCCCTTTCGCGTTTCACTACCTTACAGGCTTTGTCATGGTAGGTATTTATGTTTACATAAGTCCAATTTTTAACTTACCTGGTTGGTTAAAAGGAAGTCTATTTTCGATATTTCCCTGGGTACTAAACGGGTTTATTGTTTTGCCAGCCTTAAACCAAGGCATTTTAGGAAGTAATACACTTTCATCATCAGGAATTTTGTATTTCTTTTTCGCAAACTGGATATTCGGTTTACTATTGGGCTGGATTTATGGTGCCTTCGAGTAGGGTAGGTAGAAAGCAGTTTAAATCAACTTGCCAAACATCAAAGACATTGGAGTTTTTTTTGCTACTTTGTTGAGGGACGTGATTTGGTTTAAAGTGTTCTTACGGGGTTGGCTGCTCTCTTAGACCATTTACGCTGAATAAACTTCTGTAGTTCCCTGATAGATGTAAATATCGGGACATTTCCGCTCAAGTTATCATCCGCAATTCAAAAAATGCCACCCGCACTAGGCAGCACTCAGATTAATTAACTATTGACTGATCTTATTAAGAACGATTTGTGCAAAAGATCATATATTACTTGGCTGATTATTCAGCCTTCATTTAAGGTTATCGGCATTGGTGTTCGATAGCCTTTTATAGTTTATTCAGTCATTTTTGTAACAGCACCATTCAGGATAAACCTTAACAATTTTAATTTTCAACGCTTGAATATTTAATGCTTTTATTTTACCGTTTATTGGTTCTATAGTTTCCGGTAGCTCAAAATGGCTAACCTAATCTTGTTCTTAATCAATTTGCAGTTTTCCATCCAGAATAGCTTAGCCGGAAAGTATTAATCATCAATTGCTGCTCAAAAATTTTAAAAATCTATTTGAGATTTCCATCCGCATCTAGTTCAATAACGGTATAGCCTTCCTTTTGAAGACCAGGCATTACCTTTTCCTTATCGCCAACAACCAGGATGCTCATCTTAGCCGGATCAAGATATTTTTTTGCTAATGCATCTATCTGATCAATAGTTATACCTGCAAGGATCGTGTTTTCTTCATTGACGAAATTACGCTGTAGGTTGAAATCCTGTATCCTGGATAAAAAGGCGGCCTTTTGATTATTAGTCTCATATTTTAAGGCATCACTCTGCCCGATCGAACTTTTGGTAAATGCAAGTTCAGGAGGAGTGATCCCATTATTGGCGTAATGCTTAATATCCAGTATAAACTCGTTTACGGCACTATCGGTAGAAAAAGCTCTAACTCCTGCACTGGCAATGAATACTCCACCATATTTATTAGAACTAAATGTTGAATTGGCCCCATAAGTCCATCCCTTTGCTTCTCGTAAATCGAGATTCAAACGACTGTTAAAGCAGCCTCCAAGCTGGTAGTTCGTCAGCCCAAGCTTGTAAAAAGTACCGGTTGCATCGTAATTTAAACCTGTAACGTAACCAATCCTGATTTCAGATTGTGCTGCATGCGGGATATCAACAAAATATATTGTATTTGCTGCGACGGGCTTTGTTGTATTATCTGCATCGGGCACTAAAACTTCCTTTGGCTTCCATTTATCTAAAAATTGCAGTTTACTTTTGATCGCTGTTTCAGAAACATCGCCAACAATTACGATATTAGTTAAATTAGGTACAAAATAATTATTGTAATAAGCTTGAACATCAGTCAGTGAAATATTTGGTATTGTTTGCTCATTTCCCGCTAAACCATAAGTACGTATATTATCTTTACCATAAAGCACTTTTAGGATAACGTTGTTTGCGATATTGGCCGGTTGGGTTTTCGCTGTTTGAAAGCTTTGAATGGTTTGCTTTTTAACACGATCAAGCGCTTCTTGGGTGAACTTAGCATTAAATAGTCTTTCCTGAAGAAGTGATAAAGTTTCATCAAGATTCTTTGTTAAGGAAGAAATTCGGAACACAGTAGCATCAGCGGTGACGGTCGCCTGTATTTTGCTACCTAATTTCTCTAATTGAGAATTCAGCTGCTCGGCTGTAAAATTTGAAGTTTCGTCATTTAACAATTGCGCAACAATGATGGGCAAACCTGCTTTTGAAGGATCTTTTGCAGCTAATAAGCCGCCTCCTTTAATGGCTAATGAAATGGAAACTGTTGGAATTTCATTATTAAAAGCACCTATCAAGTTTATACCATTTCCCGTTTTCGCTGTCCAGAATGGTGGAACCTTTACTACAGGGTTAGTACCGGCTGGCGGCTGATTACTGCGGTCAAAATTGTCCTTGGCTTTATGGTAAATCAACCCTACATAACCATAATCAGGGGCTTTATAGCCGTTTTGATCAATCGTATAATTATCTGGACCAATCGGCGTTGTCGTGCTACCTTTAGTTAATACACTCAAAAAAACAGATGCCTTGCCCCTTATATACTGGTTAAAGACACGTATCACATCGGACTTAGTCACTTTCTGAATATCATCAAGTTGTTTGCCGATCTGATTAGGGTTGCCTGTAAAGGTTTGATCTTCAGCGAGCTCATTCACCTTTCCCGATATACTTGCTAACGAATTGATAAAATTTGATTCCGCTATACCTTTGAAGCGGTCCAGATCCTCGTCAGTAACGCCTTTTTTTTCAAACTCAGCGAAAGAGGCATCAACTGTAGCCTTCATATCTGCCAGTGTCTGACCCGGAAAAGGTATTACTTGGATACTGATATCTCCTGCTAATTCATTAGTCTCTGATTCCATAACTGCCTGCGTGGCTTTACGGGTCAAAACAAAGTTTTTATAGAAGATAGAGTTTTTGCCCTGACCGATGATTAACGACAGTGCGTCAAGCGCGGCTGCGTCTTTGTCAAACAATTTCACGCCTGGATAATCAATATATAATAACGGCAACCTCGCATAGTTATCCGTATAAGAAATATAACGGTCGCTGTTAATTACCGGGGCAGGTAAAATAGTTTTCTTTACCTCCGGACCGCGGGGTATGGAGCCGAAATATTTTTCAACCCAGGCTAGCGTTTGCGCTGGATTGATATCTCCTCCAATGGTTAGCGTAGCATTGTTTGGCCCATACCAACGCAGGAAGAAACGTTTCAAATCATTGACATCTACTTTATTCAGGTCTTCCACATAGCCTATTGTTAACCATGAATAGGGGTGACCATAAGGATACAATGCTTTTGATACCGCTTCACTGGCAAGGCCATACGGGCGGTTATCATAATTCTGCCCACGCTCATTCTTAACTGTTGAACGTTGAATTTCAAATTTCTCCTGGGTCACTGCATTCATCAGGAAACCCATTCGGTCTGATTCGAGCCATAACATTTTTTGCAACTGATTGCTGGGTACAGTTTCATAATAAGTCGTGCGGTCTCGGGTAGTGTTCCCGTTCAACGTTCCGCCAGCTGCATTTACTGTCTTGAAAAAATCACCGCTTTTAACATGATCAGATCCTTCGAACATCATGTGCTCATAAAAGTGGGCGAAACCAGATTTACCTATTTCTTCACGGGCTGACCCAACGTGATACATCACATCGACATGTACCATCGGATCCGAATGATCTTCTGTTAAGATGACAGTCAAGCCATTTGGCAATACATATTTTTCAAATGGAATGACCATTTCATCACCCTTTTTTACAACTTTCTGCACAAGCTTGGCCTGTTGTGCCTGAACATGGCAAATCTGACCGCTCAATAGAAATAGAATCGATATTTTAATTAACTTTCTTTTTATCACTAACATGTGTTATTTGTTTTATACCAGTATGAAGAAATTTCCCCTACACTTACTTAGAAAATATCTCTTCTAATTTTTTGCCCAAGTCATCGCCCGTTAAATTTGTGGCGATTATTTTACCTGTTGGATCAATCAAAAAATTCTGTGGAATAGCCCTGATGCCATAAACTTTTCCTACAGTATTATCCCAAAACTGCAAATCTGATACCTGTGTCCATGATAAGCCGTCTTTATGTATGGCGGCAATCCATTGCTGTTTGTCGCCGGGCCTGTCAAACGATACGCCGAGCATCTCAAAGCCTTTAACATGATATTTTGCATAATTTTTTACATAATTGGGGTTTTCCGCACGGCATGGGCCGCACCACGAAGCCCAAAAATCCAGCAGCACATATTTTCCGCGGAAGTCTCTTAAGCTTACCGGTTTACCGGTAGTGTCATTTTGAGTGAACAGCGGTGCAACTGCTCCGACTTGTACGCTTTGCGTTGCTAATAGCCTGCTTTTTAATTCTTGCCCGGTTGTTGTTGCCTGCAATGCCGGCGACAAACTATCAAACAGCGGCTTCGCTATAGTTAAATCTGGATGAACGCCGCATAAATTTGAAAGCGCCTGAATACTGGAATAGGAATTAGGGTGAGTTTTAACATATTCCCCATTGCGCTGCCTCCAGGCATCCACAGCTATTTTAAGCTGAGCCCGAAGACTATCACTTTGTTCCTTAGGGATTTTATTGTGGAAACCCATGACAACCTCTCCATTAAGCAAATCGGCTGAATTAGCTGCTGTGGCCATAAACTTTTTATAGTCTTGATAATCTTCATTATAGGGTCCACCTTTAACTTTACCATACTTTACTGAATCGGTAACCGAGATATCAATGTTTCCGTTTTCAACACACACACTTAATTTATCCGGAAATCCATGTGTATAACCGATCCCTTTATCATCCAGGAAGAACGAGGCCGTCATCGGGTAGGGTGCGGTCCCTTTAAATATATATTCCCCGTTTGTAAGTTTTGATGTAAGGAAAACCGGGGTTGTACCTTTATAATAAACCAAATGCGCGACATTACTGTCAGTTGCGCCGGTTACTTTTGCTGTTACTGTATAAGTTTGCTCTTGTGCGTTGCAAATAAAAGGCAACACCGTTAGGGCGATTAAAATTAATTTTTTCATCGTATTTATTTGATAATTAAGAGATATGTTTAATAGATAGATATTAATTGAGCCGGCAAACGGTAAGATTGCCGACTCAATAATTATTAATACCCTGGATTTTGTACCAATTTCGGATTATTGATTATTTCGGTTACTGGAATAGGATATAACACGGCGGTAGATTTCCAGGTGGTTGGTTTTTCCGCACCTAATACCGAATTTGCTGTGTTGGTACGTTTTAAATCAAACCAGCGATGGCCCCATTCGGCAAATAGTTCAACCTGGCGTTCCTTCATAATAGCACTTAACACGGATGCTTGGTCAGTTGCGCCGGAATATGTTGGAAGGCCCACCCGGGTTGGATTATGGATCATGTTCAGATCTGATATGGCGCCTGATGGGTTACCTTGCTCGGCACGCGCCTCAGCCCTGATCAGGTATTGTTCAGCAATCCTTAATACTGTATAATATTCTGCGTTAGCGCCGGTTGTTATATTTTGATATTTATAAGGATAACTGTAATTAACGTTGTTATAAAATATGGATGCTGTCCAGGTTGTCTGGCGTTTATCACCTGGCGTGAAGGCGGCGACCTGCTGTGGGGTTAACACGTAGGTAGGAACTGGCGTAACAGGATTAGGAACAACATTATATGCAAATTGGGTAGTGCCATTCGCCTGATTATAAAACTGTAATATAGCTTCCTGACTGGCAGGGGTAAAGACGGTAGTAAGGTCAGCAGGTAAAGAATACAAAGAGCTATTAATAACTGATGTAGCCTGCGCTTCTGCATTTATCCAATTTGACTGATATAAATAAGCTCTTGCTAATAAAGCAGCGGCGGCAAATTTATTGGCTCTTGTTCTGTTAGTTCCACCTGACGCAGAATAATCCGCAGGCAAATAACTTTGGGCAAGTTTTAAATCACTAATGATCTGGCTGTATACGGACGCCGATGGGGTGCGGGCAATTTTTGAGTTTGTACCAACATCTGTACCTAAAACAAGTGGTACATCACCATACAGATTGGTCAAATAAAAATAACAAAGCGCTCGTACAAACATAGCCTCACCTAAAGCCTGATTTTCAAAGCGTGCAGATAATCCTGAACTACCTTTGACTCCGCTTATAATGCTGTTAGCTATATAAATGACCTGGTAACTGGAACTCCAAATGCCATCATCATTAGAATCATTGGTGGGTATAGTATTATTTATATATTGTGTATAGGTGTTACCCACATAAGTCAACTCATCAGCACTAAATCCGGGCAAAACAGATAAATTAAAGCTATAAGGGTTTGAATAAGTTAAAGTCGAATACATGCCTGCAAGTGTAGCCTGCACGGTGAGGGAATCTGTGAAAACATCAGAGCTTAACAATTCTGTGCTTGAAGGGTTTTCTTGAATCAATTTTCTGCAACTGCTTAAAGAAGCCAAGTGAATCATCCCGATAAGCAGTAAACCATATGTTATATATTTTTTAGTCTTTTTCATGGAGTTAATTTTTAAAAGGTGGTTTTAATACCCGCTATCATCATCCTGATGGTAGGCAAAGCGTTTGAAAGTGTTTCCGGGTCCAGTCCCTGGAACTTGGTGAACGTCAAAAGATTTTGCGCGTGCACATAAACCTGCAAGCCAGACATTTTTAAATGTTTGGCTGTTGACGATGGAAAATTGTAAGCAAGCGAAACGTTTTTTAACCGAACATAAGAGGCATTTTCAACCGCTGCGTCGGAACCTTGCCAATTTTGAAATGCATTTGCTGCCGGAGTACCATAAGAAGTCGTATACTGAAATGGCAAGTTTAACAGGGCTTTTGGTATATTGTTACCCATACCCGGTACGCTAACAAAATAAGTATCAGTCCTTCCGGCTTTCCGATCTGCCCCTTGAAAGAAGATATCCAATTGAAAACCTTTGTAACTGATTGTATTATCAAAGCCTCCGTAAAATTTGGGGTCAGTATTCCCATCTATAATCCAATCACCCTGACCATTAGCTGCAATACCCGGGACAGGTGCACCACTTGGATTAGCCTGTTGTACTGTTGCCAAGCCATTTTGGAATCCAGTAAAATGATATACATATATTGAATTAAGCGACTGGCCTACGACGTAGTTATTAGCGTATGTAGAGCCTAATAAATTAGGGAATGACAATAATTTATTTTGTGGCAGTGTCAGGTTAAAAGAAGTTGTCCAGCTAACATCTTTATTTTTTATATTATGTGTGGTAAGTTCCATTTCCAAACCCTTATTTTGCACCACCGCACCATCAGGCAGGTTCGCATTATAACTTGAAAAGCCATCCTGTGAAGGCAATGGAAGGGATCCTAATAAGTGGCTGGTACGGTTGCGGTACGCATCTATTGAAAATAAGATACGATCTTGTAAAAACCCCAGGTCCATAGCTACATCCAGTTTTTTGGTTACTTCCCATTGCAATTCCGGATTATTAATAGATGTTGGGTTCAAGGTAACATATGATCCATATGGATTATTACCGTTGTAGGTAGACTCATAGGCATAATCGGACACGTTTCCGTCTTCTCCAACGGTACCATAACTTGCTTTTATCTTACCAAAGCTTAACCAGGTTAAATTGTCCTTAACAAAATTATCCTTTGTAAAAATCCAGGCTGCAGCCCCGCTGCCAAATGTGCCAAACCGCCTGTCTTCGCCAAAGCGCGACGAACCATCGCGGCGGATATTGCCGCTCGCTAAAAATTCGTCGTTCCATTCATACTCTAAACGACCATAACCAGAATCGTACCTATAATCTGTATACCCGGATTGCTTTGCTAAGACTGTTAAGTTATTCAAACTTGTGGCCAATTGAGGATCTGTATAGATCGATAGCAACCAAAAAGGCTGAACATTTTGAGTTTCCTGCCAGGTACCACCGGCCAAAAAAGTAAATTTTCCTTTACCTAAAAGATAAGTATAAGTAATCTTGGGTTCTACTATATAAGTTTTTACATAATTATTATTTAATATAGAGAGTGGTGCAAAATTATTTGCCGGATTATATGACGATGCCGGATCAATGGTAGTCCCATTAACATTATCTAGGTTATAACCGGCGTCTGCTGTAATGTCCAGGCCTGGTAATATTGTATAGCGCATGGTTGCGCTGGTGATCAGGTTGTTGGATTTCAAGTTAACATCTGAGTTAAAAGCGGCTAGCGGATTGGTGTAACCAGTGCCAAAAAACAAACTGCCGTTACTGTTGTAAAGCGGATAGTTTGGCGGCAAGCCATAATTGCTTGAATTTAAATTATAATTAGGAATAGAGTTATTATCCACATTATAGCTGACATTTGCAGTCAAACCAAATTTATTATCATGGCTTTTATGCTGTAAATTGAGGTGAAACTGTTCTGCATTATCTGCAGTATTGGCATCATATATTGTCGACTCATGGCGCAAATTTCCACCAAATAAAAATTGCGTATAAGCATCACCGCCAGATACAGAAAAAGCCGCATTTGACTGATGCGAGGTGTTTCCTAAAAGTAAATTGGGATAATTGAAATCTGCAGTTTGGCTATAGTTGAATAAATCAGGGGCGTTTATTGCGTTTGGCGTTATCCCGTCATTCGCAAAGGCCTGGCGCCTTACACTCAAATATTGTGCGGTGGTCGCCATAGGGACAAGGTGCGAGGCTTCACCAAAACCGTCGCTTAGGTCCACATTAAATTTTGTATTACCCATTTTACCTTTTTTGGTAGTGATGACTATTACGCCATTAGCACCCCTTGAGCCATAAATGGCGGTAGCATCAGCATCCTTTAATACGTCAATACTTTCAATATCCGACGGATTTATAGTGTTTAAAGGGCTAAAACCATTCTGGCTATAACCACCTACAGTTTGTTCAACAGGCGTACTACTAAAAGGAATACCATCGATTATGTACAGCGGTGGTGATTGCGATAAACTGTTTTGCCCACGAATCTCAACATTTAATGGCGCACCAGGATTACCTGCACTTTGCGTAATAAACAATCCAGGAACTCTGCCCTCCATGGCCAATATTGGGTCCGAAACCGGTTGCTGTTCTATTTGCGCTCCAGAAACCTTCCCTATTGCTCCTGTACTCAAACGAGCGGTAGTTGTGCTGTAACCGGTAATTAAAACCTCATCCAGTTTATCTGAACCAGCATGCAAAACAAAGGCTAATTTAAGGTCCAGGCTATTCAAATCGATCTTTTTTTCCAGCTTTTGGTAACCGATGTAACTGATTACTAAGTTGTAGGTACCTAGCGGAACGGCTGGGAATTTAAACTGCCCTTTTACATCGGTTGTTGTTTGATACGTAGCTGCTCCGATCAAACTAACATTGGCCCCTATTATGGGTGTTTGCAAACTATCGATCACTGTACCTGAAAAACTTCCCGGTAGACCAATGGTTCTTGCTACTTTATCCAAAAAAGATGCTTCCTTTTGCTTTACAATTATAGTATTGTTGTCAATTGCATAGGTAAATGGCTGATCATCGAATAATTGATTTAATACATCTTTTAATTCCTCATTTTTAACTTTTATGTTAACTAATTTGGCATTGTTAAGAGTTGTTGATGTAAAGAGAAAATCATAACCAGTTTGTAACCTTATATCGTTAAACACATTAACCAGTAAAACATTTTTTTCAGACAACGTGACCTTTTGGGCAACGGCGGAAGCGCTTACCTGCATAATTGTTGCGATTATCATAAATGTTGTTAGCTTCATGATCAGCAGTATTTTGTTAATTCGTCCAGGAGGGTGAACAAAATTTTTAGTGTAAAAATTGTACATTTGTTTAGTTTGGTTTAAGCTTTGCGCCTTTTTGTTTAGCGATAGGGAGGCACATCGCGATTCATTAATAGTTTTAATTAATTATTGAGGTCCGAACACGGCCATTTCGGGAGCGAACCGGAATGGCTTTTTAGTTACACGGTCTTTTCTGTAAGGAATTTTGACGGCGCTTCACCAATTAAATGAACCTCTTAATAGATAGTCAGTTTATTTAGATACGGTAACCCTCCTTCCTTCAATTTGAAAGTGCACACTTTGCGTACTTTCCAGCAGATTCAAAACCTCGCTGATATTTTTATTGCGTGAAATAGTTCCATAAAAACCTTCAGATGAAATATTATTTTGATAGCTTACTTTTATATCATACCACCGGGCTAACTTGAGCATGATACTTTGGATGCTTTCATTATTAAAGCGGAAATAACCATTTTTCCAGGCAATCACTTCTTCGGGATCAACATGGTTTACTTTGATGCCGTTATTTGCTAAACTAACGACGGCTTGTTGGTCTGGATATAAAATTTTGCTTTGGTTATTGACCGTTATTTTTATAGCGCCTTCGATCAGGGTACTTTTAATTACTGGCTCGTCATTATAAGCATTTATATTAAAATGTGTTCCAATATCTTCGATTGTTTGATTTCCAACGGTAACTTGAAATGGCCTAACTGGATTGTGAACAACTTCAAAATAAACCTGACCGGTAATGGCGACTTTTCTCACATTTCCAGCAAATGCTATAGGAAACTTAATAGAAGATGCCGCATCTAGATAAGCAATTGTACCGTCTGGCAAGATCACAGAAGTTTGGCCCCCTAGAGGTGTTTCAACAGTATTAAAAGCTATCCCCTCTTCCTCTTTTGATAATGTTGGTCCAGGATTTTTATTATTAACTGTGTAAACAATTTGTCCATTCGCTGATTTGCGGATTTGCAGATTAGCTTGCTGCACGACAGTACCTGAAAGTGCATCTGATATGTATATTTTTTTACCATTCGCTAAAGTTAAGATCGCTTTGTTTTTTCCAGGTGCTACGTCATTGCGAAAATGACTAGTTACAAACTGTACGGTATGATTCCTATGCCATACTACATAACCGCCGAACCCCAAAATAAAGATAATAGAGGCAGCGGCTGCCATCCACGGCCAGCCAAGATAACCGACTTTTTGAGTAATGTTTTTTTGAGGGTGTTTTTTAACGTGTTCAAGCGCCTTTTCACTATCAAAGGATTTTAATGCATTAAAATCAGCATCAAGTTGTTGCTCGTTGACAATACTTTCAAAAAGTAGCTTATTTTCGCGTTTTTCTTGAAGCCAGTTATTTAACTCAGTCTCTTCTGTCTGGGTAAGATGTCCATGAAGATAGGCAGTAATTAAATCGGCAATGCGTAAATTTTCTTCCATTGCCTGTAGAACAGGAACCCCCCAACTTTTATCTAAAGGGATTTAAGAATTATTTTATATTAATTTAAGGATTATTTAATGATGTATAATCGTGAGACCAAAAAGTACCATCGCAATTCCAAAATCCTGATCGGTCAGACGATCCTTAAGTAGCCGCAAGCCCCTCATTTTATGATTATTCACAGTGCTAATCGTAATGCCTAATTCATCTGCTATCTCTTTTGGCTTTTTTCCTTCATCGAACGTCATTCGGATTACGTATCTACACTGCTCCGGCAAAGAATCCATTACCGAATAAAGTTTTCGGACAACCTCGGCACGTATAAGTAGGTTAAGCATATCAGCTTCCGATATCGGATGAGCTTTAACAAAGTCTTCATGTTTCGATCTTACCTTCACTTTTTCGAGATGATTGAAACACGCATTTTTAACACCGGTATAAAGAAATGACCTAAGGGCGTTAAATTGTTCAAAATCTTGCTGTCTCTGCCAAATTTTTAAAAACATTTCCTGAACAATATCCTCCGCAACATGAATATCTTTTATGATATTTTCGGCAAATAAACACAATGGGGAATAAAACCGATTAAATAACTGATCAAAAGCCTCAGACGATCCATCTCTAAATAGAGATAGTAACTCTTGATCAGAAAGGATTTTCACCGCTGCCATTGTCGTCTATTAAAAATCTAATTTACGAAATTTAATTCTATATTATAGATTATCTATGACCGATATTTGTCGCTATTGGAAAGTGGAATTCTAATAAGACGGTACTCTATAGGATCAAAAATTTATTATATCAATAAATAACCCACACATTGATCAGGGCTGACAATGCGGAATAGTAGACTGTTATCATAATTATTGATCCGTCATATAAATATTTTGATTCAATTCTACACTTTAAATGTTCTACCAGACCGTTCAAACTATGTTAGTATTGGATTCATGTGGCTACTAAAAGTCATGTATGGTGATTACAAAGCTCGTTTGGGTTAGTTTCAACATTTTACTAATGATTACTTTTGTTAAACCAATCATGAGGAATTAAAATGAAAGATTTAAAAGGACAGGTGTTTTTGGTTACAGGTGGAACTTCCGGCGTCGGAAAAGCAACTGTTATAGGATTGGCTCAAAAAGGTGCTAAAATAGTTATCATTAGCCGCGACAAGCATCATTGCGAGCTGACCCTAGAGGAAATCGCTCAAAGGACAGGAAATGATAAAGGAGAATATCTAATCGCGGACCTTTCCCTTCAGTCATCGATAAAAGCTGTGTCGGAGCAGTTCAAAAAAAAATATGATAATCTTCATGTTCTGGCAAACTGTATGGGTGCAATCTTCAATGGAAAACAAATGACCAGTGAAGGGATTGAAAGAACATTTGCCGTAAATTACATGAGTCATTTCGGGCTCACTAACGAACTGCTCGACATTTTAAAGGCGAGTGGTCGTTCCAGAATCATCACAGTAACAGGAAATCCGTTTTTTTTAAAAAATGCAAAAATCGACTTTAATGATATACAGTGCCTTGAAAAGTTTAGTGGGATGATGGCATCTGGCCAAGCTATGTTCGCAAGATTGTTTTTCACATTTGAATTAGCAGAAAGGCTTAGAAGTGAAAATGTTACAGTCAATGCTTTTAACCCTGGCGTTATCAAAACCAAACTTACATCAGAATCTCCCTTTTATCTTAAACTTCTGGCTAGTCTTTTTATACCTTTTCAAAAAGATATTTGTGATGTTACCACTTACCTGTCAACTTCCGAAGGTGTTCAGGATATATCCGGAAAATTCTTTAATAAAGACAGAAAGATAATTCCTTTTCACGAAACATTTGACAAATCAGTTGGTAAAAGACTATGGGAATATAGCGAACAATTATTACGGGCAACCAACAATAAATCTAATGAAAAGGGCTGATTTGATTAAAGTAAAAACCATTGATGATTATCATAGGTTGATGGGCCACGATAAGCCTTTGCATCCTTTAATTAGTTTGATAAACTTGGCGACTATTAAAGCGTTGCCTTTTACCGACCCCGTTAATTTAATATACGACTTTTATTGTATCACATTAAAAAAATACGCTGGCGTAAAATTTACTTATGGGCAACAGGATTATGACTTTAAAGAAGGAACAATGTTCTTCATGTCACCTATGCAAGTATTCGGGTTCCATGCTAATAACAGAAAAAATAGAAATGCAGCCGGATGGGCGCTGCTAATTCATCCTGACTTTTTGTGGAATACCTCTTTAGCCACACGTATTAAGAAGTTTGAATATTTTGAATATTCCGTAAATGAAGCATTACACATTTCAGACAAGGAAGAGCATATCCTGAACAGCATCGTTGCTATTATCGAGCAGGAATATAAACGTGATATCGATGGATTTAGTCAGGATATTATTATTACACAAATTGATTCCTTGTTAACTTATGCTGATCGTTTTTATCAACGGCAGTTTATTACAAGAAAAAAAGCCAACCATGACGTATTAATTCAATTGGAAAAGTTGCTCGTGAATTATTTCAAAAATGAGGGCACTGTAATTAGGTTGCCTACCGTTCAATTCGTTGCAAGCCAGCTGCACCTATCCCCAAGCTATTTGAGTCGATTGTTAACAACCCTGACCGGCAAAAGCACCAAAGAATTCATACAGGAAAAGTTGATTGAAATTGCTAAAGAGAAATTATCGACCACAGATCTTTCGATCAAAGAAATTGCTTTTCAATTAGGTTTTGAACACTCACAATCTTTCACTAAGCTTTTCAAGGCAAAAACAAGTCTGACACCGGTGATGTTCAGAACGTCTTTTAATTAGAAAAATGAACCGCTCAAACTGAACATCTGATCACCTGCCATATTAGTTGGGTTAAGTGAACATGTAGTTATCGATTCGAGCATTATTTGCGAAGGGAGGACCGCTGACATTCGCTCATGCGGTTACGAAAGTTTGCGGTAATTGTTTAATGATTTGCCCAAGAAATTAAGTCGCATAGAAACACCATCTTAAAGCACTTGATTGTTCTTCCTAAACAAATGTTGGCGGTGATTAATGCCCCAGGCGCGAATTGAATCAATGATCGGTTGCAGGGTGGTGCCATGTGGTGTCAAGTTATATTCAACAGTTAACGGCTTTGTATTCATTACCCGGCGGCTAATCAATTCATTTTGCTCCAGCTCCTGCAGCTCTTTAGATAACATTTTTGCAGCAATTCCCGGAACTTCTCGACGTAGGTCCATAAAACGCATTTCACCGAATAACAAAAGGCTGCCCAGTATTTGGATTTTCCATTTGCCGGATAATAACAGCATGGTATCCTTGATAGCCATCAGTGTATCTTGCCCACATGCCTCTGTGTCAAGTAGTCTTTTCTTTTTAATTATCATATACAAAGATACTGAACGTCAATATCGTTTCATCGAAGTAACCAGTTTACTTGATGAAACCAATAGAAAAACTCTTCAGGATAAACATCAATTTTACTGTAAATATCAGACAAAATGGAAAGTTCCAGAAAATTATTATGGTCGGGGCGTATTGTTTCGGCTTTGGCGTCAATCCCCTTTATCTATGGCAGCATATTCGGACCATTGTCAAAAGTAGATAATACTATCGCGCTTGAAATGCAGCACATGCAGATGCCGTCTAATACAACGATCTTGCTAACCTGCCTGATGGTGCCATGTCTGGTGCTTTACTGGCTTCCGAAAACATTATTGCTGGGAAGCGTATTATTTACCGGATATATGGGCGGCGCTATAGTTGCACACATGCGTGTAGGTGATCCCGTGATATTTCAAATCATCGTGACTTTACTGCTTTGGCTAGGCAGCTATCTTCGGGAGCCACGTATCCGTTCCGTACTACCCATAATTAAATAGCAACTCCGCAAAATATATTTAAATTTTAAATAATGAAATCAAAAATCTTAGTTACAGGAGCTACCGGCCATTTAGGTGCTTCCGTTTTAAACCATCTGCAGAAGAAATTTCCGGCGGATCAACTGGTCGCCCTTGTTCGCGATAATAGTAAGGCAGAAGCTCTGAAAGATGCCGGCGTAACCATTCGTAAGGGTGACTATCATGACCCCGCGTCCCTGAAGGCTGCTTTTGCAGATATTGATAAAACACTTTTGGTAAGCTCTAGCGATCTTAATGGCCGGCTTAGTCAACATAAGAATGTCATAGATGCTGCAAAATCATCAGGCGTAAGCCATTTAGTTTATACCGGCGTAAGCCTAAAGGATATCAATAAATCAGTATTACATGATTTTATGATCGACCACTATCAAACAGAAGATTACATTAGGGAGAGTGGTATGAGTTTTACTTTTATGCAACATAACCTTTATGCGGATATGATACCCATTTATATTGGCAAACAGGTCCTGGAAACCGGGATTGTATTTCCGGCTGGCGATGGTCGCATACCGTTTGCCTTGCGTGACGAAATGGGCGAAGCAATTGCCAATGTCTTGACTGCTGAGGACCACGAAAACCAAACGTATAACATTACCAATACATTAGCTTATTCTTTCCAAGATATGGCCGATATACTTTCAAAATTGACTGGGAAAGAAATTCCTTACACTAGCCCAGATCTTGGCGTTTACATTGAGGCGCTGAAAGCAAAAGGGGTAGGCGAAATGATGGTTAAAACCGTGATCGGACTTTCGACGGCTATGCGCAATGGTGATTTTGATGTGCCTGGGAATGATTTGGCGACATTGTTAGAAAGAAAACCTATTGGATTGAGGGAATATCTTCAATCAACTTATATCAATTAGCCAATTGTTTGAAAACGCCAGCATCCTAACGATGGGCTATCACTATGATCTTCTTAAAACAGTTCAAGCGATCTACTAGTTTATGGAACAAGTCTCTTACTGGACAATTTGAACCAATTCGTAGAGTAACTAAAACTTTTAAGCTTATTTAAGTAGCTTGAAATGAGATTGATTCCGCTATATACTTAACGGGTCTCAATTGAAAATACTGAGCCTTTTTTGTCGGCAGCCCAATTATGAAGCTGTTCCTATTTGGGCTTGATTCATCCTATAATGAGCTTGTACACCAGCCATAAGTACAATAACGGCAAGCAAGGTGATAGTGAAATTTTATAGGCCATGATCTTTGATTAATACCGGCGCGGGTTAGTATCGCAACCGGTATTATCAGAAAAAATTATATTAATTGGTTGCTCCGCCGTTAACGAGCAAGTGTTGGCCGTTTACAAAAGAAGACATATCACTTGCAAAGAATTCCGCAGCGTTAGCCACATCCTCTACTGTAGCTAACCTTCCCATCGGGCAGCTGTCTAATAACTGCTTTCTCAGTTCCGGATAACTGTTCGGATCGGCAAATATGCCGGCATCATCCACCGCAAATGGAATAATGCTATTTACAGTAATTCCTTTATGGCCGATCTCCTTTGATAAGATATCCACCAGGTATCGGGGCGTTGTTTTACTACCGCCGTATACAGCCATGCCTGGTACAGGGAACGATGTTGTGCTTGAAGCGATGTAAATGATGCGACCATTACTTTCAACATGTTTTGCTGCTTGCTGTAAGGTAAAGTAAGTGCCTTTTGTATTGATGCCAAATACCCGGTCAAACTGTTCTTCCGTAAAATCTGTTACCAGTGTTTCAACAAGTTCTATCCCCGCATTTGCTACTACGATATCAATTTTACCAAATGCCGCTTTAGCTTCTTTAAATAGCCTTTCCAAGTCTGCAACGTTACTTATATCAGCCTGTACGGCAATCACGTTTGCGCCCATAGCTGCGATATTGCTGATGACTCCCTCCGCCGATGCTTTATCCCGCGAATAGTTGATGACGATATTTGCGCCCAACGCAGCATAGCGTTCGGCAATGGCTTTACCTAATCCCCTTGCAGAGCCGGTTATAATAGCCGTTTTATTATTTAATGAATTCATGATGGTAATTGTAAAGATGACTATTCAACTGTTTGTATTTTGCTTAGGGCTTTATTTTGCTGCGCAATTTCTACGGATGTATAGTTGAGAAAAGCGAAAACGAAACCTGCTACGAGTGGTATAATAAGTTCTGAAACGGACAGTATATTAAGCTTTGGCTGAATGCCAAAGAAAACGATCAGACCTAAGAACCACGCGGGAATGTTGCGGAAAGCTTTTATCCGGCTTATATAAGCCAGCGAACCAATGAAAAGAAACACGGCTATAGGAAAGCTTAATTGCCCTGCAGTGCCACTAGTTAAGCCCTCTATAATTTGGATACAAGCTCCCATTATAATGCCTAATACGATCTGGAGTAATGCGCTTAAAGAGGATTTTATTGTTCTCCCAAAAAGGTAAAAGCTAACCCAGGCAATAAACATCACCCATGTTGGCCAATGCATTGCGAAAAATAGAGCTACTGCTACAGCACCAAACAGTCCGAATAAAAAAGCTGTGATGAACGTTTTCATAATGTTAACTTTTATTTGTTAATTTATCCTAAGCCATTCCACCATTAATACCGATATTTTGTGCGCTGATCCATTTAGCATCATCGCCAGCAAGAAATACAACTATTTTAGCAATATCATCAGGTTCGCCAATACGGTTGAAAGCGGATAATGATGCCAGGCGATCAATTACTTCGGCTGGTTTACCCTTAGTAAACAATTCGGTATTGGTTGGGCCCGGGGAAACGGAGTTAACATTAATGCCCCTGAAACCAATTTCTTTAGCAAATACACGGGTTAGCTGTTCTACTGCGGCTTTTGTAGCCACATAAGTTCCGTAAGTCGGCATGGTTAGACGGGTTGTAGTTGATGAAAAGTTAATGATGCTGCCCTTTTCGGTCAGTTTGGTTGCGGCCTCGCGCATAGTATTGAAAGTACCACGAACATTGATATCAAACTGAAGGGTGAAGTCATCATCAGTTGTGTCCTTTAAAAGTTTGGTGGTCATGATGCCTGCATTGTTTACCAGTACATCAATCTTTCCATAATGAGCAATGGCGGAATCGAACAGCTCGGCTACATCCGTTGATTTACTGACATCGGCTTGTATAGCAATAGCTTCACCCCCTTGTTGCTGAATACTGTTTACTGTATCTTCAGCCGCTTGCTTGCCGTTTGCATAATTGATGATTACTTTAGCCCCGGCTGCCGCCAGCTGATGGGCCATCGCTGCTCCGATGCCTCTTGACGCACCGGTTACTAAAATTACTTTTTGTGATAGCGTTTTCATGTTTTTCTTTGTTATGTCTATGTTTATTGACAGTACAAAGATTGGATTTGCGCCATGCAGAAAAATACAGATATTAAAGTAAGAGTTGCAAAATCCTAAGATGTGAGGCCAGAGTACTCTTTTCTATAAGCTAATGGGGTAAAGCCGGTGTGTTTTTTGAAATAGTTACTAAAATGTGCAGACTCAGCGAAGCCTAAGCAATAAGCTAATTCCTTAACGGATATCGATGAATTCTGAAGCATAGACTTAGCTTCGGCAATGGTTTTTTCAGTGATCCAGGTGCCGATAGGCTTTCCCGTTTTGGTTTTAATTACATTACTTAAATAATTGGGGTGCAGGTTTTGTGCATCAGCGTATTCTTGCACGCGAAAAACCTGCTCTACCGTTCCATCATTGATGTCGCGGTAATGCCTTTCGAGCAGGCGTTTAAAGTTTTTTACGATTTGAGAACTGCGGTTGCCTTCAAGGATCGGGTTATAGTCGAGCCAAAAATATTCTTTGATCTTGAGTAAGATAACCACGAATAAGCTACCAATTAGGCGGCTTCGGTAAGGGGAGTGCGAAACGTATTCTTTATGAATTTGTAAGTAAAGCCGTTCAAATTCGGCGAAAATATCCAAGCTCAATACAACTGCGGGAAACGTTTCGGTCAACAAGAATGAGAATTCATTAAATATTTGAGCGTGGACATTTTCTTGAAGAAAAGATTCACTCAGGGTGATCAGGTATACTTCATCTAATCGCGTCCACTCAAATGAACGGTAATGGCCAGGATTGGTAAAATAGATGGTGCCCGGCTTAATTTCAAACTCCTGCTCATCAATGGTGTACTTGCCGGCCCCGTTTTTAACAAAAGCGAAAACAAAGAAATTAAGTCGGTTAACAGGAGAACTAAAAGGTAACGGTTCATTAATATCATGGAGGTTGAATATCGTAAGTCCCAGCCCCTCATCAATAAGTTCTACCGGTAATCCAAGATAGCGATATTGTTCCTTAAGCGTATTAAATATAAGATCCGAAGCTACTTTCACAGAATAAATATATAGAAAAGAGTGGGCCTTATATCCATTATTCAAGTGTAATATATTTTTACTCCCCGAACCGGGCAGAATTCGAACTTTTTCGTTTTCCTTTATCAATGTAGTGTCACGCTCAATGGTTAAACTTTCTACGGAACCACCAACAAAATCAATTTGCTGCTTATGTCTTGTCCTGATATAGCTTGTCATTAAAGACAAGAAAAATGAAAGCAATTCCAGGAAGGAAAAAGAAAGCAGTGGCGGTCGTAAGACGTAAGCCATTTGACAAGGTCGAAGAACAGACCAAAATAAAGATTGTCGAAGAAATAAAAACGGGGATGATCAGCTGCCTTGGGGCAAGCCGAAAATACCGGGTTCCAAGAAACACCATAAAGGCATGGCGGGTAAGCTTAATTTGACTACTTTGCTGAATGTCAACAATACCTCAGCGCTTCCCGGGATGACCCAAAGTCAGGAATCAAAGTTACTCATCAAGAAGATACATGAGCTTACTAAGGCATTAGAGCCATCTCAATTGAAGAATCTTGCCTTGGAAACGATGATCGAGGTAGCTGAAAGTGACCTACATATCAAGATCCGAAAAAAGCGTGGTACCAAACAGTCTTAAGAATGCGGCAAAAGCGGCCAGAATATATCTTGGTAGCTATTTGTGCACTGTTTGGTGTAAGCCGTCAGGCTTACTATTTAGCTCATCATAAGGCTGCCAGGACAAGTATAGCACATATGGTTGTGTTGACATTGGTGGGTGAGTTTCGTGCTGCTGTTCCTATGCTGGGAACCAGAAAACTATTACACATGCTCATTCCGGAGATGGAAAAGCACGAGATAAAGATGGGACGGGACTTACTGTATGACTTGTTGCGCTTTCACGGCTTATTGATCCGCCGGAGAAGGCGTATGGTTAAAACAACGGATTCCCATCATTGGTTAAGAAAATACCCTAACCTGATCACGCATCTATCATTGTCAGCACCAGAGCAGCTCAGGGTGAGTGATATAACTTATATTCGTATACTGGAAGGCTTCAGTTACCTGAGCCTGATTACAGACGCTTATTCCAGAAAGATCGTAGGATACGAGATTAAGCCAGCTTTCGATAAATCCAAAAGCGCAGCTACGTGTAGATGAAATGTACCTCATAGCATTGGCTATTGAAGCCGATCCTTCGGAAGTTTTATCGGAAGGGTGTAAGGAAATTAAACTCCCTCAAAATAGTGAAAAGTAGTTTTCGCTTAACTACTTCTCATTTTCTACAACATAAGCCTCAATCAGCCCTTTTATTCCGCCGAAATATCTACTGATCAGTTTACGGTCTACTTCCGCGAAGCGGGCGACATGGCTTGCGGTGAGTGCATCGAATCCCTTTTGGCGAATTACTTCGCCAACAGCCCAAATCAATCTTTGCTTCGTCTTTTCCTTATCTTTCATGGTTTAGCTTTATAAAAAGCGAACCGCCAGGGTTGCGGTTTGCTGGGTAGTGCTTATAAGTTATTATGTTTTATTTATTTGAGCGTGCGAAGTGTTTTATGTTAGGGAAAAATGAAATTGTCTTATTTGGACAGAACTGATTCGATTGGTTTGCCTATACAGCCGCTTGGAGCCTGTATATTTAGTAGCGCAGCAATTGTTGGCGCAATATCCGTAGTATAAACATTGTGGTAGGTTTTGCCTGCCTTAATACCCCAACCCATGAATATCAACGGTATGTGCGTGTCATAAGGGTTCCATTCACCGTGGCTGGTTCCAACCGGATTCGTCTGTAACCAACCGGCTGTTGGAATCACCCAAACAGCGCCGCTCCGGCGATAGTTATAGCCGTTTACCATCTTTGTTTTGATAACATCTGGAATTGCCTCATCATTTAATTTGGCCATATCAGCAACAAACAACGTAGCGGGATCATCACGCAGGTAATCAACAGACGCCTTTTTAATTGCATCATAGTTTAGGCCGCTCGCCTTTATTTTGGGTATATTAAAGTTAACCTGATACTCAACTACAGAAATAACCAATTTATCAACTTTGAATTTATCCTTTAGCATTTTATTTAAACGGTCGCGGTAATCTTCCTGTTTCCAAAAGCCCGCCGGAATATGATGCGCCTTATTATAGTCTACCGAATTAGATGCGCCGTGATCGGCTGTTAGAAATACAGTATAATTGCCTTTCCCTACCTTTTCATCAAGATCTTTAAAAAATGCTGCTAAATCTCTATCTAATCTCAAATAGGTATCTTCCGTTTCAACCGCATTGGGGCCGTACATATGTCCAACGTAATCAGTTGAAGCACAGTTGATCGTTAAAAAGTCAGTTTCAGAAGTTTGCCCAAGCTTGTATGCTGCTACGGCTGCTTTTGCAAAATCAAGCGTCAATGTATTACCGAACGGAGTACTTCTGATCGTCACGTGATGCAACTTGTATAACTCACTGATCTTATGTGGGAATGTCGGTGCAGTTTCCCCGGAAAATTTGCCTTCCCAGCTGGAATTATCATTGGTACTTTGAACGTAGGTGTTTAACGGATAAAGGGAATCCCATTCATTCGCGGTTAATTTTTCAGGCTCATTCAATGAATTGAAATTATTAACCCATTCTGGTAGCTTTTCCATGTAATAGGTACTGGTAATAAATCTGCCAGAAGTATCGTCAAACCAGAAAGCGCCCGTT
>Ga0302307_10000354_pt1 | contig 33554 bp, 41 predicted proteins | sample III_Palsa_E3_2_FD_200530 | JGI IMG/M metagenome (GOLD analysis project Ga0302307, IMG submission 200530) | Peat permafrost microbial communities from Stordalen Mire near Abisko, Sweden - III_Palsa_E3_2 | ecosystem: Environmental > Terrestrial > Soil > Palsa > Peat permafrost | place: Sweden... | reverse complement strand
CAGCGGCCATTCGCTTTCACGTGCACCGGATGACAAGCAAATCGCGCTAATGCCATTTGCAATGGGTTACCAGGCACCAGAGGTTGTTCCACAACTGGTAGCAGAGCTGCGCACACTTAAGCCTGAATGCCTCGTTTATAATACGCTAAGCTTATGGCCGCGTTTGGCCGCACACATCCTTGATGTGCCAACTGTTGGATTTCGGCCGTATCACGGACTTCGCGGGCACAGATCGGTTAGCCCTCCTTTTGGTTCCGGGGAGATTGCGAACCTGGCCGTGGCGACAGACCGGAGATTAGCCGCTCTGCTGTCTTCCTATAAAATGCCACCGCTTGCACTTGCCGACCTCGTCTCACAAACAGCCGACCTTACTTTAATGTTCATTGTGAAAGCGCTTCAGCACAACGCCGAGGCATTCGACGAGCGGTTTCTTTTCATCGGCCCCTCATTCATAAATGGCGAACCCGAACCGTGGCCGTTCCCAAACGGCCCGGGTAAAAGACTTCGACGCGCTTATGTGTCGTTGGGGACTATGCGGAATGATGACCCGGCTTTTTATCGTGCATGTCTTTCGGCCTTTTCTGCGGATGAGTGGGAAGTTGTCATGTCGGTTGGCGAACAGGTAAATATGGAGACGCTTGCGCCTATACCCGAAAATTTCCTGGTTGCAGGTAGTGTGCGGCAGACATCAGTTTTGCCGCATACAGACGTATTCGTGACACATGGCGGACTTAATAGTGTGATGGAAAGCCTGAGGTTTGGTGTGCCGATGGTACTTGTTCCGTCGATCAGGGAACAAAAACTTACAGCCAGCCGCGTCCAGGCACTCGGATTTGGCATCGTGCTTGAACGCGATGCTGTGACGGCTGCATCTCTTTTGCATCACGCTTCTTCCTTAGCCGGTAACGCAACAGTCATATCCAGGCTCCGTGCGATGATAGGAGAAGTTAACGCTTCCGGTGGCTATAAGCGAGCGGCGAAGGCTATCGCCAACTATATTACAAACCAAACAATTAATCTTAAAGACAAAAATTGATTTTTGCATTGACCTTTAAAAAAACAATTAGCCGACTAACTAATAATGTTATTTTTTTATTGCAATGATTTTTGAAATAAAGTTGCAGAGCAGATAAATTAAATTGTTGAGCTGTCCAGCATTTTTGACACAACTATAATGCCTTTGTAAAGCGTCCCAAAAAAAACCAAGTGCTACACCAAAGAGAGAAAATAAAAGGAAGTTATTGAAAATCTGGTTGTCATGTTGTTGCATCTTTATTAATGCAGATTCAAGACAATCACAAAAGAATCATTGTAAAAAATCATTGATTTTCAAAACAGAAGGGGCTTTGAAAAAAACAGTAGGAGTTTGCCCGGTAAATAACTTGAATTCTTTATTGAAATGCGGTTGGTCAAAGTATCCGGCATCTAACGCCATAGTAGCAAGGCTGTGTTGTTGCTGCGTGCAGCTGATGATTGATTTCATCCGTATAGTAGACGAAAATTGTTTTGGAGAGGCGCCAATCACGCGTCTAAAGCGTTTTTCAAAAGGGTCTTGGCTTATGTTCAATGAATTGGCTAAATCTTTCATTTTGATTACGCCTTTCGCTAGGCGTATTCTTTGAATGGCAGCAAAAATCAGTTTGTCGGGTTTGCGGTCGTCTAATTTAGCTAATAAATATTTTTCGATTACAGCTATTCTTTCCTGGTTGCATGATGCCTCGGCCAATTGTTCCTCCAAAATAGATACGCTTTGGTGACTTATGACATTATCAAGCGGAACAATTTGTCCAAATATTTCGTGAAAAGGCACCTTGAAAAATGCAGAAGCATATGCTTCTTTGAAAACTACGAGTATATTGCCCGTATTTTTAGCATAGTCGAATACACGCAATGATTTCTGCAATCCTGAAAACGCCGAAGATGGCAATGTGTTTTTTTTGTCTTCACAGGCCGCATCATGCACTTTTCCCCGGTATCTTAATGACATAACAATTGATGTGTCGGGAACAACCCTGTTTGACAGGTCCGCCCCGTCACCCTGACTTTCCACAATGCAGTAGGCCTCGATATATGGCTTTAGTAATTCGGTCGGTATGTGAATATTAAAAGTCAAATCAGTCTTTATTTAGCTTACTTGTTTTGGTTGTACTATATTTTAAATTAGAAATCGAGAACCAAGACAGAATATACATTTACTATAACGCTGAAAGTAAGATCGATCGCTTTATTAAAGTTTTAAAGGCATTATAATTGAAGTTGATCAAACCCTGATCTCCTATTTGGGTTACATCATATTTTCTTTATAAACCGCCTCGAACGGCTTATTTTTTTGTTTTTGAAACATAGCCGAAAAACGTTTATCGATGGGATCCAGCAGCTGGATACAAAGTTGCTTATCATCATCAGTCAGGTCATGTACCATCATATGGGCTACTTTCAATACAAGCTCCTTTGCTTTTTGTAATGTTTCTAATCCCTTTTGTGTTACTTTCAGCCGTTTTACGCGCTTATCTTCCTCGTCAGCAAACTCAGCAACCTGACCATGCTTCTTCATCCTGACAAGCATATTCGTGCCGCTTGAAAGTTCCATGATATTATTATAAATAGCTTCTGACTTTATAGGATTGCCCTGATTAAAAATAGTAACCAATAGGCCGAATTCTTCCATGTGTCCCAAGCCCGTGCCTTCAAGAGCCTTGTTAGAATATGCAATGTGGAACTTGCCGATCCGCCGCATCAATATAACGAGGCGGCCGTTGAGGTCAGGCACTAGCTTACCTTCAGGAACAACAGGTTCCCGAAAACTATTTGCCGCCAAACTGTGGCGAAAGAAATCCTCAATTGATCCGTTAGGATAGTGTTCTTCGAACATCCCCCATAATTTCACCAGCTCTACGGTCTTATTCATTTAAACTCTACCATTTGGGAGCAATTATAAATAAACATCTGCAATAATTTGCATTTAACAACCTTTTGGTATAATATTGCATTTAATTTATACCAAATAGTATTAATGGCCGGCAGTCTGCCCGCTACGATATGGAAAATGAGAAAAAGGATAGATTCGTGTGGGTAGTTATTTTTATACTCAATATTTCAAGTTCAACTGAATGGATGATCCATTCTAAAGATCTGCTATAAATTTTACGTTATGTTATATACCATCATTATAATCATCTGCATTTTGTTAGTCGGGTTTGGAATATTAATCTATTTCGGGTTCCGAAAAAAAGCAGCTAATAACTCCCGAAATTTCCTCAACAAAAAAGCTACGGCAACTGGTAAAACCGTAATCGTAGCTGGCGGAGATAGTCTTACTCATGCTACTTTAAGCAGTGATTATTTAGCAATGCTTCGAATTAAACCGGGAATCAATCGATTTGAAATCGTGAACGCCGGACAAAACGGAGAAACTGCAGCAGGTTTGTTACAACGACTAGACAGGGATATTTTGTCTTGTAATCCGGATATTATAACCATAATGATCGGTACAAACGACGCAATAAGAAGCAAGGATATTAACGCCACGCTCGAAAAATACCACAAAACAATGGCTGAATTTATACAGCGCATTAAAGATAGGTCTGCGGCCCGGATTATTTTGATATCTATCCCACCATTAGGTGAAAATCTGCAAAGCGAAAAGAATAAGGAAATAGCTCAGTTTAACGACATTCTAAAAACACTTTCCAGGGTAAATCAACTACCCTATTTGCCTTTTAACGAAAAACTGACAGCGGTCATTGCTGCGGCATCCGGGATCAAGATACATGATCAATTTATATTTAGCGCCATGACGATTTTTGAAACGGCATTTAAGAAGATTTACCTACGCTTAAGCTACAATAAAATTTCTGCAGGAAATGGCTTTACGCTGTTGAACGATGGCGTGCATCTTAATGACAAGGCCGGAAAAATATTGGCAGATATGCTTTCCGCTCACCTCGACGACCAAAATAACTAATATGGATATTCGAACTGACTCTTTATCGACGGCAGGTGGATTAAAGCCGATAGTTTCACCTCCGCGGTCACCCGATTAATGACATCCATTAATTCGGACTGGCCGGTTCCTCTTGCAGGTGGATATTCCGGGAGCCGTGACCAGTTCATTCCGTAGGTTAGACCATCGGGTTGTGTTTGTAATGACAGAAATCTAATTTGAAAATCAAGGAGATTAATCTGGGCAAAGTGTCCCGGAATTAATTGATCGTAATTTCAGAACAAGGTGATCAACAGGTCCGGAATATCCAAGTAAGTTGCTTGAAAGAGGAAATAAAGCGTTATAGCTATTAGATAAAAGACAACAAGCCACAAAACTCCTTATATGAGATTAGCAATTATAGCCGATATCCATGGTAACTCCTGGGCCTTAGCAGCGGTACTCGAAGACATTAATAAGAGAGAGGTTTCAGGCATCTATGACCTTGGCGATTCGCTGAACGGCTCATTGGATCCCGCTGGCACCTTCAAATTACTTGAATCAAACCAAATAGAAAGCATTTCCGGCAATGGTGACAGGTTTATCCGGGAAAATAATATCGGTAACCAAACCTATGACTATGTAATCGCAGAAATCAGGTCCATAAATGCAATGGCCTGGCTGCAAGGGCTGCCAAAAACAAGAACTGTTGAAAATATGCTGTTATGCCATGGTACCCCTTTCAATGATAGCGAGTACCTTATTGAAAAAGTAGAAACAGGTTACATAGCCATTAAATCAGCCGACATCCTCGAAAATCAATTAGCCGGTATAGCCGAACCGGTAATTTTTTGCGGCCATAGCCATCGGCCATATCTTGTCAATACCAATACGAAAAAGATTGTCAACCCGGGAAGTGTCGGCTTACCTGCTTATGACGATGACACGCCGCTATACCATAAAATGGAAACGTATAGCCCTATGGCAAGATATTGTATTGTAAACCGAAAAAACGGGAAATTCGTAATAGAGCACATAGCTGTTTCTTACGATTTTGAAGCCGCTGCAATTAAAGCAGAACAGAATAACAGGAATGATTGGGCAGGATGGTTGAGAACTGGCTATGCACAAAGTAAATGAAATAAGACCGCTGGCGGAGAAGTCATACCGAATATAAATACAGAAATAATTAAAGAAACGCAACTCCCGTTACTTTCTTCTGCATACTCCCACAACCTTTTAGCTGCCTGTTCATCAGGCTATCAATACGCCGTGCCAATTAAACGCTTATATAGGCGCGATTATAAACTATACTAATTAACAGACATTTGAACTGGTGCCTATTTTGGGGACTTTCACCAGGGTGAAAAACATTCGCTGATGGAGGTCAATTCCTTAAAAATAACAACATTATGCCGGTACCGCAAAGCTGCATCAGGCTAGTCCTGATCATACGTCCTTTTGATTATAACTACCAACTGCGTTTATTTGCACTCAGAATGAGCATTAAACTACAAGGGTGTTAATGATTTGCCCATAACGGTGAGCGTACATTTCACTCCATCCAGTTCGGCGATCTTGGGGAAATTCCCCCATTCCTGAAAACCGGATTTTTTGAATAGATTAATGCTGGGAATATTGTGCTCAAAAATAAAACCCATGAGTGTCTCGATCCCCAGTCGCGGGGCGGTTTGGATTGTATGGGCCAGCGCAAGGAAGCCAATTCCCTTACCCCGGAAATCCTCGTGAAGATAAATGCTGATTTCTGCTGTTTTACTGTAGGCCGGCCGCCCATAAAAGGTACCGAAACTGATCCACCCTACGGTTTTTCTATTCCCGGTCTCTATCATCCAGATGGGGCGTGTATCTGCCCGGTGTTCGAGAAACCAGCCTTCCCGCTGTTCAACGGTCACCGGCTCAAGATCGGCGGTGACCTGCCTGGAAGCAACGATGGAATTATAGATCGCCACGATAGACGGGAGATCTTGTAGTTGCGCATTTCGGTACTTTAATTCTTGCGGCATGTTACAAATATACCATGCCGATTAATTCCGAAAAATGCTATTTTTGGTTTAAATGATGCAAAAAACAGATTAAACATGGACCTTCGTCAAATACGGTATTTCCTGGGATTGGCCCAGGAACTGCATTTTTGGAATGCCTCGGAAAAAATGCATATTACACAGTCTTCCCTAAGTCGTCATATCCAATCAATGGAAGAGGAATTAGGATACACGTTGTTTGATAGAAATCAGCGCAGGGTTTCGCTGACTCCAGCCGGCCGCTTTCTTCGTGACGAATGGCAACGATTGATCATGGAGATAGAAAACATTCACCGCCATGCGGGAATGATCAGCAAAGGAGAGGCGGGAGAAGTTAGGATTGGACATATCGGTTCGGTTGCACATTCGGTATTACCGGATCTTCTTGCGCATTTGTCTGACCGTCATCCTTTTTTAAAAATCGGGCTGGCTGAGTTACCAGCCGAACTGATCGGGCAGGGTCTCCTGGATTTCCGTATCGATATAGGGCTTCGCCGGGAAGCGGGAGGCGATGCACGCCTAGAGGAACGCCTGATCGGCGAGGAACACTTTGCCCTGGCCTTCAGCAGCCGACATCCCCTGGTGATAAACTTAAAGTCAGATTCAGCCAACGCGCCACAAGGGCGGGATGGCCCGGACGGCCTGCGCCCAGAGAAAACGGCGAAGGAAAAATTAACCCCCGGCAGATTATCGGAGGCTACAGTTGATCTTGGAATGTTGAAGGATGAGACTTTTATTTTACCTCCCTTGAACAATAGGACAGGATACGCGCAAACCTTGCTAAATGTTTTTCATTCATATGGTTTCGAGCCAAAGACAAGGTACGAGTCTGATTTCGGGGCGATGATATTAGCCCTGGTAGCTAAGGGGCTGGGCATTTCCGTAATGCCCGAGTCTTATGCGCGCAGCGGGATTCAGGAAGTAAAGTTTATCAGGATACCTCATCGGATAGGTCTCTACCTGGTGACGCGAAAGGGCGAAAAAAATCAGATGGTGGCGCGGGTTGTAGAAGCGCTTACGGCCGGTGAAATATGCGAGCTTGCCGGTATCGAAACTAATTGAGCACAAAATCGCGACCGAAAACCGGCTCCAGCATTCCCGATAAAAGTTGTATTTATGTTCTGTTTCAATTGTCGGATTATTATTTATTTGTGATCATGCGACAAAATAAGCGGAATGACGTGCAACGCTAGAGTATTTCAGTCAACGGGATTGCTTTTCGGTGAAATAATGATTTGAGCCGCGGTTTTGCCGGCATGCATTAATTATTCCCAGGTTAACTAAATTCAGCTTAGATGCCGGGTATTTGCGTTATTACTAAGAATAATACCTGGATGACAGTAATGTAATACAAGAGTACACAGATTTCAAAAATAGTGAATGATCTTTGCTTTTCCATTTTGTGACTGTTGTTGAACGCACATTGGGTTAGAAAAATACCAGGTGTAGCGGATGTTTCTGATCGAATTTAATCCTGAAAACAAGGCAATCTATTATGCACATTATCAAGCAAATCAATGGTGTTATTTCTTTTTTGATAGAGGTTATTATGCTAACCGCTATGGGATATTGCGTTTATCACCTTCCAAATCCGTTCATCAATAAATACATATTCGCGGCCGTTGTGCCTTTTTTAGTCATAATTTTATGGGGGATTTTTTTGGCCCCCAGGGCTAAAAACCGGCTGCGACAACCATTCCGGGCATTATTTAAGCTAGTCCTTTTTTTGATTTGCGCCGGGCTGTTGTATCAAACCGGGCACGTTCTTGCTGCGGCAGCATTTGGGAGTGTAGCCATTTTTAACGAATTTATCAATTTATGTATTAACGCTTAACACAAGTGGCAGCAAGACCGTATTGAACGCAGTTTAATATAGTCATCCTATTTAATTTCAACAGATGGCTTGTATTTTTGCCTTCAGCACAATCATAAAAAGATTCGGAATTGCACAATGGCTTACAAAAAAGCCGTGGAAAAAAAGATTAAATTTTTAGATTTTTGATAAATAGCATTACAGATTAAAAATGGGCATTACCTGACACAAGTCTGTATAAGCTGGGGATTATAAACTGGCACTAAAACAGGATGCAGTTAAAAAATCTGGAAAAATCATTTTAATCAATTAAGGTGTATTCAAGAATAGGGCCTGGCTATACCAAACGGGATGTTTTGACCAGTTCATCTTTTCCCCGGTGATCTGATGATGTTTTTTAGGAAAAACTTTACGGTGTAATCGACCAACGGCGTCTATCGGCAGCAGTCAACTGTGTTAGAAATGTCAAAAAAAATTGCGAATATTTTATGAACAAATTTTTTATTCAAGTAGGATGCCCTTCTTATCGAAAGTGACTGATGCTTGAGGGATTAACACCCAGAGTAACGTTCTGTTTCGTATTTTTGCTGTAAATAAACAGATGACAAAAGCTGAAATTGTACACGATTGGATAGCTGGGTGGAATGCCCATGACCTGGAACGCATCATGCATCATTACGCGGACAATGTCGAATTTACCGCGAGCACCGTGGTGTCACGCTGGGACAGAGCCGATGGTAAATTGAATGGAAAAGAGGAATTAAGTCAGCACTTCGCCAAGGGCCTGTCTTTAGTTCCGGATATTCACTTTACCGTCGAAGAAATATTATGGTCGCCGGTCGGTTACGCAGTGATTTATCACCGTGAGAATGGTAACCGGGTTCTTGACGCGGTTGAACTGAACGCCGAAGGGTTAGCGGTTAAGGTGACAGCTTATTATCTGACTACTCAACAATAGGTAGGCTACTATAAAAAAGTAAATAGTCCACCAGTGCCACCGGCACCTATTACTAAATAGCTCATGACTTATAAGTTTGAGAGATTCAGATCGTAACGTTCCTCATGAAGTGATTTCCCCATTGCTCCATTTCTATAGAAGCCGCAGGAACAAACCCCACTCTTTAATATATGGATATGGCTTTTTGCTGCCCATCAGTGGTCTGTTTGCGACTTTGCCCTTTATAAAGGGCAAAACGCCCTGTTAACCAAACGAAGCCCCACTGATAACGACCATACATCAATAATTTAAACCGCTTAGACTGTAACAAATGACTGATGAAAGAATAATCAGCTTCAACCCCTCGACCTATAAAACCTGGCGTGTGGACGGTTCATTTGAAGACGGAAACGAGATATTGCTTTATAAAGGTGGAACGGAATGGATGCATAATGAAGGACTCTTGACGGACCTTCTTTGATGGCTATTGGCAGCCAGACCGGCTGTTTATACAAGCACTGAAAAAGAAAATATTTTTGCGGAGATTTGACAACCTTATACCTTATTCGGATCGCCCAAAGGGTTTTCCGCCTGCTTTAACAACGCGGCTTCACTTCCAGGATGAATATGCGGCACGATGGCTTCCGGCACCGGGGGTGTTCATGCCATCATTTATAGGCTTAAAAATAACCCTTTTGTCTTTCAATTCCTTCTTTTCTTGCTTTGCCATTTTCTATCGAGTTATTTTAACCTAAAAAAGCCATATCTTCTTCCGAAATCGAAGTTTCAGCCGCTTTAAAGTTTTCTTCCAAATGCACCAGCGAAGTAGTGCCCGGTATCGGCAATAGCCACGGTGATTTATGCAGCAACCAGGTAATGTTCATTTGGGCGGGCGTTAAATTGTATTTTTTCGCCATTTGCTCAATCTTTTCCTGTCCTTTACCCAGCGAAGTTTGCAAAGAGAAATATGGGATCAGCGGGATATGATGTGCTTCCAGTAGGTCGAGAATTTCTTCGCCGCCAGCGCCGCCCAAGGGACCGGCCAGCGTGGTACGTTGCGTATAACCATAAAGATTTTGAACGCTGGCGATCGGGCCCATTTTCAGCCCGGTTTCCAACTGCGCACGCGTTACATTGCTCAGGCCGACATGCAGGATCTTGCCTTCTTTTTGCATCGCGAACATCGCTTCGAGCGAGGCTTCAAAACCGGCCTCTGTGCCGTTCATAAAGCGAAAATGCACCAGCGAAATTTGTTCCTGCTTTAGTTCCTTCAGGTTATTTTCGACGCTCTGACGCAACTCTTCCGGTTTACTGAACGGGTTCCAGCTTTTATCTTCCTTGCGGATCGCGCCGATCTTTGTACAAATGATCAGCTCTTTCGAATAAGGATATAAGGCTTCCGCGATCAGGCGATTGGTCACGCCTGGCCCGTAGTAATCGGCTGTGTCAATATAGTTTACACCAAGATCAATGGCTTTTTTAAGGATCTGCAAAGCTTCCGGACGGTTTTTAGGCTCACCCCAAATACCCTCGCCTGTAAGGCGCATCGTGCCATAACCCGGGCGGTGCGCAGTTAAAGGATGTGCTGAATTTTCGCCGATAGTAACGGTTGAAGGGATAGTGCTGACCATGATCGTAAATTTAAGGAACTGTTTAGATTTAAACCGCCAAACAGGCGCTTTGTTCCATTTGTTTATTTTTACTTTTATAATTTAATTTCTCCCGTGCTCAAATCACTCAGCTCCCTCCTATTTTTTTGTTTGGTTCACCTGCCCTCAACGGCAACGCGCCCAAATCCCCATCCTATGCTACCACCAGGTCCGTGACTGGAAAACAAAAGACTCAAAATCGGACAAAGACTATAGCATCCCGCCGACAAACTTCCAAGCCCAAATGAAAATGCCGGCCGACAGCGGTTATCATACCATACTGCCTGACGAGCGCTATGATTACTTGGGTATCAGGTAAAGCTGCTTGCTATTCTGGAACGAGGTGATCAATGGCTCCGGAATGGTGCGGCATGGGCTGCTGTTCGTATGAAGGATTCTTATTGGCACGCCTTATTCGATAAACTACGCAAGCGGATGAAAGCACAGAAAGCCATTGTTGCTGTTGCAAGAAGATTACTTAAAGTGGTGTATAATACATTAGAAACGCTAACTATTTACAAGGAAAAGGGCATCGCTTACTTTGTCGACTTGCAGGCTAAAGCAGCATTATATCAACACGCAAAGTTACAGTGGCCACAAACAAATGATATTTAATGAACTAAAAGGACGGAAAAGGTAATAGAATAAAAAGTCTGAAACCTAAGCTGCCAAAACTGTAGATAGCACCCAGGCTGGTTCTCGGAGAACGTAGAGGAAACTTATTTTTTAAAAACTGGCTATCATTAATGTTTTGCATATAATATTATAAATACAGGCTATCCAAACAGGGATTCTGATACATTTTTTTACCTTTAATTTTATGATTCAATTAGAAAAATTTACAAAGCATGATTTTGATAAATTCATTTCATGGATAGATAGCGAAGAAGAACTTGTCCAATTTGCTGGGCCATTATTTACGTACCCATTGTCCCATGAACAATTAAACAATTATCTTCTACAACAAAAAAAGTCACCTTATAAAATAAGATCGATTGAAACGAGTGAAATAATAGGACATTGCGAATTGAATTTTGAAAATGAGTTACCTCGCTTATCACGAATTTTGATAGGTGAAAAAAGTCTACGAAATAAAGGGATTGGTACATTGGTCATGCATCAATTGATCAACCTTTTATTTAAAACGACAACACATACAGCAGTAGATTTGAGTGTTTTTGACTGGAATCTTAATGCTATAGCATGTTATAAAAAAATTGGGTTTACAATACGTCCCGAACTGAAAAGTTCCATGATAGTTTCAGGCAAAAATTGGGATGCCTTTAATATGATACTCCGTCGGGACGATTATTATGCAATCAATGAACAAAGTGCTGAACAGTAACAATATAGTTTTTATACCCACTATATTTTTAGAGGAACCTTATCACAATTTAGTTAGTGAGACTAACTATTTTTAGATGGGGTAAAAATAACTACTGTTTCTAAATAAACAATTTTTTTACCAGGCATCGATTTTAATCCCGTTGATTTCGTTAAAGTGTTTATCACGGGTAATTAGTATTAAACCGTTTTGTTTGGCTATAGCCGCAATCCAAATATCATTTTCAGGAATAGGTTTTCCTTTCTTTAACAGTTGGGTTTTGATAATCGCATAATTATCCGCAGTTTCTGCGTTGGCTGCAATAACATCACACTTATCCAAAAAGCCGTTGATTTGATCTATATGCTTTGGCGTATTGGATGACCTGTATGCCCCCAAATAGAGTTCTCCCAGGACTACAAATGGAATTTTTAATGTGTCTTTTGTTTCAAGTTGAGCTACCACGTTAGCGTTGCCCTTAAAAAACTCAATTACAATATTTGTATCCAAAAGGATATTATTTCCAGTCATCAGGATTTATTTGTTCGCAGCCTTCTTCAATAGCCCGTTCAATTTCAGCAGCTTCTTCTTCGGACCATATACCCGCAAATTTCATAAATGACGTACCAGTCAAATCGGTATTTTGAGGTGACTTCTTAATAAAATTTTCCAAAGCAGTTAAAGTGCGCTCATTGTTGATTTTGAGTACTTCCTCTATTAAATGTAATTTCCTTGCTTCTGAAAACATAATACTCAAAGTTACGATTATTGTATTAAAAATACTAAATGAACAAATCAGAAAACCGTATGGACTATTAATTTCCTTTTTGTTTTAACTTTTGTCCGATAAAGGGGTTAAAGCAGCGGATCGAAATGTTTAAGATTTTTTCTTTTGTAAATTTTCAAACCCAACTTTAGTCAATAGATCCCATAACCTTTCAATTTCCTTTTCCAAATTTTTTATTTTTAAATCTTTCTCTGTCAGCAATCTTTCATATAATTGACCTTCGATCTCTGATTTATGTTGAATAGTAATTGTACTATTATTAAATCCAACATCATTGTTCTTAATTTCATTTATATAAACACCCTCCTCGACATTAATTAAATCTTCAATCGTTGTTTCTAAAATTTCCGCTATCTGTTTAAGGCGATCTATGTCGAGTTTAGTTACTCCGTTTTCGATTTTTTGCCATGTTTTTAGATGCAAGTTCATTTTGTCGGCCATTTCCTGTTGCGTAAAGCCGTTTTGCGAACGAAGCATTTTTATTTTGTTGTGAATCGCACCCATATTTTGAATATTGTATATAAATCATATCCCTTTTGTTAAAAAAGGATACAAAAAGTAGGTTTTAATTATTGCTCCAATTGATTAATTTTAGTTCTTATGAACTTAGTAAAGTTAGTAAAAATTAAGTTTTTATATTATATATGAGTAAATAGCAAAAACAAATAGATTTGTAGTCCTAATATTATCTGGACTACTCACGAGCCTCGCCGGCGAATCTGGTAAATTTTCACGCGACGGTAAATGGAGCATTCATCCCTATACATGTGATAGGGCTGGTGCTCGCTTATGTCAATGTGTGAACCCTTTCCGAAAGGAAAGGTTGGCCCTACCAGAGCCAGCCGACATTAGACTTTGCGGGTTACCGGCCCTATTGCATTAAACAATAAATCCGTTCCGTATTTCTAAAAGGCTTGTTATTGATCTTCAATACAGGGCAGCAAGATGGATTCGGACAATGAAAATTTAAAGCTTTTAATTCTTCAACTCCAACAGGGCAGCGATCAGGCCTTTACTTTGTTATATGATAAATATAGCAAGCAGCTTTACAGGAACATTCTCCGCTTAACTAAAGATGAAAATATCGCCGAGGAACTCTTACAAGATCTTTTTTTAAAGATCTGGGAAAGCCGCGAAAATATCAATCCCGAAAAATCATTTAAATCATTTTTATACAAGGTTGCCGAAAACCTGGTGTATGCCCATTTCCGTAAAATCGCAAAAGACAATCGCCTTATTGCTAAATTAGTTATCGCTTACGTTGACGTTGATATCAACGCAGAAGATGTGATCATATCAAAAGAAAACCAGAATTTACTAAATAAGGCAATAGAAAACCTTCCCCCCCAACGTAAACAGGTCTATATGCTTTGCAAACTGGAAGGCAAGACCTACGAAGAGGTAAGCAATGAACTAGGAATTTCTACCTCAACTATCCGTAATCAAATTGTAAAAGCAAACAAAGCTGTTAGACAATACTTTATTTCGAATCAGGACATCGCCATTATTGTGATAACTGCCCACCTGCTAAGGCATTTGAAATAACTATTTTCAGTAATTGTAAGATTTCTCTTTCAATGGCACACTATTCTACTTACAATGGCACACGCTCACTTTGGTTTTTAGTGTAAAACACCTTTCGAAAATCCCCTGCCGCATATTAAAACCGCCAAGGCAATGGGTCTGAGCAGGTGATCGAGTGCGTTGACGTTGTAGCTGTCCACTTCATAATTGCCATAGGCGCTTGTAAAAATTATCAGGGGCGCTGGTGTGAGCGATTGCGCCAGCATGCCGCTCATTTCAGGCATGTTAATATCCACAAAGAATACTAGGTTGCTTTTTCCTGTTTCAGGCAAGCCAGAGCCTTTAAGTACACACTTAAGCTGGCTTTCAGCTCTCCGAAGTCGCTTTGGGCACAATAATATGCAATAACCCAGCGCCATCGACTCTTCTTCGATTGCCCCACAAGTGATCATGATAGCTCAATTTGAAGTTTCACTATAGACTTTTCGTTTTTGCAGCTCGACTCGCAGCGTATACCTATCACTTGCTGCAACATGGATTTTTTAACAATTATTTATTCTGCTGTCTTGTCCTGATATAACTTGTCACTAAAGACAAGAAAATGAAAGCAATTCCAGGGAAGAAAAAGAAAGTAGTGGCCGTCGTAAGACGTAAGCCATTTGACAAGGTCGACGAGCAGACCAAAATAAAGATTGTAGAAGAGATAAAAACCGGGATGATCAGTTGCCTTGGGGCAAGTCGGAAATATCGGGTTCCAAGAAACACGATAAAAGCATGGGCTGGTAAACTTAATTTGACTACTTTGCTGAATGCAAACAATTCTTCAGCGCTTCCCGGGATGACCCAAAGTCAGGAATCAAAGTTACTCGTAAAGAAGATACATGAGCTTACCAAAGCATTGGAACTATCTCAATTGAAGAATCTTGCTTTGGAAACAATGATCGAAGTAGCGGAAAGTGACCTTCATATCAAAATCCGAAAAAAGCGTGGTACCAAACAGTCTTAAGAATGCGGCAAAAGCGACCAGAATATACCCTGGTAGCTATTTGTGCACTGTTTGGTGTAAGCCGTCAGGCTTATTACTTAGCTCATCATAATGCGGCAAGGACGAGTATCGCACATATGGTTGTGTTGACACTGGTGGGTGAGTTCCGGGCTGCTGTTCCTATGCTGGGAACCAGAAAACTATTGCATCTGCTCATTCCGGAGATGGAAAAACATGAGATAAAGATGGGGCGGGACTTGCTGTATGATCTGTTACGCTTTCATGGACTATTGATCCGCAGGAGAAGGAGCATGGTTAAAACAACAGATTCCCATCACTGGCTAAGAAAGTATCCTAACCTGATTGCGCATCTATCCTTGTCAGCACCGGAGCAGCTCTGGGTGAGCGACATCACCTATATCCGTACGCTGGAAGGCTTCAGCTACCTGAGTCTGATCACAGACGCTTATTCCAGAAAGATCGTTGGATATGCCCTGCATCCCAGTCTGGAAGCAGTTGGCTGCATTGCAGCCCTGGAAATGGCAGTAGACAGTAGAAAACGGATATCTCCATTTATCCTGATACATCATTCTGACCGTGGAATACAATATTGCTCCCAGAATTATACAGCCCTGTTAAACGAGGATAGGATCGCGATCAGTATGACCCAAAGTGGAAGCCCCTATGAAAATGCGCTTGCCGAGCGCGTTAACGGAATTATCAAGAATGAGTTCTTTCCTAAAAGGTCTACCAGAACCATAAAGAGGCAAAGAAAAGTATAGCAGTTATCATCGGCCATTACAACGAGAGGCGCCCTCATGCAAGTTTGAATTACCATACGCCCGACCAGGCACATGGCATGTCCGGCGAAATTCAAAAGCGTTGGAGGGGATATCCGCGCCCTAAAAAAGGAAAGGAGGAGAATACGGTTATTAACATTTGAGACCATGCCGGCAAAAAGAAAAAAAGAAGCAAAAAAAGAAAAACGCATTAGGATATGGAAAACTGAAGGAGTTTCCCACATCCTAACACGCTAATTATTAACAACAACAGGTAAGCTTTCAGCTATTAAGAAAATAAAAAGCGTACCCTTGTAAAGTAAAATCAGGACTAAGGAATATCGGTGTAAACTGATTCCAGTATTACTACTCAAAAACGACAAGTAAAACCAGGACGAGACAGCTTTAGCAAATTCATTGGATAATATGGAGCCATTGACCACCTAGTCCCGAAATGTCAGACAGGCGATTCCGTTACCTTTGACCATGTTAACAAAAGCTGAAATTATGAACGACCGGATGACTGCCTGGAACACTCATGATTTGGAACGGATAACGCGCCATTATGCAGACAATGCCGAATTTACTGCCAACACGGTGGTGTCCCGCTGGAATACGGAAGATCGTAAATTATGGAAAAGAAGATTACACCAGCATTTTGCCAAGGGCCTATCCCTTGCACCGGATATTAATGTTATAGCCGGAACATGCCAGTAACCGCCGATGATTTGATCCTATTTATAGGACATATCAATAACCTACCGTCATCTGTTTCCTAATGTGCATTGGCGTCTCCATTATCTATAAAGGCAATAGCGTAATCTTCCATTGAAATATGACTCCTGCCATCGGCATCTGCTAACAATTGGTCACTGCCGGTACGAAATTTGCCGGCACGCTCGCCGGGGTCAATCTCGGCGGCGGGCTGACGAACGTCCATTGAAGTTCTTTTTCTTGTTGATAAATCCTTATAACCTTAATCGATCAGGATTTAGCTTTAAAGCGTTTGAGAATCGGCTTTATCAAAAACATAAACAGGCAAAACCCTAAAGCGCTTAAAGTTGTCGAGATTACGGCTTTGCTAACCGTATCATGAATAAAAAGCAAATTAATAAAAAAAAATACAACTACATAGATAACGAAAGAAACCAAAACCGCTTTCAGATTATTCATATTATCTGCTACTATTAATGTAAATAATTTCAAGTCAAGGTAGATAATAAACGTTATAATAAAATTCCGGTTAAAATTCAGCCAGCTAAAAGACTTTACTTGACCATTATGAAGTTCGGCAACCTCAACCTAAATTAAGCCCGCAATCCTTCCTTTAACGAATTCATATCATCACTTATTTTACTTTCTTATTACTTTTTCATAAATCTGTGTGGTGGATAATTTGGTATGCCCTAATAGCTTGCCTAAGGTTTCAATAGGCACGCCATTGGTCAACGTTACAGTTGTGGCAAATATATGCCAGGCAATATGAAACGTAAGCAGTTTGGTGATGTCACACCTAGCAGCTATTTCCTTTAAATAGCTGTTCAATTTCTGCGGTGTGATGAAGGATTTTCGGGAACACTCTGTCCGTACCGAAATTTTACGACTTGTATTTGCGCGGAGGATTCATTCTTTTCTGATAAGCTAAAATCTCAAAATGCTGACGGAACTTTATGGAAAAACACGATCGCTGAAATACAAATGGATTACAAAAAGCTTTATCCTGACCAGGATTTTGACTATCATTTCTTCGATCAAACCGTTGCCGGGTTTTATGAGGTCGAACAGCATACTGCAAGCCTGTTAAAATGGGCTACAGCACTTTCTGTATTGATCAGTTGTCTCGGGCTTTTAGGGCTGGTGATGTATACCACCAGTGTGCGTACTAAAGAAATCGGCATCCGTAAAATAATGGGCGCGTCGATCACTAACCTGGTTACTATTTTATCCAAAGACTTTTTTACAATTGGAGTTTATCGCCTTTGTTATCGCGGCGCCCCTTGCCTGGTGGGCTATTGATAATTGGCTGCAGGGTTTTTCCTATCGAACCACGATGAACTGGTGGGTCTTTGCGATAGGGGTGTCGCAATGATGGGGATCGCAGTTTACCCTAGCCTATAACTGTCAGGCTACCGCAAGCCCAACACGCGTTTTTTTAATACTTTTCATAAACGAAAAAAGTCAATTGAAACCACTTTCAATTGACCTATCATATTTAATTGGTATACTGTAGTTATAATGGGTTTACCAACCATTTTTGACCACTATATCTAATCTTGTCTGATAAATGGATAGGGATTATTTAGCTATTTTAGTATCTACCGCTACTTTTTCCCATTCGGCCAGGTCATTCAATAAATTTTCACTATGCAGTTTGATTGCCTTCACAGCATCTTCCCCCAATTGTAGTCTTAATGGTGTTTTTTCGGCATTTATCGCCTTATCAATCGCGGCGGCAGCCTTATGGGGATCGCCCTGCTGAGTGCCGTTCATTTCCTTTGCAAAATTCCTGGTTTGTCCAGAGGTATCCTTATATGCTGAAATTTCCGGCATATATTTCATAGCAGAACCCGCTAGTTCTGTTCGGAAACTTCCCGGTTCTACAATAAGCACTTTTATGCCCAATGGGGATACTTCGGCCGCTAACGCCTCTGAAAGTCCTTCAAGCGCAAATTTTGATGCAGAATACGCGCCAAACCCCGGAAAGGAAAGTTGACCCCCCAAACTGCTGATATTAACTATAGCACCCGATTTTTGCGCTCTGAAGGTCGGTAGCAAAGCCCTTATCATTGCTGCCGCGCCAAAGAAGTTTGTTTCCAGTTGCGCGCGCAATTCTTCATCGGGTGTTTCTTCAACAGCACCCACTATGCCAAAACCGGCATTGTTGATCAACACATCTATCCTGCCAAAACGAAATATAGCCTGTTGAACAGCGTCGGTGATTTCAGTAATGTCATTTACGTCCATTTTTATGGCCTCAACTTGGGCTGGAAAAATGGCTTTTATATTTTCCAACTTATCCAAACGTCGGGCGGTAATAACTACGTTATACCCTTTGTGAATTGCATATTCAGCAAACGATTTTCCGAATCCACCGGACGCACCCGTAATGAACCATACTTTTTTTTCACTATTTTCCATTTTCATGATTTTATAAGTAAATATTTTGAATATAAACTTTTATATTTTTTCCACAGAGTGCCGTTTTGGTTTAAATACGGTTTTGCAGAAATATGCCTGTGAATCATCTGCCTTAGGGTTCAGGTTAGCTCCGAAACCAGTTCAGCAATCCTGTTGGAAATACCCACCTCATTATCATACCAGGCAACTATCTTAACCAGCTTGCCGATCGACTTGGTTAAATTGCCATCAACAATTGAGCTATGCGTATTGCCCAATATATCTGCCGATACAAACTCTTCTTCGGTATATTCCATAATTCCTTTGAGCGAATTATCAGCATATTGTTTTATAAGGGCATTCAAATCTTTGGCTGAAACGTCCTTTTTCAGGTTAATAGAAAGATCAACGATCGAGCCGTCAATCACCGGTACGCGGTAGGAGAAACCATCCAGTTTGCCTTTCAGTTCCGGTAACACATCACCTATTGCTTTGGCTGCGCCGGTTGTGGTTGGAATAATAGAATGCGGCGCAGAACGTGCCCGGCGCAAATCTTTATGCGGTGCATCCTGCAAGTGCTGATCAGCTGTAAAAGCGTGTACAGTTGCCATAAAGCCCGACTCTATACCGAACTCTTTATCCAAAATATATAAAACCGGCGCAATGCTTCCTGTTGTACAAGATGCTGTTGAATAAATCTGGTCGCCACCTATTAAATGATTATTTACGCCATGTACAATTGTTTTTATGCCGCCTGTTGCCGGTGCGGTGATCAACACCTTTTTGGCACCGGCATCGATATGCGCCTGTGCTGCTGACTTATCCGTAAATCTTCCGGTTGACTCGATCACCACATCAATACCTAAGTCTCCCCATGGCAGGCTTTTAGGATCTTTTTCACTTATTAAAATGATCTTTTTACCATTAACCAGCATGGCTCCATCTGTTTCTTCAACTGTTCCGGGGAAACGTCCGTGTGCGCTGTCATATTTCAATAAATGGATCAGTGTTTGCAAATTGGTAAGGTCATTAATCGCTACAACCTCTATAGCTGTTTTGTTCTGTAAAGCCCGCAGCGTCATGCGCCCGATACGGCCAAAGCCGTTAATTGCTATTTTCATATTTATGTAATTTAAAAATTCTTCTGTACGCTGATGGAGTGATCGTCAGGTGCCTTAAAAATAACCGGCGCATAGATACTAATCCGCCCATCCCGCAGCGCGCAGCAATTATTTCTAACGTTTCGTCACTATTTACCAGCAAGTTGCAAGTCTCTTCAACGCGGAGTTTTTCAATAAATTTAGCGGGTGAAAGCCCCGTTTGCTTTGCAAATACCCTTGTGAAATTGCGCAGGCTCATGTTTACCTTTTCAGCTAAAAGGCTAATTGGTAAAGACTCGTGCAGGCGCCCTGTTAGCCATTCCTTTAATTCAGTTGCCAGGGACGAGCTATCAATTAAATTACCAAACTTTACTTGGTAAACCTGCCTGCTTAAATAAAAAAATATGAGTTTGCGGGCTATATCTATGGCAACTACACGGCCACAATCTTCTTCAACCATAGCCAAAGCCAGATCAATACCAGATGAAACCCCGCCTGAAGTGTAGGTATGCCCATCCCTGGTGTGAAAGAAACTTCTATCGGGCAGCAATCCCGATCTTTCTAAAATAGCGGAGTCAACGCCTACAAATCCTATCCTGCGGATCCTGCCATGTTCTCCACTCACCCAGGCGAACAATTTCTCATTGCCCGGCTCATCACCACTGCCGGTAAGCAGTAAGGTATCGATATCCCCATACAGGTTGGTTAAGTTATCTGCTGGCGAAATCAATATGACTTCATAGCAATCCAAAAAATTGTTGGCATGCATAAAAACGTCTGCCGGTCCGGCTGAATCCATCAACCGGTTACGCGATAACATCATGATTATGATCTTCTTTCTTTGGGGCATGTACAAAATTAGTGTTTACTTAATCTGTCTCAAAGGACATAAATTATACAATTTAGGCCATTAATTATTATCATTCGTTAACAATAATCCACTGGAGTATTCACATTGGAATTCCGTTTTATGGCAATGGAATAAAAACCCATTATTCTGCTTACCGGTTCTGTGTAAGGTCGTTTAATATCCTCAAACCTTGCCACACTCACCAGCGGATGAGCCGGCTTAGGCAATTGCATAAACTTGTGATACTCGCTGATGGTTTTAATACGTATGGGCTGTTGATTTGGCATAATACAAACTATTTAATTGTGGTTATATGCTGTGACAAATTCTTTTATAAACTCCTGTATTTTTAACTTTCCGAGTGCAGGTTTATGTTTTTCATAGTCACTACGTAATAAACCGGAATGGATGGCAGCCCCCAATTCAACCAATAGATCAACAATGGCTGGTGCCATGCCCCGCTTCAGCCTGTTATTTTTCGCTTGCTCATCGGTTATAGTTAGCCATCGCAGGTCAGGTTTGCCAATGGCCTCGCCAATTAGTTTTACGACCTCTCTGCAGGTGCGTTCATCACTGGCTATGTAACGTACTTTATTTTGAGCTTTTGGAGCTGTTAGTTCTTCGACAGCAACGGCTGCAATATCCAGCGGAGAAGCCATTACCAATTTATCATCGCCACCAAAGTTGGCACTGATAATACCCTGACTCTTTATCATACCCAAAAAGTTGTACAGGTTATAGTAAAAATAACCCGGGCGAAGGCAGGTAACAGCAACACCTTCGAGTTTATTTAAAATAACCTCGCCGGCGTGTGAGCCCCGATAACGCCTGAGCCTTTTTCCAGGTCGGCACCATAACTGCTGAGGTAAACGATATGCTTAACGCCTGCATGAATTGCGGCTTCCGCATAAGCATTGGCGACACTGCCGTAATAGCCGATCATGTCGGTAACGCCAAAGTTAGGCGGTGTCATCCCATAAACGGCGTCTGCACCGGCGAATGCGGTTTTCAAAAACGCCACATCCTCTACCGATCCAATAGCTGCTTTTGCCCCAAGAGCTTCTATTTCTTCTTGCCTATCTGCTTTACTGCTGATGATGGTTACATCATGGCCTTTCGCTACTAGTTCTTGTGAAAGAGGCTTACTGATGTTGCCTAATGAACCTGTTATTATAATTCTCATAATTCTATTGTTTTGATCTGCAAATATTTAAAGAGATATCTGAGCTCTCATAACCGAATCTCGGATTATTGTAACCAAATAAGAGTAGAGAATACAGCTATTATAAATCCATTAAATATGGCGAAATATGTTTAATGTAGGTGAGGGAAAGGGAGAGCAAATTACGCCGCTTCGGTAGCGGGGAGCAGGATCCTATTACCGTTTGGGCTTGGTGCGATTTTGCGTAATTTTAGAGCCATGGAACTGTTGATAAATAAGATCAAAAGTTATGTGCCACTTTCTTCCGAAGACGAAATAGTAATTCGCACTTTATTTCATAAGAAAGAACTTAAAAAAGGCGAACACTTGCTGGAAGCAGGCAACGTTTGCCGGTATGTCATCTTTATTGAAACCGGCCTCGTCAGGTATTACATTAACAACGATGGGGTTGAGCAAACCACTTATTTTAATAAAGAAAACGAGTTTGTCTGTGACAATATGAGTTTCCTGACCCAAATCCCCTCACACGTTAATATTCAGGCATTAGAGGACAGCACCGTGTGGATAATCAGTTACGCCGGTATCCAGCAATTCTATAAAGAGGTAACGACAAGTGAACGGTTTGGACGTTTGGCAATAGAAGAAGTATTTGTGAACGCGGCCAACCAGATCATTTCTTTATATACCGACCCGCCTGAAATCAGGTATAATAAATTCATCAGTAATTATGCTGATATCACACAGCGTATCCCCCAATATTATATTGCTTCGTATGTCGGTATTAAACCGCAATCACTAAGCCGTATCCGTAAACGCATCTCAGGCAAGCATTAATTAACCTAGGTGAATGAACAGAAGATTTCCAATGCTGAATTTTGTGCTGTTAAAAACAACAGTACATGAAAACAACACATGAAACACAACAATGGGGTATCCGTTCGGTATCCTTTTGGATGATCCTTCCCATTGCGCTGGGCATCATCTTTGTCGGCGCCGCATTTATCATCAGCCCCTCATTTAACGCGGCTGGATATGGTATTCGCCTGGCTAATTCCGCTGATCTTCCATATGGAAGAATAAAAGGTATCCGTGATATATTTTCCGGTATAGCACTTCTACTCCCTTTATTTCTTAGAATGAGAAAAGCTGCTGCATGGGTGTTCACTGCCGCTATTATTATCCCGGCTACAGATTGTTTAATCATACTTGCAACTAACGGGCCCTCAGATATACAGCATCTGCTTCTACACGGGTTAACAGCTTTATATATGATCGTCACCAGTTTTTTGCTATTCAAAAAAGATAAAAACTCAACAGCATTATAATCATGGATGCATTATTCATATTACAAGTATGTTTAACCCTGCATTTAACAGGGTTGGCATTGATGGCAGGAACTACGGCGGTGGACTTTATTATTTTTAATAATTTTTGTAAGGAATTTGAGTCCGAAAAAGAAAAATCATTGGCCCTTCTGGAAATAATGTCGAAGTTGTCAGTTCTTTTAATTGCCGGAGCCATATTATTAATTGTTTCAGGAACCGGTTTATTTATCGTTACCCACGGAGTTTTTGCGAGGCAATTTTGGTTTAAATTCAAAATGGGTTTAATAGTTGTCCTTATACTGAACGGATCCTTTTTCGGCGGAAGGCAGGAATCGAAATTAAAAAACATCATTAGAGAAAGCGGGCCCGATTTAAACAGTAAAATAAGGGTCGTTAACTTGAAACTCAAATTATTTTATACATTCCAGGCAGCCATATTTTTTACAATTATCATTTTGGCAATATTCAAATTCAATTAAAAATGAATCTTGCGATGATGTTTTTCAAGCCCCTCTAAAGAAAGAGATGATGCGTATTGAACTAAAGTTCTTCCAATCAGATACCCATTAAGAGTTCGATAATCCCTTTAAGATAAAAAAATAAGATGCTGAAAATCAGCATCTTATTTGTGTTCGGAGAATCAGGGGCTACAATCGAACACTTAATTCCTTTTTTGACATTTTTAGCCAGTCTAAAAGCTGATTTGCTGTAACGGAAGAAGAACCGGATAATGCAAAAACAAGTAGATTAAAAAAGAAAAGAGGTTTACATTTGTGAAAGGGGTTATTCCATAAATGATGTGGCCATCCTGGGGCGTGAATATCTTTGACGGCGTGGAAGGTTTTAACAATCAGAGTACGCGCTAAGGAATCACATTATTCAGGGAATTCTTTAATATCAATCTCAATATATGAAGGGGATTGAAGAATACCGAATTCCTTTTGGTCTTTTATGGCTTGTTTTTCGATTTCATCATTCCAGCCACTACAGTCAAAATATAGGAGGTCTTCGGATGACGCTGTCGGTTCGATGCCGGATTCCATGGCTATACCGATGACGTGCTCTGCATCGGTGTATTTCAGGCGTGTTATAAAGACGGTGATTTCAAGCAGGGTGCGCCGATATTGGCGATAGAGATCATAATCATATTGATAAAATTTTTCATTGTAGGGTAATAATAAGACAGCATAGTATAAGTGATCGCGCAACGTTGGCATGACCCGGATACGTCTGCGGTCTTTGGGCGTGGTGGCAATCATATCTGCAAGACTTTCGGCCAAAGCGCGGCGACTTAGTCGGCGCTCCTGGGCAAGTATGCGGATTGATTTTTCACCGTCGGAATAGCCGCCTTCGGATACATAATACTGGCTGTCATTGATGGTATGAAAGCTGAATTTCTCGATAAGGTGGTCCCAAAAATAACTGATGTTGTCAGCGGCGATTTGCCGCTGACGATGAGGGTCGTTTTCAAAGGAGGTCCAAGTGCCTTCGTTAAAAATATAGGCATCGGCGTCAGTTTCCGGCAGAGCAAAATCATGTTCATCGGCATCGTTCAGGTGCCTTAGGTAAAAAGCCAGGAGCTCCTCTTCTCCAGGCGAGTAAATGATTTTTGCCCCCCGCAGCAATTGCTCCCTTTTGGTAAGGTAATGGGTGAAATCCGCGATGGTATCTTGTTTTTGAAGGACAATGTCCAGCGCGTTGTCGTCTAAGATATGGATGAAAGTTTGTGCGGTATCAAGGTCACCTATGGTGAAAGGTTCGGTATGCGCTTTGATATCTTTTAGCCGGGTGTCAATGATCAGGCTTCCACTGCCGGTATAGGTTTGGCGGCAGGCTTCGGAAGAACCATGTGCAACCAGAACTAAATGGAACCGGGTGTTTTCAGTAATTTCAATAGGCGCACGGAGTGGTATTTTACAAGCGCTGTCAGTGAAAACCCGCGAGGCGTCGCGTCTCAGCCATTTTTCAGCGCCCCAAAGTTGAGTCGCAGATTTGGACACCGCACTTCTGAACCAGCGGCTCCAGTTCAGGTTGGTGTCACCGGTATCGGGATATTGGCAAAACTTATCTGAAAAAATAACAATATCGTCGCCACATGCCACCAAAAGATCGCAGAGTTCGTGGCCTTGCTGGCGAAAAAGGTTAGAAAAACTCCAAAGCGATAAAAAAGTACCCCGGCAAAGTTTTGCCAGGTACCGCTCTGAATCGTTGAGGCCGCTTTGCTGCATAATGCTAAATTACAATTTATCGCGGAAAGGCAGGTCGGGTAAATTGATGGGCAAAGCCGGGCCTTGTTTGGGCTTTTGCTGTTCTTCGTGGTGGATGATCAGCGAGGTATAAATGATGGCGGAATGTACCAGCCGCATCAGTTTGAGTGTTTTGCGTTCAAATTTGCCCCGGCCGATGCTGTAGGTATAACCATCGGGATCATCCCCTGCCCAGTTTGCCGTATTGTACGATCTTAAATGATTGCGTTCGATATGGTTGCAAATCTCGGGCAGTTCCTGGACTTCGGGTTCCAGTGCGTATTCTTGCTTAAGCTGGTTGAACAACGTGTGGTATTTGGGCGGTTCACCCGCTGCTAACGTCATAATGGGTAGGTGCAGGACGTCGTGGTCGGCAATCGTATAATTACCTAGGTCATTAAGCAGGTTAATATACAGCTGGTTTTTTAGGCACATTAAAAGGCCCCAATAAAACTTATTGAGGCTTTTCTTTTCTAAATTCAAAAAAGATTATTCGTATAAAAAAAGTTAAGACCATGTTTGACATATTTGCTTTCCTCTTCTAAAATAGACTTATTGTTTTCCAATTCATTGATCTTTTCTTTTTCTAATAGACGATACCAAAGAGACACAGGAAAGTTCTTATTGGAATGTATATATAATCTCAAGATGATCTTGTCAGTCGGTTTTCTATGTTTTCCAATGATCTGACTGATCGTACTTGCTCCAACGTCAATATCTTTTGCGAAGTCTGTGTAATTCATTTCAAGACAATCAATATATTGACGAAGAAAAAAACCAAAGTCATATTGAATTTCAAATCGGGAAGAAACTAAATAGTCTTCCATTAGAAACTTCAATTGTAATAGACGATTCTTTGATTTATTTTCAGGCGATTGAGAATCAGATCTTTGTTTTCTGAATTCACGAAACGCATTTAAAATGTCATCCCGTTCTTGTCCTTTTACGACATCCGGATAGACGTAAGATTCCGCTAAATCTTTAAGAGTATAATCTTTGTGTGTGTTCATTGTTTTCTGCGCTTAAATATAACGAAAAAAGGGCGCTCGACAAAGCTTTCACCTATCATAAGCTATTGGAAAGCGAAATAGCTAAAACCGAAATCCCGCGAAGCGGCGATGATTACTTTTTTGTCAAGGCGGAAAGAAAATTCATTAAAATACACTTTAAAGATATTCTTTTCATTGAAGGGCTGAAGGATTATGTGGTGATGCAAACAGACGAGCAACGTATTATTACGGCTATGAATATTAAAACTATTCATGAGCAGCTACCGCAGCACCTGTTTGCAAGGATCAGCAAGTCATACATTATCAACGTCCGGGAAGTCGCATCGTTTGATAACAATACTGTCCTTATAAGGAAGTATGAGATACCCATTGGGTTTTCATACAGGACCAACTTTTTTGATGATTATGTTACTAAAAAGGTTTTAGGCAGATAAACCGAACGGTATTATTTCTAAGTCTTGCCTTTATTTGATTTTCTTACTGTTGCTTATGGCTAAAATTGTTGAATTGAAAACGCTCTATAAGCATATAGACAATACGGTAGGAAAAGAAATAGGTAACCGCGCTGGCCATTTCAATATCTTCAAAATAGATGATCTTCATTTGCCACCAAACAGAAAACCAGTTATTCCACGCGGAGCTTTTATAAGATCACATTAATTACCGGAGAGAATAAAAATCCATTATGCTGACAAGTGTATCAATGCAATTGGAACTGCATTAATATTTACAATCCCAACGTTTCATATTTTTGGGAAACGGTGAGTGAATTGGTAATAACTCATTCATCTTTCGAGGATTCGATACATCAATACATTCCAATGATCAGATTTTTTACAAAGGCAACCCTATAACCGGGTCAATTATAAAGGAGCAACATTTAATTGAATATAGAAATGATGCTGGCATATCAACTGATGGGCTTCTGCGGTTCGATCATGTAACCAATAATTTAGTTTATATTTATTATTACCAAAATAAATTCATTTATTTTGATACCAACCTCAATTTATTGTATGCGGCTAACACAATTGATACAACCATAAGCCGTACTATAAGATCAGGTATTTTACTACTGGAAATCTTACCAGAATAACAAACAATACACCAACGAGGACAGTTAATAAGCAAAGCTGCGTTTATGATGGATTACTTTTTAATAATTCACGCCTAAAGGCAGATAATGAAACAATTTACGCTTTTAATACAAATGACGTTATTGATATTTACCATATAAAGGATACAAGATACCTCGGAAGTTTTTATTTTCCGAGGTTATCAGGTGAAAAATTGAAGAGTGTTTATATACATAATGGGGCATTGTATGCATTATATGCCACCGGTATCCGTATCTTCAAATCGCAGCATTTTTCAAATAGAGCTTAGTCTTTATCTTTGATTACCAATATATCAACCTCCCTGTTGCCCTTTATCAAGTCAAGTCCATATTTATTTAGATTTTTTCGCATGGATGTAATATCCGGGTATTTGTTAAAAGTCCTGTTTGCATCCTGTTCCAGCGCGACATCAGCGGGCTGATTGTAATTTGTTTCGTTTATTACCGGCTCCATTCCCTTATACATATTTAAGCAGGCGACCAGGTTATCCAGTTTGTAATTTTGCAGAATATGCCCTTGTGTAGCATATTTTACTTCACCGCCTTTTGACTTAAGCAGGTCAATATCTGTATTTATCCGTACCAATAGCCAGCAGTCAACCGGCCTTTTTTCAATAATCGCATAATATGGGAAATACCGGTTTAAGTCCTCCAGCATATGCTTAAAAGCAACATCCATGCTTTCATCTTTAACCGGAATATATTCATAACAATAACAGTATTTATAATATTCTTCCTCATTTTTGATTGTCAGAGGTTTCTTAAGTACGGTGGAATCCCTGGTTTCGAATATTATTCTTTTGAGATTGATAAGACCTATCTGCATCCGGCCATAAGCCATGAAAAACATTTGCAGCGGGTCATGATTTATAGCCGCTATTCTTTTGACCTTGCCAACGGAATCGGGTTCAAATAACATTGGAGAATCCGCCCCTTTTAGGGGTGCAGTAAGAATCGACCGGGAGAAGTATTCATTTCCATCGCCGCCATTACCATTTTTAAAAAATGGCACATCGACGGAAAAGCTCACGAGGTCGATCTTCACAGGGAAGGTTGGTAACTTCCCGTTAATTAAACTAAATACATTCTTATCAGTGACAGAATCTGCGTTAGTGATTGCTTTAACCATACCATTCCTATCTATCCAAACTTCATGGGGAATTTCGACATGCGGGAAAAAAGCATTTAGTTCATGGTCTGCCGGTAAAAAAGATAGTCCGATGTCCGCCATGTTTTTATTAGTTACGAGGAATTTATTGACGATATCCTCACTCTCCCTGGAAACAACCAATATACCGATCTGATCACCATATTTTTTTTGCAGTTGGTTTAATATGGGTAACTTGTTTATACATGCCCCACACCATGTAGCAAAAAAGTCAATTATTATTGCCCTGCCATGTGCAAAATCGGATAGTTTTCCGTTTTGCATATTGTTTCTAAGCAGGTTATTTAAGTTAACATCAGGTATTTTATCACCGACATGTAATTCCACCGCATCTGACTGATTAAGTAGGTTTGCCGAATATCCGTTAACTGATAAAAATAATAGCCCTGTAATAAGTAGTAAAACGTTTATATTTTTCATGATAATAAAATTTTTGATTAATAACCTGGATTTTGAGTTAATGCTCCGTTAGCTTTGATTTGTACTACGGGTATTGGCCAAAGAACTGCCGTAGGCAGCCATGTATTTGGCTTTAATGCGCCGAGTATATCATTGGCCTGGTTAGTTCTCTCAAGATCAAACAGCCGCTGTCCCCATTCGCAAAAATATTCAACCCTTCTTTCCTGTGCGATTGCCTGCAGAGTTTGGGCAGAGTTAAGCGTTACCGGAAGAGTGGTAAGCCCTGCTCTCGCCCTGATAACATTAATATCCGCGATTGCCGTAGAGAGATTTCCCTGTTCTGCCTCTGCCTCTGCCCTTATCAGGTAAAGTTCCGGTAGGCGAAGCACCATATAATATTCCTGTAACGAAGCACCGGTTTTAAGTTTATACTTATGCGGATAGTAATAAGTTGTACCATTATAAACGGAGGTTCCCGTCCAGTCGGTCAACCTCTGATCGCCAGGCTCAATGGATTCTATAAATGACTTGGTAAGTGGGTAATTAACCTTTGAGGTAGCATTAACAGGTATAAAATATTGCGCTTCATAAGTGTTATAAACCGGGTTCACTGGCATTAGCTGCCATATCGCTTCATTGCTATTGGCGAGAAACACACTATTTAATGCAACAAGACTAAAAGCATTGGGACTAATCAGAGCATTTGCCTGGGTTTCTGCGTCCGCCCAATCCTTATTATACAAATAAACTCTCGATAATAATGCAGTAGCTGCCCAGTGGTTCGGTTTTATTTTTTCACCATTTGAAAATGAATAATCCGTTGTTAGCAGTGTTTGCGCGTCTTTGAGGTCGGCTATGATCTGCGCATATACCTGGTTCGAGGGCGTCCTCGCAATTATACTGTTCACCTGGTAGTTGGTAGTTGTGATAAGAGGAACGTCACCAAATAAATTGACTAAATAAAAATAACAGAATGCCCGCATAAATTTCGCCTCCCCCGTTAACTGATTTTTAACCGGTGTGGAAATTTGGGACGAAGACGAGACCCCTTCCAATACTGAATTAGCGCCATAAATATAGTTGTATATGTTTGCCCAGTCCTTGTTGACTTCTGTGTTTGCAGAGGTAAGGGCGCTGTTAGCAAACAAATTGCCGTTGGAAGAACTTGTCAATTCATCTGCATATAAGCCACCATTAACGGTCATGTTACCGCTAAAAATTTGCTCAGATGTCATTATAGCGATGTACACACCGGTCATAGCTGATGTCGCGCTATTATCACTGTCAAAAACGGCGGTATTTACAATTTGATCCTTTGGCGCCGGAACTACCAGGGATTTTTTACAGGAAAAAACAGTTGCGGATAATACATATGCTGTCAAACTGATCAGGCCATAACAACGCCATGCTTTAAAAGCGACGTTGGTTTTTTTGAAATATTTAATATTTTTTTCCATTTCTTCTTATTTTAATGTCATTTTAATGCCTGCAATAATGAATCTAAGTGGTGGCAAAGCGCTGCTTTGATTTTCAGGGTCCGCGCCAAAATAATGAGTGAACGTTAACAGATTCTCGGCTCTCAGATAAACACTGAAATTATCCACTTTCAAAAATTTTGTAACCGTTTCAGGTAAACTGTATGCGAGTGAAACATTTTTTAGGCGTATAAATGAAGCATCACCAACCACCGCATCTGATTGAGGATAGTATTCATATCCGGCATTAACCTGTTGGCTGTTTGAACCGGAGGTATAAGCTCCATAAGGTTTATTATCGCCCGGCTTTTGCCAGCTGTTTAATAATTGCGATGGCAAATTCATTTCACTGCCCGCATATCCGTCAGCGACTGTACTGCCCAGGTAATTAACTCCTAATTGCTTTACAAACTGAAAAAGGAAATCTAGTTGAAATCGCTGATAGGTAACAGTATTTGAAAACCCGCCATAATATTTGGGTGTTAGGTCTTTAACAACTGTTTTATCCGTCGGATTTTCTGTACCATTGAATTCATCATTTCCCGTGGCCGGGTTAACCCCTATAAAATGATAAAGCAAAAGGATATTTAAAGGCTGCCCTATTACATAGGTATGGGCGTAGGTTGAATTTGCAAGTCCCGGAAAAGCGAGTAATTTATTATGCGCATCCGTTAAGTTAATGGACGTTGACCACTTAAATTTACCCGTATGGATATTTATTGTATTCAGATTAAATTCCCATCCGGCGTTTTGAACTAAAGCGGGAAGATTTTCAAGTATTCCTGAAAATCCGGTTTGACCGGGAAGCGTATAGTTAACCAGCTGATTACTACTCCTGTTGCGGAAATAGTCGACAGACAACAATATCCTGTCTTTCAGGAATCCTATATCTATTGCTCCCTCCAGCTTCTTATTTATTTCCCACGCGAAGTCAGGATTATAGAGACTGGAAGGCTGAAGGCCGTTAACGCCCTGGTAGGAATAATAGGTTGGCGACCATGTATTCAGGTACTTGTAATCGCCGATCTGGTCATTTCCCGTAATGCCATAACTGGAACGTAATTTTCCGTACGAAAGAAAAGGGAGCATATCTTTTACAAAGGATTCTTCTGAAAATATCCACGCCAAACCGGCTGCTCCAAAATTAGCATATTGTTTTCCCGGGCCGAATCTCGACGAACCATCACGTCTGCCTGTAAGGTCAACCAGGTATTTGTTATCCCAATTATAATTTATCCTGCCAAAGATTGCCTGGTAACGATATTCACTATAAGTTGAACTCGAAGTAACACTTCCGGCGCCGGAGGTGGAACCCAACAAAGCATCGTTACTATAATCTGTGGTAGATATGTTATAACCGTTTATCGTTTGCTGTTGCTCGCTTCCACCCATTAAAGCGGCAAATTTGCCCTTTCCAATGGTAAGATCATAAGTGATTTGTGGTTCGATTATCCAGCTTTTCAGCGTACTTGTTCCAAAATTAGAATAGCTAACCGGATCATTTTCCGGGTTTTGCGAATCGACAGGGGTTAAAGCAGACTGATTAAGTTCCATGAAATTGTATCCAGCATCCACCTTAACGGCCAGTCCTTTTACTATTTTGTAATTGATATTTGTATTGCCGATCAGATTGTCTGTTACAGCGCTATATGGCTGTAACAGATAAGCCAGCGGGTTATTGAAATAAGCACCATTTTGGCTCCAATTTAAAGTGCCGTTTGCCCCATAGGGCGTAGGTGCATCCGGTGGCAAGTTGATCGCGCCAAATAAATCACTCTGTATTATATTATTCTGATCATTGCTGTAGGAAGCGGTAACGCTGACAGAGAATTTGTTGTCCAGGGATTTATGGTTCAAATTAAGATGAACATTTGCCCTTGCATCGGCAAAATCACCGGGAAAAACAGTTGTCTGCCGCATGTAATCAGCGCCAATAAGAAACTGTGTTTGTTCATTACCACCTGATATGTTTGCATGAACATTGGTAGAATGTGCAGTACCGCCTATTAACATTTTTTTCCAATTCGTATATCGCGTAGTATCCCATAACACAAGGTCGGGCGCGCTGGCCGCATTAATCGTTGCGTTATCATTTTTAAAGGCATCCTCACGCATGGCGACGTATTGCTGTGTATTCATAAATGGGATCATCCTGGTTACTGAGCCATCACCTGAATTCAAATCAATATCTACTTTTGTTTTACCCGCTTTGCCTTTCTTTGTCGTAATAAGGATTACGCCGTTTGCGCCCCTTGACCCATAGATAGACGTGGCGGCGGCATCCTTTAAGACCTCTATATTTTCAATGTCCGAAGGACTGATACTATTAAAAGGACTTTGTTGGGAAGGATAACCCAAGAATACTTCGTCTAAGGTCGAATTGCTGAAAGGAACTCCGTCAATTACATATAATGGGCTGGTGCCACTTGCAATGCTGTTTTGGCCGCGTATCTGTACATTGTAGGCACTTCCAGGTAAACCAGATGATTGGGTAATAAATAAGCCCGCTACTCTTCCTTCCAATGCACCCAGGGGGTCCATAACCGGTTGTTCTTCTATTTCCTCGGTGTTGACTTTCGCAATTGAGCCGGTCGTTAAGCGGCCTGTAGTGGTGCCATAAGCGATTACCTGGACCTCATCTAACTTATCATTACCAGCTAATAAAACAACGTTGATTAAGCTTATTCCCCTAATTGCTATCTCCTGTGTTTGAAACCCTATGAAAGAAACAATTATAACCGAATTAGCCTCAATACCATCTAACTCGTAGCTACCATCAGGATTTGTTGCTACCCCCCGGCTGGTCCCTTTTATTTTAATGGT
>Ga0302307_10000343_pt1 | contig 34483 bp, 32 predicted proteins | sample III_Palsa_E3_2_FD_200530 | JGI IMG/M metagenome (GOLD analysis project Ga0302307, IMG submission 200530) | Peat permafrost microbial communities from Stordalen Mire near Abisko, Sweden - III_Palsa_E3_2 | ecosystem: Environmental > Terrestrial > Soil > Palsa > Peat permafrost | place: Sweden... | reverse complement strand
AAAGGAAAATATCTCTTTGCAGATACGCCAGAAACCATTAAAATGTTAAAGGACCTCAAACAAGGCAAGAAGTAAGTTCCAAAACCCACATTTTTCATAGGAGCATCAACATGTCTAATCGAAACAGGCTTTGATATCACCTTCCAAGACCCATTGCGCCGATTGTTTCCTGCATAACACATTAAAGCATTGGGCAATGGCATCAGCCGTACTCCGTTTAGGACGAAACCCATAAGCATTAATATCTGCCAGGGTTTCTGATACCGGCTCGAGGCTTAGTAAATGTAAGGCTTGATACCCCCTGTCAATCATGCAAGGGATACCAAGGGGTCTTTGTTTACCATCGCGTTTTGGAATGTAGATACGCCTCAAAGCTTGGGGTTTATAACCCCGCCTTTTGAATAACTTTACAGCCGACATTTTCTTTTTGTCGCTATTCCATATCACGCCATCAATGCCAGGCGTTTTACTTCCTTTATTTCCTACAACTCTTTTTATGGCTAATAATTTAGCATAAAACGAGTGAGTCAGTATCCACTGCAAAGATTTAAGTTTACTGTGTTTACCTTCCCGTGTGGCCTTTGCAATACGCATTTGTAGCCGTCGGACATGCGCTTCCATGAGAGACCAATTTAATGTATCCCAGGTAAGTGAAGTTGAAGAGGCATCAGCCAATTTTACTTGAGCCGTCATTTGCGTTTCCTCATATCAATGGTTCTACAAATTCTCTTACAATAAAAGACCAGCCGGACGTCAGCTTGCTTTCGCAATGGGATAACGTTCAAATCCCTATCTGTATCATTACAATACAGCCTTCGCTTTTTCCAGCATCCCAAACTCGCATTACCATCAGTAAATCTCACGATTTACCTTCCTTTTCAGGGGCAATACGAGGTTTCCACGTTCCACATTGAAACGTATACCAACTTAGGCGCCTGCTATAGAGCGGGAGATAATAGTGATCACGAGTAGGAAAACCCAAGTCCTTACTCCTATCTCCGTTGCCATTTTGGCTACAGCGTATTAACCATTTCCGCTGCTTACCGCATTACACTCCGTGCGCAGATTCACATCCGTTCGCCGTATTGGCTACCTAGCACTTACCCGGTTGTGGTTACCAGGAAGATGCGCCTCTCACGATTTACATCCCGCCTTGCGGCTTTGTTTCATTGTCAGGATCGCTACTTTATTCAGATCCCTAGGTTCACCTGGTGATACAAGTGGTTCACTCTTAACGTGGTGCACAACGTTTCAATGCGACTTCGTGTCGCACTGGGTATTTCGGTATGGTCGCAAATTTTACTGGATAAATATGAAAGTCATCGGCCAACCAATCGTTATTTGGAGTATTTAAAAAATTTTGGGATATCGATATCGCAAGGCACGGTAACCGACGGTCTTAAAAAGCTTATGCCTTTATTCGAACCTATCATGAAAGAATTTTATAAAAGAAGCCAACTTGAAACACATTGGCATGCGGATGAAACTCGTTGGGAAGTGTATGAATCTATAGAAGGCAAAACCACTTTTAGGTGGTACTTATGGGTTTTTAAATCTGCATCAGTAGTTTGTTTTATCTTAGATCCTAGTAGAGGGTATAGTGTGCCGGAAAAGTTTTTTCAGGATGTAAAAGGCGGTATTTTAAACTGTGATAGATATGTAGTTTATAAAGTAACTACTCATACCCTTGCATAAAAAATATGTAAATTATTTTAAAAAAACCCTTGACAGATATTTTCACCTTCTATTTTACTTTCCTTCAAACCTCATTTAAAAATAGTCTTAGAACGATCGTAGAACTCGCATAAGATCATAAATCGCCATTTGGCTCTTTTAAAAAGGACGAGCACCTTTTTTTGTATTGATGAGCGTCTATGAACTTCAAAAAAATACATGTTATTATGATTGCATGGCAACCATTAATCAAGAATCTGTACGTGAAGAAGCTGAACGAATAAAAACCGAATTCGAGCGGCTTGCCACAGATAAAAAAATTAATAACGAAACTAAAATGCTTTTCCAAAGCATGTTTATGCTTATTAATTTACTTATAGCTATTTTTCTTGAAAAAACAACCAAGAAAAATAACAAAAACTCTAGTAAGCCATCTTCACAAACCGAACAAGATGAGTCATCCCTGATAAATCATGGAACTAATGGCAAAGGCAAACCAGAATCTAATGTGACCGCCAATAATACACGCACTGTTGAAACTGCCATCATTGCCGAGGTAAAAAAATGTGATATTTGTGGGCAAGACTTAAGTAAGGTCGCCTGTCAACATATTGAAAGATGTACTAAAATTGATATTATCTTTGAAAAAGTAGTTGAACATATTGATGCAGAGACTAAAATCTGCCCAAACTGTGAGTCAACGGTTAAAGCGGTATTTCCTCCTGATATGCCAGGCCCTTTACAATATGGTAACGGTCTAAAAGCCTATATTATAAATTTATTGATTTGCCAGATGATGTCGTTGAACCGTGTTCAAAAACTGGTTAAATCAATGATTGGGGAGCTATTGGCTGAAGCAAGTCTTTTAAAATTTGTTTTACGCTTGCATGTAGCCTTAGCACAATGGGAGGCTTCTACCATTGAACAAATACTACTTAGCCCTGCTATGAATGTAGATGAGACTTCTTTAAGGGTTGAAAAAAGGAACCATTGGATCCATGTTTACTCAGCTGGCGATATAACCCTTAAAATCTTGCATCAAAAGCGCGGAACTGAAGCTATAAACAACATTAATATCATCCCGCGTAATAGTGGGGTGATTATTCATGATTGTTGGTCTTCTTATCTAACGTACAATGATTGTGGTCATGGTTTATGTGGCTCTCATTTGGTCAGAGAGCTTACCTGTGCTATTGAATCTAATGGCTTCAATTGGGCCTTTAATATGAAAGAGCTTCTTCTTGCAACTTGCAAAAAAGTCTCAAAAAGAAAAAACAAAAAACTTAGCAAAAGGCAATATGCAAATCTGCAGAAGAGTTACAGAAACATAATTACTCGTGGGGAAAAAGAGTTGCCTGCTATTCCCCCCAAACCTAATGGAAAGCGGGGCAAAATGGCGAAATTAGATGCACATAATCTCTGGGAACGATTAAAAGACTATGAATCTTCTGTTTTGCTGTTTACAAAAAAATCGGAAGTTTCATTTACCAATAACCGTGCTGAACGGGATTTAAGAATGTCAAAAGTGAAACAAAAAGTTTCAGGCTGTTTTAGAAAAGAACTCTATGCGCAGGCTTATTGTAGAATTTCAAGCTATATTCAAACGATGGCAACCAAAGGGTATAATCCATTAATAGCAATTCAGAGGGCACTAGCTGGTAACTTTGATTGAGGGGTGCGAGCAGTTACAATTTTTTAAAAGATAAACTAATAAGTAAAACCAACTATTTATTACCTTGGCCTCTAATAATCGAATGGAGAAACAATGATTTGAGTGAGCCCTTAAAAGATACTTTAGAATATTATGTGCCACGAAGGCGCGCTTTATATCAAGATAGCGAAGGGCAAGCAGGTGAAATCATCAATGAAAATGAGGTTAATACATATTATAATCAAAAAAAGGAAGAGATATTTAAAAACAAGGAAAATCTTCTTCCTTTATATAAATCGCATTTAAAAATGTTTAAGCAACAGTTAGATCCTATTTTATTCCATTGTCTCCCTTTTCCAATAGATTTAATAAATATAGTTCAAGATTGTTTAATTCCAAAATTAAAATAGAAAAATATTTTTTTTCAGATTAATTTTATGAATTAAGCCTAGATAGGGGGTTGACAGCCCAAATGCGTTTTTGATCGGGATAGGGAGGAACCTTACAGCCCCCCCTCCCACACCACCGTACATACGGGTCCGTATACGGCGGTTCAGAAAGCATGATTAAATTGAACACCTTAACTCTGGCAAACGATTTATGAAATATGTTGACAGGCGACCTTACTTAAGTCTTGCCCACAAACATCACATTTTTTTACCTCGGCAATGATGGCAGTTTCAACAGTGCGTGTATTATTGGCGGTCACATTAGATTCTGGTTTGCCTTTGCCATTGCCATTGCCATTGCCATTGCCATTGCCATTGCGATTGCCATTAGTTCCATGATTTATCAGGGATGACTCATCTTGTTCGGTTTGTGAAGATGGCTTACTAGAGTTTTTGTTATTTTTCTTGGTTGTTTTTTCAAGAAAAATAGCTATAAGTAAATTAATAAGCATAAACATGCTTTGGAAAAGCATTTTAGTTTCGTTATTAATTTTTTTATCTGTGGCAAGCCGCTCGAATTCGGTTTTTATTCGTTCAGCTTCTTCACGTACAGATTCTTGATTAATGGTTGCCATGCAATCATAATAACATGTATTTTTTTGAAGTTCATAGACGCTCATCAATACAAAAATGCGAGTTCTACGATCATTCTAAGACTATTTTTAAATGAGGTTTGAAGGAAAGTAAAATAGAAGGTGAAAATATCTGTCAAGGATTTTTTTAAAATAATTTACATATTTTTTATGCAAGGGTATGAGTAGTTACCTTTAATGCTTATCTAAACCTTGCCGTGCCTTAATGTGCGGACTTTGTTGCATGGCTTGTAATGCTGCTAAATTTGCCTTTTCATTAGAACGGTCATTTTCTGCATGCCATAAATGAATAACTGGAATTTTACATCGACCATCTTTACGTAATATATGATTACGTAATAATCTAATTACTAAATCAGAATCTTCATATCCCCAACCAACAAACGTCTCTTCCCAACCATTGATATTATATAAATCTTGTTTCCACATACTTATATTACATCCTTTGGCTCCTTGCCATTTTTTTTTAGTTAAGTTTTTACGCCAATTTTTTCCAGGCAGAGATATAAAAGGTAAAATTCTATTACATTTTTTATGTAATTGTGCGCTCAACCAATCAAAAAAACTCCAATGTTGTAGAGGTAATTCTTGCTCTATAGTTTGTTTCGTAAAGGCAGGGGATAATAAGATCCGATTGCCTACTACAAAAAAACTAGGCTCCTGCAATTGTAAATGATTTGCCACAAAATTTACTGGAGGGATACAATCCCCATCTAAGAAAATCATATAATCACTTCGAGTTGCAGCCACTGCCTTATTGCGAATTTTAGCGGCTTGAAAACCTTCATCGGGCTGCCATATATGTACCATGGGTATAGGACTCTTATTTTGCATAGTTCGTATAAGTTCGGCTGTATCGGTAGTCGAACCATCATCGGCAATAATAATTTCGAAATGTTGCTCAGTCTGTTCTATAAGAGCCTGTAATACTCTCTGCAAAGCTTGTGGCCAATTATAAGTAGTAACAATGACAGAAGCTTTATACATTATAGCGATTTTCAATATTTTTGTTATACGTTGCAAAACAAATCGCTAACATACACATAAAAAAATAACGTGAAGTAAAATCAGAAAGCCATGAATTAGCAAGACAACCAATAGATAAACCTACAACCATGCCTTGTGCTAAACACTGTTCAAATTTTGGTAATTTACAAGCAAAAAACCATAATCGATTTAGAAAAGCAATAAAACTGGCAAGCCCTATAATACCAAGCTGAACTAAAATATAAATATATTCGTTATGGGGATTATCTATAGGCTGCCATTTATTAATGGCAGCATAGTGTGCGTACTGGAATTTAAAACTTCCAGTACCCCACCCAATCCAGAATTTATCTTTAATTAATTGTTTACAATTTTGTATAAATTCTATTCTTTGAGAAACGGCTGCCTCTGCGCTATGCTCATTGATAGCTGCAAAACTTGAATGAGCACTTGAATGGTATAAAGTATGATATACATTAATTACTCTTTTCTGGAAGATATCTGAAAAATTATAGGCAAAACACAATACTAATAACGCACACAAACTAGTGACAACAAAACCTTTCCATCTACCTTGTTGCCAGCCAAACAATGCCATAAAACTTAAGCCAATAACATAGCCAGAACGACCATTGCTAATAAAAAAGATATAATACAGAAAAAAAACAATAATTCCCCACGAAAATAATTTCTTAGAAGTTGTCCAATGTAAAGACCAATGGGATAAAACAAAAGCTGCATACCCCATCATAAAATTCGTAAAAATATGATCTTTAAAAAAAGCAGCTTCCACAAATCTACTTTGATGCAATATAGGCCATGAAAGATGTAATTTTAAAATTCCTAATACGGCTGAACAAAACATCACCCAAAGAAATAACATCAGCGCTTGTTGGCGTACTTTTGCACTGGCATATAACTCAATAAAAAGGGGTAGCATTAATAAACTACTCATTTTTTTTACCGTCTGTAAACTATCGCTTAAAGGGGCTGTAGTATATAGCATTCCTGCTAAAAAAATGATGAAAAATGATAAACATATTTTAGTAACAGGTAAAGCATATAATGCTCGTACATTCTCTTGGTAACTGGGTGTTTGTAATACCGCTTGCAGCAAAAATAAGGCGATAATGCAAACCACTAAGATACTGGTTAGCGTGGTAGAAATGGGAATAGATAAGCATAATGCTAAAGCACACCATTCTTTAATATTGCGTAGATACATTATTGACATAAGTAAAGTTATCCTGAGTTTATTAGCTGATCCCATTGTTCAAAAACCAATTGTGGAGGTAAGGCGCCAAAACAAGGAGGATCTATACTTTTGGGACCTGGATAATGACAATGACGTTTTAAGCATTTTATACACTGAAAGGTAGAGCCAAGAATTTTTTGATGCTTACCTATTGGTCCACTTTTAAGCGGATCGCTTGGGCCATACAAAGAAAGCGTTGGCACGTTTAAAGCTGCACTTAAATGTACTAAGCCAGTATCTACTCCTATAACACTATGGGCTTTTTGTAAAAGCCCCCCTATTTCTAAGAGCGTAAGCCTAGGCAATATTTCGACACCTGGTACCTTTGCTTGTATTTGATGCGCTCGTGCATATTCGATTTGGTTGTTATAAGGCAAATAAACTTTTAGACCACGTTTAACTAGCATAGCGGCTAAACTTTCCCAATACCTATCTGGCCAATGTTTAGTAGTCCAAGTGGTGCCATGTAAAAACACACAATAGGGATTATCCTGCTTCCATAATGGTAAAAAAGTAGTGTCTATCTCAAAATTCGCAGTATCTTGTGGTACAGAGTAACCAAGCCCCTGAGCAAATAATTGCCGTAATCGGGTTACGGCATGTAAATTTTTCATTACTCTATATTTTTTTTGATATAATACAGAAACCAAAGGCTCTCTTGCAGAATATTTATCGAATCCTACACATTTGCCTTTCGCTAATATGCCAATAAGACCACTTTTCAGTAAGCCTTGTGCATCTATCACATAGTCGTAGGACTGTTTTCGTAATAAGTGGAAAGCGCTTTGTATCTCGTTTTGCTGCCACGCATCTACTAATCGATGTCGCCATTGCCGCAAGGATAATACAATCACTTCTTGCACTTGTTTATGTAATTTTGGTAATTCTTGAAAAGACTTTTCTACTACCCAATCAAATTGTATTCCAGGTATGTGACGAGCTGCATCAGTTAATGCCGGAAAAGTATGAATAATATCGCCCAGAGAGGACATTTTTATAATTAAAACACGCATAGCTTACTCAGTAACCAATATTTTTTCAATAGCCGTTTCTACCATTTCAGGTTTTAATTTTTGCATACAATCCTGATGCACCAGTGGACAAGACCGTTGAAAACAGGGACTACATTGCAGCCCTAATCGAACTATGCTACTTTTTTTCCCTAAAGGAGGGGTGAAATTAGGATCAGTAGAACCATATACTGCAACCAATGGAAGATGCAAAGCAGCCGCAACATGCATTAATCCGGAATCATTACTTACTACCATATTACTTAATGATAATAAATCTATGGCTTCTTCTAAATTCGTTTTCCCTGTGAAATCAATTATTTTTTGATTTGATACCTGCTGCATAATATGGCTTGCTGCCACTTTATCTTTTTGCGAACCAAAAATAAAAACTTGCCACCCCTTTTGTAAATATTTTTTTGCCAATGCTGCATAGTGTTCTGGAGGCCATTGTTTAGAAGGACCAAATTCTGCGCCAGGACATAAACTCAACACTGGATATCGAGGATAATCTATATTAAAACGTTGCAGTGTGGCAGCAACATTTGCTTTATCTATCTGTAAATGAGGTAAAGGATAAGTGGATAGTTTTTCGTTTTTTTCCAAACTTAAAGCACAAAATCTTTCCACCATTAATGGCAAAGCCGCTTTGTCTAATATTCTAATATCATTCAATAGACCATATCGCATTTCCCCACGCCAGCCAATACGTTTAGGTATACCAGCAAAAAAAGGAATTAAAGCAGATTTAAATGAGTTAGGTAATATATAAGCCCTATCGTAATTATTTTTTTTTATGTTTTTAGCAAGTCGTATACGACCAAAAAGATTTAATGCCCCCGCTTTATAAGGCATCACTAGCGCTTGATGCACTTCTGGCATGCGGTTTAACAAAGCACGGCACCATTCTAAGGCAAGTACCTCTATTTGCGCCCCAGGATATTTTTCAATTAAAATTTTAAATAAAGATTGGGCCATTACCATATCGCCGACCCAACTTGGGCCAATAATTAAAATCTTAATCATCGGTTGAATGTTGTATAAAGTCTTTCAATACATATTGAGTACCACAATAAGGGCAATCAGCTTTTCCGATTTTTTCTATAGCAATAAATACCCGCGGATGCAATTGCCACAGTGGCATATCTGGCAAAGGGCAAGATAGGGGTAAGTCTTTAGTGCTTATCTCATATTTATGACTTGGGGTAACCAATTTTTTAAGATCTACCATTAAAATTCCTAAATTAGATTTGTTTTAGTTTACCTCCTATTTTCCGAAAAATAAATTAAAGCTGTATTTATGCAACTGCGCGCATTGACAACCCTCATCAATCAAGTTATGCAACTTTATTAAATAAATATTAAATTATTCCCGTACGGTAATTTATAAGATATAATTCTTGTTTAATTGAGCAATATTCCCGAACGGGAATAAAAATTTGCTATCAGAAAGCAAAAGGCCACCCGAATGGTAGTATCTACCGGGTGAAGCTTATTTTTTTATGCCCGAGGAGAGAGACCCGCATTCTGTGATTTTGAAGATGCAGCCATATTTTTTTCATCCTGCAAATTGTGGAGATAATTGATACCAATGATATCTGGCTTATCATTGGTATTGACTCCAACATCATGACTTGGTGAAATTCGCCAACTATCTTGATTAAACGTAGCTCTTTGTACGCAGGCGGGTAATAATAATTTTTTGGCTTCAGCACCTTCATAAAAAGATATGATTTGTAAAAGATTGTTACCTAGATAAGACATGGAGGGGATAATACGCGCCATTTCAAGCGCATAAGCCATATATTCACACTTACTGTCTGCTGAGAAAACACATACCATTTTACTCCTATCTGGAAGCTCATCGTAACTTCTGTAAATAGCAAGCGGTTTAATATGGTAACGCTCGGAATTTATAGGATCAATTTTTTTTAATTGTTTAGCAACAAATAAAGTATCTTTCTGATTCATTTTCGCAACAAAAGTTGAATCTTTTCTAAAGGTGCTTTCAATTTCTTGCACATCCTCACACGCTAAGGGAGAATTTTCAATATAGCTGGCAAAAGAGGCAGGAAACATAGGATCTGTTAATTTTTTTTCTATAGAGTAAACCATGGATTTAAATCGAGAATAATTTATATTGTATAAAGCATACCAATCGTGTAATTCAAATCGTTCAACCACATCAAAAAATTTCATTTTTATAATCGCGAACAATTGTAGAATAGTTTCTATATCATTCATTATAAAATCAAGTCTATTGGATAATATCAAATACTGTATTTGGAGTGCAAAGTCGGTTTGGTTAAAAATTTTGGCGACAAAAAACTTTTTGTAAAATGCTTCTCGACCAGATTTATTTAACAGTTCAGTACAGCTTTCAATCTCTTCTATCAAGCCTTTAATGATTAAGGAGGTTTCAAATAGAGTATCAGTTTGGATACGTAAACCGGCTATCAATTCAAAGTCCCAACCATTCCATAATGCTTGTAAAGTGCCTTCACTAAAATTTTTCACACCACATTGGGCAGGAGTCAAGCCATAATTTTCTATGCCACGCCTTATAAGATAGAATTGTTTAACTTCAACTACAGTATACTCAAGCGGAATTCCGGCTTCAAAAGCTAATTTTGCTCTCGTGAAAGAAAACTCAGGCGACATGGCTAAGCTTAAGCTTATTTCAAAAACATCCATCATTAGCAATACAGAATATTGCTTGATTTCTTTAAGCTGACTTAAGGTTATTCTGTTGTTTTGTAGTAAAGAATAAATAGTTTCATACACTCGCTTTAGTTCACTTTCTGGGTGACCGATAGATTCCAGCCAATCATCAATATGGCGCTTATAAAAGTGATTTATACTGGACTTCAGTGACAAATGTTTGGCATTTTTTGAATAAACGGAGGGTAAATTAGTTACATTTTTATATTCTTTGTCAATAAATTCATTCCAATTCATTTGCTGAAATAAATCTGCACTTTGCTTATTAACCCCTTTTAATGCTAATAAATCATGTGGCGCAACGTAACTTGCAATAATAATTTTGCACCATAGGGTGAGATGAGTAAAATGATCGGGGGAAGTTTTGGTTGCAATAACGGGGGGCAGATTTTTATCGTCTTTAATTATACTGTTTTCTTCTGAAAAATTAACTTCTTCAACCTGGGCCCATGCTACATCATTATTAACCTCCTCACTCCATAGCCTGTCTATAGGCTCTAGTTCTAAAAGCTCATCCAGTTCTGCAGAATCACTGATAAAGACAATCGTATAACCCTGTTTGATTACCTTTTTAAAATTTCACAGTATTTGACATTATAGCTTTCTAAAAGTAATGGTTCAATTTGTTTACAAAAATTTTGTAGAATAGAGGGTGACACACAGGGCTCAAAAAATAAAAAAAGGCCTTGCCCTTTGTTCTCCCTTAACGCTTTACAAGGCGTAATATTTGGAGCGGAATCTTTATCATAACAATAGGTGAGCATTTCCCAGATATTGTTTTTATTTAAATCAATGGAAGTGTGCTCAATCAACAATTCTGAAAAATCTATTTCATATACATTACTCGATGGCTGACTAGGATGAGGCATTTTTTGCAATTCTCATTCAAAATATTAATCAGTGATAATTAATATATAAAAGCTTATCAAATGTCGTCTACATAACCTTTTTAAAGTATATCCAAAAACTTGTTCAGGATATACCCATTTTAATTATTTATAAGTTTTTGAACTTAAATGATGCTTAGAAAAGCATTCCAGACTGAACGCATCCTAGCAACCCATTATAATACAAAGCACAAAAAGGTATTTAGAAGTTAGGCATATGATAATATTGACTTAAAGGTTATAAATCCGCATAATGCACTCTAGAATTTGCGCTCGTAGCTCAGTTGGATAGAGTATCTGGCTTCGAACCAGGTGGTCGGAGGTTCGAATCCTTCCGGGCGCGCCACTGGCCTCTTATTTCTAGAGTTCTGGCTTCACTTTTAATATCAGCCCTTCTGCAGCTATAATTTTTATTTTCTGCCCTGCTGCCACATCTGGGCCTTCTATCGTCCAAAAACTATCTTCTAACTGAATTTGGCCCTTGCCATGCACTATGGGAGTTTCAAGGGTCAATACCTTACCTACGTAACGGCTTGAACGACGATTTAAGGTAGAGGCTACTTTTTTATTATGAGAGGGAAATTTTTTAAGATAAGCATACCAGCCTAATACACTTACAGTAGCAGTTAAGGCAAATATCCCTAACTGCATATGCGTATTAAGTGCTGGCAATAATGATTTAAGCAGAGCAGGTACTAAGGCACTTATACCCAGCCATAATAAAAATAAGCCAGCGCCAAGCATCATCTCTAGGGTCAAGAATAATGCACAGATGGTTACCCAATGCCATGCCGTTAATTGACTAAATAATATATCTACCATAGTACCTATCCACTTTTATTGAGAGTTTTGGTAAGTTCGCTTATGCCAGCAATCGAGCTTATTACACTGCTGGCGTCTAAAGGCATCATTAAGATTTTTTGATTATTAGAAGCTGCTATATTACCTAAAACATCCATATATTTTTGAGCTACAAAATAATTTATGGCCTGAATTTCGCCTTTTGCAATAGCTTCTGACACTAATTCGGTAGCTCGGGCTTCTGCCGCTGCCTGACGTTCTCGCGCATCTGCACCTAAATATGCCGCTTCTTTCTTACCTTCGGCCGCAAGCACTTGTGCTCTTTTTTCGCCTTCGGCTTTTAAAATTTCTCCTTGTTTAATACCTTCAGACTCTAAAATGCGTGCTCTTTTTTCTCTTTCTGCTTTCATTTGAGCCGTCATTGCTTCTACTAAGTCTCTTGGCGGAGTTATGTCTTTTATTTCTATACGGGTAACTTTTACGCCCCAAGCCGAGGTTGCTTCATCAATCACACCTAAAAGCCGCGTATTAATGTGATCACGTTGGGATAACATTTCATCTAATTCTAACGAACCTAAAACGGTACGAATATTAGTAACCGTTAGATTACGAATGGCGCCTTCTAAATTACTTACTTCATAAGCGGCTTTAGCAGCATCAATTACTTGAAAAAAGACTACTCCATCCACCTTAACCATTGCATTATCTTTACTAATAACTTCTTGTGAAGGAATATCTAAGACCTGCTCCATCATAATTAATTTAACCCCAATTTGATCGACAAAGGGTATAATGATAGCAAGTCCAGGCTCTAAAGTATGGGTATAACGACCAAAACGCTCCACGGTCCATTCAAACCCTTGTGGCACTTGTTTTATAGCCATGTAAGTTAAAACAACGGCAAAAAAAACTATTAAACCAAGTGAAGTTTCTAACATATTTTAATCCTTATTTGACAAATATTACGCTAAATTTAAGCTACTGTACCGAATTAGAAGAAAAAATAATAGGCTTCCTGCTTTACAATCTAAAATTAGGTATAATAATTTTTTTATGTCATGAACATAGATTTTCATTTACCAAAAAGGGTTCAATTTTTATGATCAATAAACAGTTTATGCTGAAATGCTTCAAAATCACTTTTTTAGTTATAGCCTTAACTTTTGTTACGCCTTACTTATTAGGTAAATTAAAATTTTATGGCGACCTCAATGCTGAACTTCCCAAAGTAATATCTACAGAAAGTGCTACAAAAAATAATCTTTTACCGGGTACTCCAGTTACTTATGCCCCTTCTGTAAAAAAAGCAGCTCCTGCGGTGGTCAGTATAAAAACTACCCAAGAAATTGCTATCGAAGTTAATCCACTCATGCGCGATCCATTTTTTCGTCATTATTTTGGCGACCTTGGTCAAAATTTTGAACAAGGTCCAAATCAACAAGAACCTCCTAGTGAATTACAGCAAGGATTAGGCTCTGGCGTTATTATTGATGCAAAAGGATATATTTTAACCAATAATCATGTAATAAAAGATGCCGATAATATTGTAGTGGCCTTAGCGGATGGTCGTTCCAGCGAAGCCAAAGTAGTTGGTAGTGATCCCGAAACAGATATAGCGGTATTAAAAATTGAACTGGATAAGCTACCTGTTATTGAAATAGGCAATTCTGGCGAGCTTGAAGTGGGAGATGTGGTCTTAGCAATTGGAAATCCTTTTGGCTTAGATCAAACCGTCACGCAAGGTATTATTAGTGCCACGAAAAGAACCCAAATGGGTTTAGGTCTTTTAGAAAACTTATTACAAACCGATGCAGCTATTAACCCTGGTAATTCCGGAGGAGCATTGGTAGATGTATTTGGCAGGTTAATAGGTATTAATACTGCCATTTTTACACGTTCTGGAGGCAATCAAGGAATTGGCTTTGCAATTCCTATTGATTTAGCAAAAGAAGTAATGGAACAATTAATGAGCGGTAAAAAAATTATACGCGGTTGGCTTGGAGTACAATTACAATCACTGAATAAAGAAATTAGAGAAAATTTAGATTTTAAAGACAAAGAAGGCGTATTTGTTAGAGCAGTAGTTCATAATAGTCCAGCACAAAAATCCGGATTATTACCAGGAGATATTATTACAAAAATAGACAATGTAATAGTAAAAGATGACATACATGCGATGAGCGTAGTCAAACGTTTACCGCCGAATAAAGCCTATAGTATTGAAATTTTCAGAAAAGGAGAGTACATGACCTTTACTGTGATTATAGGCGAGCGTAAAGAACTTAAAGCTAATCCCCCCAAAAGAAAAAAGGTAAGCGATCAATAAATGCTGTAGTTACGTCACCTAAAAAAAGGAAGAACTACAAGTTTTTCCTTTTTTTTTCTAAAACATTTTACTATGGAATGCAATAAAAAATTTTTTATAACTACTAGAATTAATTATATTCTGTAATTTATAAGAAGGAATGCCAGGAGTAGTTGCATTTTGTCAGACCCTTTATTAAACTGCGACTAATCCTGAGGCATATCACTGGTTCTAAATCGCTTTACAATTGTACATGGAAGAAATACATGAAGCTAAAAGACTTGTTAATTTTAAACCTACCATCAAACACTAATTATTTGGCCTATGAGCTATTATTAGCGCAAGCTTTGGATCGTGAAGTTCCTGTTGAAAAAATCAATGACATTAGCAAACTCTTTAATACCCCTGCTCCTGCAGCCGATATAGCGGCTTTTATTAATACCATGCTTACTCCTTCTGTACTTTCTACAGAAAAAAAACTAAAAGACAATATTTCTAATTTTCTAAATGAATTTAATTCACAGTTACGCCGTTCTCTTAGTGGTATTTATATTGAAATTGACAATATTAAAGACGAATTATTTAATTTTCCTACCGTCAAAGAAAAAACTTTTGAAGAAGTGAACAATTCAATTAACACTATTACAGAATGCCTAACGCTCCAAAACGAAATACTTGCCCATTTACATTGCGAAGCATTATTAACCGGCCAATGGGTTAAAAAAAATTCTTATCCTGAACTTTTATCACATACCTCATTTGCCACTAACAAAAATAATACCGAGGCAAAAAAAATTAGCATACTAATAGTTGAAGACAATATTGTTATTCAAAAAATATATAAACGCATGCTCACGGATGACTATACCATCACAACGGTAAGCGATGGTTTAGAAGCAGTCGAACTTTACCAAGAATTCTTTCAGAACCAAAATTTTTATCCTTTTGATATCATTTTAATGGACATTCAAATGCCACGCATGGACGGCTTTGCAGCAACTAAAAAAATTCGTACTTTAATAGATGATACTTTTGAGGCCTCAGCTGATATCTATCACCCTCGAATTATTACCTTAACTGCAAATAAACAAGACAAAGCAAAAGCTTTGGAAAGAGGTTCCAATAATTTTCTGACAAAACCAGTGAATAAAAATCTATTATTAGATACCATTACAGAAGAACTGGAAAACAAAAAAAACAACCTCTTACATACTGAATATGAACCCGAAGTTTCTTTAAGCCCAGAATCAGGTATATTTTCTCAAGAAGTGGCTTATCTTGATCATCAATTTCGAAATACTTTACAGCAAATGCGGCATGCTACAGAAGAACTATTTGAAACCGCAAACATTTTATCATTAACACGTGACATTTCTAAATTCAACTCTGCACTAAAAGCATTATCTGGATGTGCCGACCATCAAAAATTAATAATGCAAAAAACTTTAGATTTGTGGACCATAGAATCTGGTGGCATTAATATGCAAGAATATCCATTTACTATTGACAGTGATATTCGTAAAGCTATTGAGGAATTTACTTTAAAAAACCCCAAACTATTACATAAAAAATTATTATTAAAAGTAAATTTACCTTCTCAACCAATACATCTTATCGGTGATAGTAAACATTTTATACAAATATTCCATACTTTATTTGAAAATGCTATAGAATATACGGAATCTGGTTCTATTCATATAAACTTAAGTACTCAACTAATAGAAAATGATTATATAGAGACCAGATTAACTATTACAGATACTGGTAAAGGAATTGATCCTACCACCCTACCTGATATCTTTAAACCTTTTCGAGTGCCCCCTGATTGTAATAATGGCCATGCCCATCTTGCTTTGCCAATAGCTAAACGCTTAGCAGCTTCTTTACAAGGAGATTTAACCGTTACTAGTGAACTAGGCAAAGGATCTACTTTTTGTTTGCAATCAACATTTAAACAAGATCATTTTCCTGGAAAAGATTTGGCGGCAGAGCTATCCCCCCGCTCTATTACTTGTACCAATGTATTACTGGCACAAGCACGCTCTCCTACCAATAAGGCTATACAACGAAAATTAAAACATAATGGTTTTGAAGTAAAAAATGTAAGCTCGACGCTAGCTGCTATTGAAGCTAGTCGGCATAAAGTATTTAACCTTATTTTAATAGGGACAGAATGCACAGCATCTTACGACGGTTTTAATGCAGCAGAGACCATATCCAGAGAACAATCAAACTCTACCAATGCCCCTATCATTATGGGCCTTACTACTGATAACAAAGAATCAACACGAAGAAATGCTATGGAAGCAGGTATGGATGCCTGTGTAAATATTCCTTGTAACAATGCGGAAATATTGCATGCATATCAGAAAGCAAAAAGTACTAAAACCAAACCACAGTTTAATGATTCGCTTGATGTTCCTAAAATTACTGATCCTAGGGCCCCAAACCAGTCATTGTTTTTAACCAATGAAATATCGCTTTAAAATATTATTTTGCTCTACATGAATCTCAGCAGAGTTTAATTTAAAATTTTTCATAATTGTCAATCTAACATACAATGTCGTGAGTTGATAAGACATCACTTGCGGTCACTATATAACCTTGGAGGCCACATGTAGTCATCGCTTTGGAGTCCTTGATAGCTCAATAATCATGTAAAATTTATTCCAAAATTATTCTAGCAATAGTTAATGCACAATCTACAATATTACTCTGACAAAGGATTTTATAGATTTCAAAGCGATTGCATAAATTAAATATATTTTCAAACATTAAAATTGAATGATTAACTTCGTGCAAGCTAATTTTAGTGGGTAAGTAATAATTAATATTTTTTATAGGTATTCCCCATATCCATAATGAAAAACATTGCAGCGCAATATCTGAAACTGCTTTATTGGTAATACTTTCAAAATAACGATTTAAATCATAAAAAGCTTTTGCAGATTCCACCAAATGATCAATTCGGATATTTTCATTACTAGAACATACATTAAAGTTTGTAAATGTTTCGCTTGCTGATATCAACTTGTTTTTAAACTCGATACTAGAAAATCCGCAAAGAGTTATTTCTTCCATATCATTAATATCAACTTTAATATATTTTAATAAAGTTCGAATGTTCCAATCAACTAAAACTGTTTGATCTACTTCGAATATAGTTTTAATGTTCATTTCTATATTGGGCATTATGTCTACCCAAGACTTTGATAGGTAATATGCAGCGTTTTTTCCTTGATTTAAAAATGAGCGATGCTTAATGATAGCATTATGAGAGTGTATTTCTCTTACAAACTCAAAATTTTTATTATGAAATATTTCATGAAATAATAACTTTATTAATTTTTTATTTTCCATTGGTGCCCTCACTTTTTTTTGGCAATTAAAATTGAATAGTTAATCAACTCAGTTAAAATGCCCTTATCTTTAATAAAGTCATACAATCTTCTCTTATTATAAATGTTTAATTTTAGCTTTAGGTTGGATCGATGGGTTTCTATTGTCCTTTCTGAGATATTATCTAAAATAGACGCACTTTCTTTAAGCGAAAATCCTGCCACCCAAAGACTTAATACTTGAATTTCTCTTTCAGTTAAATTACCAATATTTTGATGAGTTTTAGTAAACAGGTTTGAAATTTCAAATTTATTATTTATCCTTTCTTTAACTTCTTGTGAAATATTAGAAAACCAATTGATTTCATAAATTAGCTCTTCCTTAATTCTAAAAAAAACAAAGCCTTCAAACTGTAACTCGGTTTCCGGTAATATTCTTTTTGAAAATGATTTTTTACATTTTACTGATCCATTTATTTTTAAAATAACTTTATCTTCTTGAGCAAATATTTCTTTAAAAGTACAATTTTTTTCATAAAAATACATTTCCCAAAAAACATGGAATTTCATAAATAACTTCTTATTATTGAATTTCCCTAAGGGGCTTTCAATTTTTACTAAATCATGAAGTGTAGATAAATTTTGAAATTTATCCACCTCAAAAAGGGTAGCACAAAACTTTTTTGACAGTTCTAAACATTTATTTTTCAATTTACTTGATCTACTTTAATAATATTAATAATCTGGTAAGAAGACATTATTGCCTAGATTAATGAGATATACACTTAATATAAAAGATAGTATCTAGGTAAAAATACTGATTTTTTGCGACATATAGCGCTATTAGGTAGTAAGTGGTCTTTAGAAGAAGTTTTTAGACGCTGAAGCATAACGAAATTATATAAAGCCTTTTCGGGATGTGGAATTAATCAGATGTTTCTTAAAAAAATAAATAATGGACCTCTTATTAAGAGGCCCATTATTTATAGGACGTTTTACAAGAAAAATTTCATCCTAAACTTTATCGTTCTTTTGATGAGAATTTTCCTCTTTGTTTCCCCATTTCTGAATAATTAGTTGTCCTTTTACGTGCATTGCCACCAGTTCGCCCTATTTCTGACATGCCTTGATGACCAGCTTCTTGTACAGTTGCATGACCTTCTTTGGTGGCCATTTCTTTTTGCCTATCTCCATTCATAGCAGTAAAACCACGCTTAGTTGTATTTGTCATTTCATTGCTCCTCCTGGTTAAAAAATATTTACTTGTTAACAACATAAACTCAAGACAGTTAAATATTAACGTTGCGTAAAAAAGAAAGCAACCTTTTTCGTCTAAGGAAAATCACCTATATTATTATTAAACAAAAGAAAGTAAAGTATATTAAAATGAGGGGGGGGGTCGTGTTTATTGCAAGCTGGTAAAATAAAATTTATTAAAAACTTTTCATAAAGAACAAAAAAATAGTTGAGAAAGCCTTCAGTCTCAAGAGATTTTAGACATAGCTATTTCCACCAAATTATTTTATGAATTAATAATTTGGTGGAGTGAAAGTTAATCAAAAACCTTTTTATTTGCTTTGATGACATCTTCATTATTACTATGATTCGTATTATTTAATACTTGACAATTCGCTTACCGCTGATCGTAAGCTTATAAAAAATTATATGTAAATTGAAGGGGCAAAGTATTGCTAGAGCTAGAGCTAATTTTTTTATGATATTGTAAATACACATGCAACAAAATTTGCATAATCACTTAATCGGTTATGGCGATATCTCTTATTATCTTAAATAGCTTTAAATCTGTAATAAATGTTTTTATGCGTCTTGTAAGGCTTTGATAACGTCATGGTAAGCGTTATTTTTATTATTAAAAATAGTAGAGCCGGCTACAATAGTATCTGCACCTGCTGCTTTAATAGCTGCAATATTTTGCACAGTTACGCCCCCATCTACTTGTAATCTAATATTATAAGAATTTTGATCAATCAAATTACGTACTGTGCTTATTTTTTTTAAGGTTGAAGTTATAAAGCTTTGCCCCCCAAAACCTGGATTAACCGACATCAATAAAATTAAGTCTACTTTATCTAATACATATTCTAACAGCTCTAGGGGGGTTCCTGGATTTATTGCCAAACCTGCTTTAGCACCTAATTGCCGAATAGTACTTAATGTTCTGTCGACATGTAAACTCGCTTCTGGATGGAACGTAATAGAATTAGTGCCGGCGGCAATAAATGGCTCAATTAAATTGTCTACCGGCATAGCCATTAAATGCACATCTAGATATGCAGTTGCAGAAAATTGACGTAAGGCATGGCATATCCCAGGACCAAAGCTTAGATTAGGCACATAATGATTATCCATTACATCTATATGCAACCAATCGGCACCTGCAATAAGCACCTCTTCGACTTCTTTTCTTAGTTCTAATAAATTTGCACCTAATAAAGAAGCGGCAATCACTAAGGGTTGTTTTTTACTCATTAAAACCAATATCCTAAAACTATCAGGTGTAGATTAATACCAGCATTTTTTTCTGCAAGATAAGCATTTGAAAAGTGAATTGCTCTATAACTTATGTCAAATTGCCGTTTTTCACCAAAGCGAAAACCAAATCCTATTCTATCTTCAAACAAGCAATTTGATCCAAGCTCTCTACCACCAATTTCTTTTTTGCTTAGGTAAGATGCTCCAAAACCAACATCAAAGTAAGGCCAAATATTTTTCCAAGATTCAGTGCATTCTAACCTAAATACGCCAGCAGCGGCAGTTGCCTGTAAGGTAGAATTGGAAGCAGGATTTAGACCTGCCTTACCATGTAAGTTATAAACACTTAATTCCGAATAGCCTCCCATAAACCATTCGCATTCTTGATACCACTTTGCATCCCAAGACTTTACAAATCCAATCCGTAAAGGGACTATATGAGCTGCACCATAACCACTCGCAAAAGAAATTTGATATTCTGCAATGCTTGCATTACTACTTACTATACCTGCCATACTAATTACTATACCTAGTAAAGTATTATTTTTAAACCCTATTTCCATTTAGATAAATCCCTGTTTTTTGCGCATCATTCCTACCTTGCTATATTAACTTTTTAAGTTTTTACATTTTCATCGAAATCCTTTACTCTTACGAATTAAATTATAAGCCCCAGAAATTTGTTGGGTTTTTTCTTTAGCCATCTTTAACATATCGGCAGATATCCCACGAGCTGCTAATTTATCGGGATGATGTTGATTCATTAATTTACGATATGCTTTTTTAATAACAGCCTCAGAGGCATTCGGTTGAACCCCTAAAATAGCATAAGCATCACTTAGTGAATCTGGAGTAGCCGTGTAATGTTGTCTTTGTTCATCGTAATGACGATGAAAAGATTGGCTTGCCCTTTGCCTAGACCACAAGGCTTCAAAATCATTAGGGGCACAACGTAAGCGCTCACAAATTAACAACAAAATACGCTTTTCTTCTGGCTGTAATGGCCCATCTGCCAGTGCTGCTTCTAATTGAATTTCTATAAAATAATATAATAAATCTCTATGATATTGGCATTCCCTCAGTAATAAATCCAGGGCATTATTAAAATCAAAATATCCTTGCTTACCATTATTAAATAACTGTATAGCTTCTAGCTTTAGTGCTTCTGTCAAACCTAATTTATCCATGATTTGTCTGGCAACGCGTATTTCGTACTCACTCACCCTACCATCTGCTTTTGCTAAAAACCCCATAATAGTAAAAGTAGCTTGGAAAAAAGCTTGTTGTACGGAAGCGGCACGGGATTTAGGTATGTCGAAAATATTTAGTTTTAAACCCTTATCAAATAGGTTACCTACCCAAAAACCAAAAAATGCACCGGGTAAACTTAATAGTTTAAGTCCTAATAAAAATCCAAGTAATCTACCTATAAACATTTTTTTTTATAAACCTTATTATGTAGCTTGTGGATTTTTAGTGAAAAGTTGATTGAGAGTACTTAATTGTGCAATGGTACCCACATTATGCCATATACCTTGATAATATTCTCCTGAAATTTTTTTTTGGGCGATTAAAGGATTCAATAATGCGCTAAACTCGCATTCTTTAATCAACAGCTTATTAAAGATATTGGGAGTAAACACACCAATACCTGCGTAATTGTAATTTTTCTCACCCTTTGGAGTAAGTGTATGTTCTTCCAAACCATAATCCCCTTGGGGATGATGACTTGGATTATCCACTAAAACGCAATGGCCAAAATCTGTGTTTTGGCAAGCTAATAAGCGGTGATAAGGGAAGTCAGTAAATATATCTGCACTAATTACTATAAAACTTTGTCGTCCCAAAAGCGGTAATGCTTTCACTATACCGCCTGTCCAACCCAGAGGTTCTGGCTCAAAAGAATAATGTAACCGTACCCCCAAAGATTTACCATCTTGTAATACCTTATAAAAACTTTGAGCCAAATGACTTACGTTAATAACTATATCTTCAATTCCGACTCGTTGTAGTGCTTCTATGTGGTAAATAATTAAAGGTTTATTGGCAATGCATAGTAAAGGCTTTGGCGTGTGTTTAGTTAATGGCAGCATACGCTCTCCTTTACCTGCAGCCATAATCATAGCACGCATTTTTTTTCCACCGCTGCAAATCCTAAAATATGTTGCAGTACTTTTAATTCAGGGTAAATACTACAAACTTCTATAATATAATGCAACACCAAAGGAATGTTGGCTAAAAATCCTTCTTTTTTATCACGATGATATAACCTTGCAAAAATACCCAATACTTTTAAATGCCTTTGCAGACCTGTCCAATCAAAATAGCGGATAAATTCATCTTTACTTAAATGCATTACTACAGCAGGTTGCTTACTTTGTAATTGTTGATAATATTCGTTTGCCCAAATCAGTACTTGGGTGCGTGGCCATGCTATATAACAATCTTTTAATAAAGATACCAAATCATAGGTTAAAGGGCCTCTAGTCGCATCCTGAAAATCTAAAATCCCTAAGGCAGGATTTTCAAGGAATCCTGACAAAACCATTAAATTTCTGCAATGGAAATCCATATGAGTAATAACCACAGGCTGTTTTGCGATGTATTCGGCAATCATCTGAAAATTATGCTGTAACACCAAAAGCAAATTATCAGTGAGGGATTGTTCTAGATGCACGTTTATATACCATTGAATACATAAATTCATTTGCTCTACCATAAATTTTTTATTCATAATAGGTAAGCAGCTAGCTGTAGCAACTGCCTGTGGGGCTGCACACTGCACTAATGCAGTAAATGCCAGTTGATATAATCTTTCGGCACTTTCAAGAGTTAAGCTATCACTATAATGACAAGTTCCAAAATCACTTAGCAACAGCAATCCATATTCGCGATTTATCTGTATGATATCAGGCACCTTAAGCGCTAAGTTTTTAAATACAGCTTGGGTGCTTATAAATTTTTCGACATTATGCGGGCTTGGATCAAACATCAAAATATAATTTTTATTTTTAGTATAAATTCTCTGGTAGCTTCTACAGCTTGCATCTCCGGCTAAACTTACTATTTGAAAATCTTTGGTTTCCAAAATATAGGCTACCCAGTTATTTATAGATGCTTGATTTATTTTCACTTTTCCTCCTAGCAGGCATCCATTTACATATAAGCTTTTAGCCTCATTGACTAATAAGAGTCTTAGCAGCACAATTTAAGTATTTGCTTTATATATTTTGGACAATCATAATGCATCGAACCATCATACAGGTATTAAGCTTACTTTTTCTAGCCACAGCAACAAATTGTTTACATAGCTTAGCCAATAGTAAGTTTGAAGACTGGGTTGTATCTCCTGAAAAGCACCCTTTATGTGGTGGATATTATCAAGAACCTCTATACCCCTATTTACAATCAAAGGCCCAATGTAATATCGATTGTGCAACCCATATTAATTCTGATGAAGCTGATTTCAACCAAAATGGTATTGCTCATTTTACAGGTAACGTAAAAGTAACTAAAGGTAATCAAAGCGTTTTATCCAATAAAGCGCATATATATCGTAACCCACAAACTCGACAAATAGAAAAAATAGAAGCAAGTGGTAACGTGCAAATGACCGAGCCCAATTTTAGAATAGAAGGAACCGACATAGCACTAAACCCAAGTAAAAATACTAAACAGATAAATAACGCATCTTTCCGTATTTACTCACGCCATGGGCGAGGTGAAGCAGAATCAATTACTCAAGTAACGGATGACCGTTTACTTTTCAAGAAAGCAAGCTACACAACTTGCGCGCCCTATGACACGGTGTGGCAACTAAAAGCCCATAAAATTAAGCTTGATAAAACTAAGGGCCGAGGGCATGCTCAAAATGCTACGCTTTATTTTAAATCTATTCCTGTGATGTACACCCCCTTTATTGATTTTCCCATAGACAGTAGACGTCAAACTGGATTTTTATTTCCTTATTTTGGTAATTCAAATCTTAATGGTACAGAAATTATTACTCCTTTTTATTGGAATATTGCTCCCAATTATGATGCACTAATTAATCCCCGGTATTTATCAAAACGAGGCATGGATTTACAAAATCACGTCCGTTATTTAAGCCCGCATTCCCAAGGGCATATAAAAGTAAATGTGTTGCATAATGATAAAGCATATGCCAAATTTATTACTGAAAAAAAAGCCTACCCCGATGGTTTGCCATCTAATAGTGCCCGAGTGCAAGGCCTACGCCACCTCCGTAACCGATATTTTTTACATGCAAAAAATAATACACATATTACACCCGCATGGAATTTTGCTTATGATGTTGCTAAAGTCTCGGATGATAATTATTTTTATGATTTAGGAACCCGTCATAAAGAAACTAATACCGAGCAATTATTACAAGAAGCTTTATTATCTTATCAAGATGCTAATTGGCAAAATTTATTACGTTTACAACAATATCAAACCTTGCACCCATTCTCGAGCCCCGACACTCATGAAATCTATAAACGTTTACCACAAGTCAAAATACAAAGAACATTTTCAAATTTACCTTACCATGTACTTTTAACGCTACCATTTGAATATACACATTTTTCACACAAACCTAATATGGAAACACAAGAAACTTTTACGGTAGGTAAGCGCTACGTTTTTCGACCCGCTTTAAGTGTACCTATATTGCGCCCCGGTTGGTTTATTATTCCAAGAGTGCAATGGCAAATGGCCCACTATGACGTTACTTTAAATGCTGTGGATTCTATTGCAGGTTTACGGCCTCACGATAAGCTTTGGGTGCCTATATACGACCTGAATACTGGGCTTATTTTTGAACGTAATACCACATTATCTACCCATAATTTTATTCATACTCTAGAGCCTAAGGCATATTTTCTGTATGTCCCTTTTCGTAACCAAGCCTATATACCGGTCTTTGATACTGGTTTATCCCCTTTTGATTTTAATCAATTATATCGCGACAATCGTTTTAACGGTTTAGATAGAATAGGGGATACTACACAAGTCACTCTAGGTCTTAACAGTCGTTTACTGTTGAATGAAACCGGTCAAGAGGCGTTCAAAATAGAGCTCGGACAAATTTTTTATTTTAAAGATAGACTTAATACTACCACCTGCAAGCCAAATAGCCCTATGGGAGGGGCAGGCAACTGTTTACTACAGGAACTTCCCAATTATAATAAAAAGCGTTCGAATATAGCACTACAAACGACTATACAATTATCACGTATTTCATTATCAAAACTCTATGAATATAATCCGTACAGTAAACATAAAGATAAACTAAGCTTTGATGCCAAATATCAACTGTCTACATGGACCGTTTTTAATGTCGGATATCAATATATGTGCCATGACATCAATAATATTAACCCTCTTAGCCATTTACCTACCCCCTTGAGGCAATGGTACACCTCGGCTGCCATACAATTACACACTCATTGGCGCATTTTTGGACGCTTGCACTATAATATGCAACGTCATGCTATAGCCGAAAGTATACAAGGACTTGAATACCAAGGTTGTTGCACTGCAATTCGTTTGTTAACTACTAGCAAATTATTACCTCAAGATTTACTGCGCAGTCGCAATACTCATTATGAACGCGCTTTTTTTGTACAATTTGTATTAAAAGGTTTTGCAGGTATTGGGCACAATAATATCAATTCTACGCTTTCCCAAGCTATTTCAGGTTATACCCCTCAAGGGGGAGACTTTTGAGCTAAAAATTTGTTAGAATGCTTGAAATTGTTTTATTTTATATATTTGGAAAACTAACTATGAGAATGTCCTTGATAGCTTCCAGTCTTTTGGCATTAAACTTGGGCTTTAATTCAATAGCGTTTGCAGGGCAGCCTTTAAACCGAGTGGTAGCTATTGTCAATGATGAGGTAATTACTGCAACTGAGTTAAAAAAAGAAACCTCTCTCATCAAAGCCAGACTACAAGAAGCAAACATTGCTCTGCCCCAAGATGAAATTTTGCAAAAGCAAGTTTTAGAAAAAATTATTAACACTAAATTGCAACTACAACTTGCAAAAGAAGAAGGTATAACCGTGGATGCACAAGCGGTTGATCAACAAATACAAGCATTAGCTAAAAGAGAAAATATAAGCGTCACAGAATTTATGCAGCGTTATAAAAGCTCTGGAGCAGCTTTTAAAGATTTACATACGGCCCTTCGTAATGATTTAACTATTTCACGCTTACATATGAAATTGTTATATCCCGATATTATAGTGACTCAGCAGGAAATTGATAATTACTTACATTCAGCAGCGGGCCTAGATCATTCCAATACCGAATACCGCTTAGCCCATATTTTAATTGCTTTACCCGAATCACCCACTAATACTCAACTTAAGAGTGCACGTGCACGTGCTGAGACTATTTTAAAAAATATAAAAAATGGGGCGGATTTTGCTAAAACTGCAGTCAGTTTTTCAGACAGTGCTCAGGCTTTAAAAGGGGGAGACTTAGGTTGGAAGCGCCTAAACGAATTGCCTACCTTATTTGTAAAATATATGCCTACTCTAAAAGTAGGTGAAACAATAGGGCCTATTACAAGTTCCAGTGGTTTTCATATTATTCAACTATTGGACAAACGCTCTAAAGATTTAGAAGTAGCGCATGAAGTGCAAGCACGACAAATTTTAATAAAAGCAGGTAAACTCACCGACGAGGAAGCGTTACATACTTTACAAAGTTTACGTGCTGAGATAATAGCAGGAAAAGACTTTAGTAAACTTGCCAAAATGCATTCAGATGAAGCCAGTAGTGCTTCTAAAGGTGGCGATATCGGTTGGATAAATCAAAATAATGTTTTACCTGAATTTTATAAAGAACTCATTGCTTTAAAAACCATGGAAGTAAGCCAGCCTTTTAAAACTGCCTTAGGTTGGCACCTGGTACAGGTGGTTCAGCTTAGAACGATTCATAGTTCGAATGAAATGGCTCGCAATAAAGCATTGGATATTTTATCTCAACAAAAATTTGAAGAGCGTTTAGAGCCCTGGATGCAACGCCTAAGAGAAGATGCGCATGTCAAAATTGAGCTCTAGTGCTCATATTCCAAGAAAAAGATTTGGTCAGAATTTTTTAATAGATAAGGGCATTATTAACCGCTTAATAGCCTATCTATGCCCTTTAGAAAATGCTAATTTTATTGAAATTGGACCAGGTAAAGGGGCTTTAACCAGTGCCTTACTACAACAAGGGGCACATTTACATGCTATAGAAGTTGATAGAGATTTATGCACGTTATTACGGGCGTTGGAAGCAAAATACCACAATTTTACCTTGCATTGCGCTGACGCCTTACGTTTTGATTTGAATACTATAGCAACCTCCTCTAAGCCCGTCCGCATTATTGGTAATTTACCTTATAATATTTCAACCCCTCTTATTTTTCATTTATTAGATTTTTATCCCTTAATAAGGGATATGCATTTTATGTTACAAAAGGAAGTGGTGGATAGAATGGTAGCCGTACCCAATAGCAAAATATATGGGCGCTTAAGTATTATGGTGCAATACTATTGTGACTGCCAAAGATTATTTGAGGTACCCCCACAAGCGTTTTTCCCAGCACCTAAAGTCCATTCAGCGATAATACGTCTTACGCCTCGTCACACAGAATCTTCCAAAGCTACAGACTCTATTTATCAAGCGTTATCACATATTACACGCGCTGCATTCAATCAACGGCGTAAAACCTTACTTAATGCGCTGACAGAGTTTTTTACTGTTGCAGATTTTAATAGTCTGAGCATTTCGCCAAGAGCGCGTGCTGAAACATTAAGTGTGGCAGAATTTGTATCTTTAGCTAAATTATTTTTGCAAAAAAGAAGTTAATTAACCTATCTAAGAAAATATCCCATGAGGTCAAAATAATGTCTACTTATGTTATTGGTGATGTGCAAGGATGTTTTGAAAAGCTTTTAGCATTATTAAAAGTAATAAATTTTAATGAAAATAAAGATTATCTATGGTTCACTGGTGATTTAATAAATCGTGGCCCACAATCGCTTGAAACCTTACGTTTTGTTAAAGATTTGGGAGTAAGAGCCCTTACCGTTTTAGGTAACCACGATATGGCATTATTAGCAGTCGGCTATAAAGCGTTACCTTATGACTTTAAAAAATTTAATTTTATGGAAATTTTAGAAGCACCAGATGCTCCCCAATTATTAGCGTGGCTACAAGCACGACCGTTAGCGCATTACGACCCTTTTTTTAATACCTTACTGGTACATGCCGGTATTCACCCCAGCTGGGATTTACCATTGGCCTTAAGCCTAGCAGCAGAAGTGGAAACAATGCTTACAGGCCCTGAAAATTTCGCCTTTTATCAAAATTTATGGGGTGATGGCCCTGTGCATTGGGACCCCAGCTTAACAGGATGGGAAAGACTACGGTATATCGTAAACTGTCTTACCCGCATGCGTTTTTGTGAAGCAGATGGCGCTCTTAACTTACAAGTAAAAGATCACACTTTACCTGCCCCTCAAGGTTTAATACCTTGGTTTGAAATGCCTAATCGACTTTTGCAAGAAGTAACTATTTTATTTGGCCATTGGGCTTCCCTCAAAGGACAGTGCTCTGCCCCCAATATGTATGCTCTTGATACTGCATGCATTTGGGGAGGCACCCTCACTGCACTTAGACTGGAAGATAAACAATTATTTGCTGTGCCTTGCAGCTTATGCGATTAAGGCCGAGGAGCTTATTATTAAAGTATTTTTCTTGAGAGTCGATAATAACTAATACCATTTTATAATTGTTTAAAACAGGATGAAGATATGTCAGTATCCGCAGAAAATATGAAAAAAAGGCATAACTATGAACATGCCATTCAATTAATGAAAATATTTTTTTCAAGAAATATTGAACTAAAAGGCACTGTTAATCCACATGTATTGCGTAACATAATCACCTCTTTGGAGTTGGCGGGTGATTATATACCTAATTATGAAAACATCAAAGATACCCTTTCTACATTAATTATTATGAAAAATACTATTGCCAAGGATATTGATTTATTTATAACAATAAAAAATTCTAGGTTGCATCGAGAGATAGCTGCTATTATGGAATATGATATAGACCCTCATAGTAAACAAAATATTGACTCCAGTTCTTCCTCGTCTTCTACAGCCCTAACCACTGCCTTTAATATAGAAAACAATGCCCTTAATCTAACAAAATCCCCCTCAAAAAAGCTCGCCTTAGTTATTGGGGCTCGACGTGAAGTCCAAATGGATAAAATAAGATATGATGCTTTTTTCAAAAAAGATATAGAATGGACAACGCTAAACAGTGATCATGACATTGAGCGTTCATTAAAAATACCTCCCACCGCAACATTGGAGGAATTACAAAAAAATCCTATAAAAGTTTTAGAAGAAATCATACAAATGTATCAAAAAAATTACTCGGAGTATTTCGAACTATTACCCTTTTACGATTTTATTATGGTAGATAGAGCAACAACCCATTGTTTAATCATTGATAATCCTTTTATTCAAGAGGGTAAACCCTATTGGGATTTAGTGACTAACAAATTTTTAACTGGAATGATTGGCAATGTAGGCTTCATTAACCAAGCTGTATTATGCCTCTTATTTTTAAAAATGTGCGAACATCTAAAACCCGAGGGAAGTTTAATTTTTGATGCCAGAGATATTGATTATGAACTGATAAAATTGATTGAACCCTATTTTGAAAAAAATGAAACTTTTGATTATAATTCAAGAGAAAACTTATGTTTAAGTTTTGGAGAAGCTTATAAAAACCATGAAAAACCGCCTCTATTTTTAAAGTTTTGTAATTTTATTGGAAAGAAAATTGATTTTGAGGCATTTTTAAAAGATTTAAAAAGTAAAATCTCTGTAGAAACTACAGCTAAAAAACCTACTCCACTTTAGGGAGCGAGAATGCAGACGATCGGGGTTTATACTTCTCATTAACCAATGATGATTTAAATTTTATTAAGGAGCTACGCAGTCCGACTACCAAGATTGGTTTTGTAATACAACTCGGCTACTTTATAGTCAATCTCATACTAGCGCTTTAACTAAAATATTAGGACACCAATCAGATGCTAATAATATGGGGGAAAAATTGCAGTTATCTTAATAAAAATTTACTGATATCAAAAAATTTTCATTTAAAAAAGCCCCCCTACCGTAAATACGGTTGAGGGGGATAATAAGATCCTAAAAAACTTTACATAATGGAACAAGCATCTTTTTTCTCAATTCTTATTTTTTTAGGATTGCAGACTTCACATTCTTTTTTTTCTTTACTACTTGCAGCCAATGAAAAGTTAAAACTCGGAGTAAAATCTATTTTTTTGGGAGGGAATAAATACACATCAGATTCATTAATATAAATGTATTGACTATCTGAGTGCGCGTTGGCAAGTACTGTTTCTCGTTTTTTTTGATGGTCTTCATAATCTTCTTTTTTATTTATATAACGTAAAGTGTTATCTATATTGAATTTTTTGGCTTGCAAATCTTCAATTTTTTTTGCCAAATCCTCAGCACCTTTAGCCAAAACTTCAGAGCTTAAAACTAATTCTGTCTTTTTTAATTCTTTTTTAAAATCATTGGTCAACGCATGCCTTTTGTCTTGCTCTTGTTTTAACTTTTCCTGGCAACTCTTTAGCTCATCTTCTAAGGTTTTTATGTCTTTATATTTTGGAGCAGCTTCTGTTTTGGCTTTGGCTTCTCTAAGGTCAATTTCCGCTACAGTAACATCATATTTTAATTTTATCATCTTTGCTTCTTCGTCTTCAAAATATTTACCATAAATTGCCAATTTCAACTTGGTAGATATATTTTTATCATCAACCAGTTCATCTAAAACTTTTGATTGTTGCTGTTTTAAAGCTGCAACTTCCTCCTTCATTGCTTTAAATTTTTCATCTCTATTCTTTTGTAATGACGCTTGTATTTCTGCATCAATTTCAGTATTAATTTCTATATCTACAGGGGCCTTTACAACCTCTTTTATATAATCTTTTTGTTTTATTTGCTCTTGCAATTGAGCAAAATCTTTAATCTTAATCCATGAGTCATCAGTATTCTCATGACGAGTAACGTGAAACAAATTGTTCATACTTTTTGTCAATTCATTGATAACTGCTTCTTCACTGGGATTAAATGGCATGTTTTGCGCTCCTATTAATTAAAGAAAGTGATTCAGTACATTCAGACACAAGAGAATCCCCAGAACTGGAACTTGTGCTAAAATTAGCAAATTGCGATAATGTATTTAATGCAGGGGAAGGCATTGATGCCGTAACAACAGGCGAACCATCTCCATTTATTAAAATATTCAACAACTTAAAGAAAGTTTTCGACAGTTCACTTCCTTCATTCATAATGAGTAATAGAGCTCGTATTTGTTCATATAAGCCTAAATTATCCTTTATATTTTTCATAAATACTTCTTTTTGCATTTTACAATCAACATTTAATGTTTTTTCTTTTAATAATTCTTGTTCTTTAATAGCTAACTCTTTAGCCAATGCTTTCTTATTTTCAGCAAAAGACTGGGTTTGAGTTAAGGAATTAATTTGCTCATTTTTCTCCTCTAGCTTTATATTTATCGCTTGAATTTTAGTGTTTAATACCTCTATTTCATTTTGAATGCCATTTATTTTCTCTTGAATAATTTTACATTTTTTTATATAAGTAGGGTGATCTTTTTTCTTTACAAAAAGTCTCACTTCTGCATCAGCCTCACACCCCTTTTTAGATATATACCGGACATGATAAAAGGAAACACTTTGGCTCTCTTCTGAAAAATCACCATTTCCAGCCTCTTTTTCGACAAGTGCAATGGGCACATTAAGATTATAAATTATACGGAAGTCGTGAGCCAAATTACAAGCTCTAGCCGGTTTAAGGCAACTTGGATTCCAAAATAAAACTGGTTCTTCAGAACTATTCAGTTCTAGTTCATTTTTAGTGTTATTAAAAACTAAAATTTTATTTTGTTTAAGCATGTCAAGCCGATCATTTTCTTCTTTATTACCAGCCATTAATATTCTTAAGTTTTGAATTTCGGATTCAATCATTTGCTCAATAGTTATAGAAGCATTGGATAACGCCACATTCGCTGCATTAAGCTGTGTCTTTAATGTTTCAATGCTATCATTTAATTGTGTAAGCAAAACCTGTCTTTCGATACTCTCTTGCTCAAGGGCAAATAATCGATTAATTTCTTGAAGGCCATCAACGATGATACTATCAATAACCTCATTCAATTGAACTTTCAGATCCCCTTGATTATTAAAATTAAAACACTTAGCTGAAATTGGGATTTCAATATTTTTAGCAAAATTAATAAATTGATGATAACTTTCGCCCTTATCTAGGGGTTGGATTAAATAAGATTTTTTTTGTAATATATCAAATACATATAACTCCCGTTCCAAATCAAAAATTTGATCATCTAAGGTTTGATACTTTTGAGTATCAAATAAAATATCTTTAACTCTATTTTTCCATGATTCTTTTTGTTTCTTAAGCTTTTCTAATGCCGAAAGTATTCCATGCTTGAATTGATTCAACACCTTTTGTAAATGTTCTTGCTGTATACCTAGCGGCACTTTGGTAAATACGAATACCACATTATTTTCAATATGAACAGGATCGTTCACAAGGTGTGTAACTCTGTGAATTAAATTTTTAAAATTCTGGCCCCTTGTGCTCAAAAAAGAATTATAATCTATAGTTACTACCAGCAAATGGACTAACTTGAGCCATTGAAACGCTATCTTGGTATTTAATGCAATAGCGAGTTTTTTATCTAAACGGCTGTCATTCAAACCTGGACAATCTAAAAAATTTAATTTTTCATCATCTTTATAATATAACTGGGGGTATAAAGTTTCCGACTCAAACAACGAACTGCCAATAATAGGATATTTCTCATTACATTCAGATTTACCATCTATTTGCCGTACAATACCTTCTTCACCTGCCACTAATGAAGCACCCAACCAGTAATTAATAGAGGTACTTTTACCAGAACCCGTATCCCCTATTACTGCAATATTTTTAAAATGAGGATTTAATGCTTTACCATAGTGTGATAAACCTAAACGAATGTCATTAATTAACATTTCTATTTCGAGGGTTGTTAACATATGTTTTTTCCTGTGTAAAATTAGAATTTTGTAAATGTAGTTGATTAACATGAAGTTCTATAATATCTTCTATTAATGATTTAATCGGTTTTTCTGCAGTTAGACTTTGGATTTTCAGTTGATTAATTTTATCTTTCCATACAAAAAGACTTACACCTGGAAAAGGATAATGGTACTCAGTAACTTGTTGATAATTTGTCAGAATTTGCATTATTTGAGCCTCTCCCAACAAGATTTGATCTATTTTTTCTAATTTTTCTTGGGCGCACCCAAAATGGCTAGCAAATAATTTGATCAGTTGTTTAGCTATTTCCAAATGCTGAAAAAGCTCTATGATATTTTCATTTTCTGCTAATTCAATACAAATTTTTTTCTTTTGTTTTAATGCATTAAATTGTGCATCTTCAAGAACCTGAATGTTATCCGAAGCAAGCGACAGTGCTAAATCATTATTCTGATATATTACATTCTTATTCTCATCAAAAGTATTGATAATCTTATCTAAAATCTCTATGTATTCTTCAAATAAAGAGTCCCATATAGAAGGAGCTTCCCTTAAAAAATAATACATATTTTTATAATTTTCATGTAATTTTTTAAGACGTGTTAAGGAGGGAAGTCTCCAATCGGACTTTTCTTGCAATAATATTGTGCTTTCTAAAGCTTTCATCCAAATAGAAACGTTAACTAAACTATCAATCTTAATAGTATCTGGAAAAGGTATTTTTACAACCAGGTTGAGATGACAAACAAGATAAGCTAGAGAATAATCCGGACTTATTTTTAATAACATTTCCTTCTTGTATTTCACTGCTAATATTTGACAATGATGATAAAAAGCTATTCCATTAAATACTGATTCACAAGCATTACTTTGCAACCAAAAAGTAAGAGCATTACCATATTTAATAGCAAGAGACGGGGTTATTATCCCATGACGAACATTTGAAATTAATTGTTTAAATTTTTGTACTAATTGAAAAGATATTTTTTCATCTAAATTTTTTTCTACTACGACTATACTCATCGCAGCCTAGATTTAGGTGTAGCTACGTAATTTAACTTCATGTATACTTCGTGGTATGAAAAATTTTGAATTAACTAACGAAGAGATCCAGGAGCTTAGAGCAGCTCATAAAAGTTGT
>Ga0302307_10000332_pt1 | contig 35364 bp, 30 predicted proteins | sample III_Palsa_E3_2_FD_200530 | JGI IMG/M metagenome (GOLD analysis project Ga0302307, IMG submission 200530) | Peat permafrost microbial communities from Stordalen Mire near Abisko, Sweden - III_Palsa_E3_2 | ecosystem: Environmental > Terrestrial > Soil > Palsa > Peat permafrost | place: Sweden... | reverse complement strand
GCGATGGGTTTTGTGTCGACGTAGAAGTCATACAGGCCCCGTCCGTCACGAATACATTCTTACAGGCATGCAGCTGCTGCCACTCATTCAGCAGGGAGGTCCGCGGGTCGTGTCCCATCCGGACCCCGCCCATTTCGTGGATATCGAGGCCGGGAGCCTGCCCGGAGTCGTTGGTTTTGATATTGGTGAAACCTGCGGCGCTATACATCTCCGTCATTTGGGCAAAGAAATCCTTCAGCATTTTTTCATCATTATCGTCAAAGCTGATATTGATCTTCAACTGAGGGATGCCCCATTCGTCTTTGAGAGTAGGGTCCAGGCTGACCTGGTTGGTCTCCTTGGGGATCGTTTCGCCCATCATGTGAGAGCCTACATGCCAGGGCCCGATGCGGCCGGTGGAGAGGTTTTCTTTCAGCTTAAGGCCGACTCCTCCGGTAGGATGGTCGAAGGAACGGAAGCCAGAAAAGCCGGCAGCATAGCCGCGCAGAAAATCGGCATCCTTATCCTGCTGGTGCAGGTTGCGAAAGCGGGGGATATAGGCGCCGGTGGGACGCCGGCCATCCGTCGTGCTGTCGGGAAACCCTTCATATTCGCCGGAAATATGTCCCCGGTAATTGTGAAAGGCCACGTATTTGCCCATCAGGCCGTTGTCATTGCCAAGACCATGTGGAAAGCGGGAAGAGATGGAGTTCAGTAAAATAAGATTGGTATTGAGGGCGCCGGCATTGACGAAAATGACCGGGGCAAAATAGTCAAAGGTCTCTTTGGTGTTCGCGTCGATGATGCGGACGCCGGTGGCTTTTCCTTTCTTATCATCATAGATGATCGAATGGACGACGGAGAAGGTGCGGAGGGTCAGGTTGCCTGTTTTTTCCGCCCAGGGGATGGTGGTTGAATTGCTATTATAATATCCACCGAAGGGGCAGCCGCGCTGGCAAAGGGTTCTCTTCTGGCATTGGCCCCTGCCCTGCTGGAGATGGAGAGCGGTAGGCTCGGTAAGATGGGCGCAGCGTCCATAGATGACATGACGATCCTTATATGTCTTTCGGACAAAGTCCGAGAAATAGTTTTCTACGCAGGTAAGGTCCAGCGGAGGAAGGAATTCCCCATCAGGAAGGTTGGGTAAACCGTCCCGGTTACCCGAAATCCCCACGAATTTTTCAACATAGCTGTACCAGGGGGCAAGGTCTTTATAGCGAATGGGCCAGTCGGTAGCGAAGCCGTCACGGGCGGGCCCGTCGAAGTCGAAATCGCTCCATCGCTGGGTCTGGCGCGCCCACATGATGGACTTTCCGCCGACCTGGTAGCCCCGAATCCAGTCGAAAGGTTTTTCCTGCACATACGGATGATCGGTGTCTTTGACGAAGAAGTGCATGGCATCTTCCCGGAAGGCATAACACCGGCTGACGGAAGGATTCGCCTGGCGAATATCGTAGGGGATTTCGCCCCGGTGCTCGAATTCCCAGGGCATCATATTGGTCGTGGGGTAATCTTTGAGATGGCGGACCTCCCGTCCTCTTTCCAGCACCAGGGTCTTAAACCCTTTCTCCGTAAATTCCTTGGCGGCCCAACCTCCGCTCATACCGGAACCGATGACGATGGCGTCGAAATGATTATTCTGGATAGTGTCTCCCATGGCAAACAATTTAGGCGTTAAGAGGTTGATTTCTGTTGAGGCTGTACCGGCACACAACCGTGAAAACGACCGGGTACCAATTCATAGACTTGTACCTTGGTCAGGAACCAGGAAGACGATGAATAAGCCAGTATCGTCTGTTTTTTAATGATAGAATAGAAAAAGTTGAGTTCATCACCGGGCATTTTTCCGCCGTCGATAGTCTGCAGCAAAGATTCCCGCCGGGGCCCGGCAGCTGCTGCGAAGGATGTCCCGAGCGTAGAGCGGGCTGCATTATCCAGCTGGCGCATTCCCTTGAAGAATTTATCCTGGTCTTCCGGGGAAAAGCAGTCATCCATCATTTTCAGGACGAAGAGGTGGGCCGATACATCCCCTGCGCCGGGGGTGGATGTTGTGGGGATGAGTGTGGTGGTCAGCGCTGCCAATAATTTTTCCTGATCGCTATCAACTTTGAAATTTTTCAGCACCAGGTCCGGTTTGGAATGATCACCCAGGCAGGAAGGCAACATCGCGGCGCCTACCGATAATAACGCCAGCTGCTGTAGGAGGGATCGTCTATTCATTGTCATTGCTGCAGGTATTCGTTGTAACTAATGCATACCGGGAAGAATTCCGTGGAGGCATGAGGGGAAGGTAAGTTTTTAGCTGTGTAGCAAAAACACTTTGTCTTTAGTTAGTAGAAGAAGACCTAAAGAAATGACAGGTGTGTGGGCCAGACCAGGAGAACGGGCGACAATCAGGCGATCTTTTTGGCTCTTACCAGTGATTGTTCGTCCTGTTTGTAGACAGGACCGTCGAGGGGAATAGGCTGATCCCTGTAAAAAAGGGATTTTACCATCAGCAGGCCCGTTTCCAGCATGATCTTCAGGTCAAGCGTGAAGTTTACATTCTTTACATAATAGGAATCCCATTGATACCGGCGAAGAATGCTCTCAAAGCTGGTTGCCGGACCGCGGTAACCCCTGACCTGTGAAAGGCCGGTGATGCCCGGGCGGGCCATATTGCGGAAATGATAATTGGCGACCAGGTTGGCAAACTCCTGGGAGTCCTTCAGCATATGGGGCCTTGGGCCTACAATGCTCATATGACCCAGCAGGACATTTATAAACTGAGGGATCTCATCCAGACAGGTATTGCGCAAGAACCACCCGATACGGGTGACGCGGGGATCATTTTCTGACGCCCGGCGGGTATCGGCATAGTCATTCACGTACATGGTCCTGAATTTATAGCACCAGAAAGTTTTACCGAGGAAACCGACTCTTTTCTGCCGGAAGAAAACCGGGCCTCTGGAGTCGAGCTTAATGAGCAAAATGATGATAGGAAACAGCCAGGGGAAGACGAGTACAGTAACGATACCAGCCGTCACAATATCCATCAAACGCTTGTATATCAGATAATTATAATTATCACTCCAATATTCCCGGATGAATTTCCAGTTTCCTTTCTTCCAATTTTCCGGATAATAGGCGGCCGATTCAACAATTGTGCTCTGCATGTTACTAAGGATTGGTTTTGTCTCAACTTGATAACGATTCGTTTCGGCTATACTGGCTAACTGTTGTCACTGAGTGAATCCTTGTTAGATTCCGTGATTTTTAAACCAAGGGCTTGTATTGTCCATTTAGCAATAACGATGCCATTGGAGCGGGCAAAAAAGCCTTTATGGTTTAGTAGGCAAGCTTTCGGCAGTTAACGGATACAACTGATCTTGGGCCAATTGACAACCTTATCTTTTAAAACGTTGCATTTATCTAATTAATTATGTTCCATACCAATCTCTTCCAGGGGTATGTTACGTACGCCGGGGCGGGCACGTCAAAACGGTATAAGTTAAAAATTAGTTAAGTACATTCTTGGGCTCTATCCATTCCTGCCCCATGGAGACACTTGGCAGTTCTTCGATGACAATGAATTTCCTGAGGATAGAAGAGAATGTCTGCATGGCGGTACGATGAATGATACGCATATCGAGCCAGAAATTGGCATTGCGAACATAAAAAGCGTCCCATTGGAATCTGCGGAAGATCTGATCGAAGTTTTGAGCGGGTCCACGGTATCCTTTTACCTGGGCAAGACCAGTGATACCGGGCTTCATGATACTGCGGAATTTATAGGAATCGACCACTTTGGAGAAGGTCGAACAATCTTTATACATATGGGGGCGGGGTCCTACAATACTCATATGACCGGCCAGGACATTGAGGAATTGAGGAACTTCATCCAGGTTGGAATAACGCAGGAATTTGCCCATCCGGGTGATCCGGGGATCGTTCTCCGTAGCCTGCCGCGTATTCGCCTCGCGATTTACATACATGGTACGGAACTTCAGGCAGAAGAAGGAACTGCCAAGGAACCCTACGCGCTTTTGCACGAAAAACACCGGCCCCCTGGAATCGAGCCGGATCAACAGCCATAAGATGGGGAATAACCAACTGAAAATGAGTACAATAAATAAAAGTGAACCAACTATGTCGAAAATACGCTTAGCCAGGAGGTAGTTTCGCCGGCCAACAATATAGCTTCTCAGATCCACACTTTTCGCGTCCCTTCTTTTACGTTCTGATACATCCTTTTTCCTTACTTGCGAGGTTTCCAACATAAGACCCAGGTTTGTTAGTTTAGATATCTACGAATACGATCGGCCGGACCTTCTTTCTTTCCCGCTCCGGCCTTCGAAGATATTTTCAGATATTGGTTTAATCGACTGTCTAATTTTATGATATTAAAAACATATTAAAAAAAACACGAATCTCTTAACTACACTTAATTTAAAAAGACTATAACATATTTTCATACAACTTATTGCTTAGCGAAAACTAAAATTCTCGTTAACTAAAATGAAGTATTAAAAGTATTGGCTAAGCAAGTAGTGCGATATCCGTAGATCGATGGCTATAAAAAAGTAAAGAGACTGACTTTCAGTAAGATATTTATTTTTTTGCAAAGAAACTAAAAATTATGATGCAAAAAAACACAACCAACAGATGATTGTAGTTCGAAGCTTTACATTTGCCGAACTTTAACGAAAAAGTAGCGAAAACAGGGGGCTCTCTGTTAAGTAATGGTAAACCACTAAGAATGAAAATTGGCATTTTAGGAACGCGCGGAATACCTAATGCGTACGGCGGATTTGAACAGTTTGCCCAATACCTGGCCTTGGGCCTTCAACAGAAAGGGCACGAGGTGTATGTCTATAATTCCAGCGAACATCCGTACCGGGAAAAGGAATGGAATGGGGTCCATATCATTCACTGTAAGGACTGGGAAAAGACCATTGGCACTGCAGGGCAGTTTGTCTATGACTACAACTGTTTCCGGGATGCGGCCCGGCGGAAATTCGATATCCTGCTACAGTTGGGGTATACAAGCAGTTCCGTCTGGTATCGGTTATGGCCGAGGGATGCCGTTAATATCATCAATATGGATGGGTTAGAGTGGAAACGGAGCAAGTATGGCCGGCTGACCCGGCGTTTTCTTCGACAGGCAGAAAGGCTGGCGGTAAGGCACGGCAATGTTTTGGTGGCGGACTCGATCGGTATCCGGGATTATATCCGGGAGGTGTATGACAGGGATGCCATTTATATCCCTTATGGCGCTGAGGTCCCGGAGCAATATGATCCGCAGGCACTGGCCGGCCGGGAACTACGCCCAAATGGCTATACAATGCTGATGGCCCGGATGGAGCCGGAGAACAATATCGAGATGGTTATACAGGGTTGGATGGCATCCGGGAAGGAGAAACCGCTGGTCCTGATCGGAAATACCGGAAATAGTTTTGGGCGTTATCTGACCGGGACCTACCAGCATCCGAACCTTCGTTTCCTTGGCGCCATTTATGACCAGCCTACGGTGAATGCGTTGCGCCATTATTCGTCCCTGTATTTCCATGGGCATTCGGTCGGAGGTACAAACCCTTCTCTTCTGGAAGCCATGGCTTGCGGATGTGCGATCGCAGCCCACAGGAACCCCTTCAACGCGGCCATTCTGGAAGAAGATGCCTGGTATTTCTCTTCCCCCGAAGACGTTACCCATATCCTTGGTGAGGACCTGGAGGGGAGACTCGCTTTGGACCGAAAGGCCAATAATACAGCTAAAGTACGACAGCTCTACCCCTGGGAAAAGATCATCTCCGCGTACATAGATGTCTTTGTCTTCACCGCCAAGGGCATATAATTATTATTTGGTATTATTGCATCCTTGTTGAAAATCAGCAGCAGCAATGCTTAGAAAATTCCTGAATAGCTATATATCCAAGGTCAAAAGAGAGGACTACGAACTTGACAAAAGAGTGCCTGCCGGTTATTTGTTGCGGGAAGTCTGGGTAAGGGCGATCATGAAAGTGAGGGGGAGGCTATTCTTCCCACGCTCGTCCCACTCGCCTTTTGCAGGAAGGGCCGCTGTAGTGCGCTGCAGGAAACAGCTGACCTTCGGGAAAGGCTTACAGATCGGGGAGCATGCTTATATTGACGCTTTATCCACCGATGGTATCGTATTCGGCAGCAATGTCTCCGTCGGAAAAAGGACCAGGATCGAGTGTACCGGTAACCTGCGCTTGCTGGGAAAGGGTTTGAAAGTCGGAGACGACGTAGGCCTGGGTACGGACAATTTTTATGGATGCGCCGGGGGCATTACGATCGGGAACTATACGATCGTCGGAAATTTTGTAAGCTTTCACGCGGAAAACCACAACTATTCAGATCCGAATGTTCCTATCCGGTACCAGGGAGTAAATCATCAGGGTATCCGGATCGGCAGCAATTGCTGGATCGGGGCCAAGTGCACGATCCTCGACGGGGCAGTCCTTGAAGATGGTTGCGTCATCGCCGCCGGTGCACTGGTCATTGCAGGCGTATACAAGTCCAATGGTATATACGGGGGTGTTCCCGCCAGGTTTATAAAAAACAGGATGAATGCGTAGTTCCTCTTTGTCCTTCAATAAATATCTTCCGGCCGCCATTCTCTACTTTTTTTTGAATGGGGTACTGCTGCCATTGGGGTTGCTGTGGACGACCCTGCTAGCGCCGGTCTTCCTGTTCTGGTTGTGGCGCTATCCCACCTTTCAGGCGTTGAAGTACTTTTTTTTCTTCACCATTCCCCTCCTCGTGATCCATTACCTCAATGGGATCATCGATTATTCCTTTTATATTAAATCCTATCTGCTGTTCTTTTGCGTCTACGTGTTTTGCCTCGCCTTTTATCAATACCTGGAGAATTGCCATAGCCTGCGGTATATTTTCCGGAAAATTCTGATCCTGAATGCCATCATGACCGTTATTTCACTGGCATTCCTCAATATCCCATACCTGCGAACGATTTTCTGGTACAATAACGATATGTCCCTGGGTACGGTGACGGTCTACCGGCTCAGGATGCTCACCTATGAACCATCATATTATTGTACCCTGTTTGCCCCTATCGTGATCTATTATTTGTTGAAAAGCGTCAGGAAGGAGGTGCCTCGTCCCTGGATGTATTTTTGTCTTGTACTGATCCCTTTGTTCCTTTCCCTCTCGTTTGGAGTGATCCTCAGTATCGCTCTGGCATTCGCCATCATCCTTGTCTGGGATGGGAGAAACACTATTTTCACCAAAAGGAATTTTAAATACCTGGCCGGTGGTATACTGTTGCTGGGCCTGGTACTGGCGGGAATGGCCATCTTTCATCCGAACAATGTCCTTTTCAGGCGGATGGCGAATGTGTTCAAAGGCAGGGACCTCTCTTTTAACGGCCGCACGCTGGATTCCTACAGAATTGCCATGTTGGTTTTAAAGGACCGAAGTCTTTATTTCGGGGTCGGGTTCGGCCAGGTAAAGATATTGGCATTCCCCATCTTTGGGCATTATTATCACTCTACCAAATTTAAAGTGAGCGATATCGGTATCCCCAATGCCATGGGTGATCTGCTGGCCACGCTGGGGCTGGTCAGCGTCCTGTTAAAGTTGTACCTGGAGCTGTTCTTTTTCTTCCGGACCAAAGTCTCTTCCAACTACTACCGGCTGGCTCTTTTCCTTTTCGTTTTTATTTACCAGTTCACCGGAAGTTTCATTATGAACATTGCAGAATACGCTGTCTGGATCATGGCATTTCATCCGAGCCTATTCCCGGAATTCAATAAAGTAAAAAAACCTCAACATCTTGAAAGTCCTGTTCATCGCCAGAGCAACGCTATATAAGGACAGGGGCGGCGATACTACGCAGGTGCTCGGTACGGCGGATCATCTGAAGGAATTGAATATAGATGTGGATGTTCGGCTGGCTAACGAAGTGATCGATTACCGGCCATACGATCTGATCCATTTCTTCAATATCATCCGTCCCGCAGACATCCTTCAACATATCCGGGCTTCCGGGAAGCCGTATGTGGTTTCCACCATTTATGTAGACTATTCCGAATACGACAAAAAAGCGAGAAAAGGCATGGCACGCCTGCTATTCAGGCTCCTTCCGGGCGATCTTATCGAATATCTGAAAGTGGTGGCGCGGATGGCGCTGAATGGAGAAAGGATCGTCAGCCCTTCTTATCTTTTGTATGGCCAGAAGCGATCGATCCGGAAGATCATCCGGGGGGCGGGCATGCTGCTGCCCAATTCAGCCAGTGAATATCGACGGCTAAGCCGGCACTATAAAATGGAACAACGTTACAGGGTCATTCCCAATTCGATCGATCCGGCGCTGTTTAGTCCGCCTAAGGCGGGGGCGGAAAGGGATAAAGGCCTGGTGATCTGTGTGGGCAGGATCGAGGGCAGGAAAAATCAGCTGAACCTGATCCGTGCCCTGAATGCAACGGAATACCGCCTTGTGATCATCGGTTCGCCCTCGGCCAACCAGGGAAAGTATTATGAAGCATGCCGTAAAGAGGCAGGACCGAATGTGACTTTTGTCGCCGCCACCTCGCAACAGGCCCTGGCGGGATATTATTCGACGGCGCAGGTACATGTCCTGCCGAGCTGGTTTGAAACGACCGGGCTTAGCACCCTGGAGGCGGCTGCGATGGGTTGCAATATCGTCATCACGGATAAGGGGGATACCAAAGAATATTTCGGCGACCAGGCTTTTTACTGCGATCCGGAGTCCCCTGCCTCCATCTACGAAGCGGTCAGACAGGCTTCCGCTGTCGTACCCGATGGATCGTTGCAGCGCAAAATCTTCTCCGCATACACCTGGCATCGGACTGCAACTGAAACGGCAGCCGCCTATGCAGCTATGGGTGTTCCGGTCTGAGCATCATTCATATATTTTTCTCACCCGGGAAAGGTTGGCCCGATAGATACGGGTGAGGGAGGAGAGGCCGAACCGTTTGAGCAGTCTGGGCAGGCTGATGGCCAGGACATGTTTGTAGAAATATATCCGGTTACGTCCTTTCCGCCCCGGAAAGTGGTGGTCTTTTATAGCAAGGGTTTCGCGGACACCGAGTATCCACCGGCTATCGCTCAAGCCTTCCCACCGCATATTGGCCAGGACCGAAGGGACATGCCTGAACCGGCATTTGTTGACCATAAAGCGCAGCAGCAGGTCGTAATCCATGGCGCATTTATATTGTTTATCAAAAAGCCCGAACCGGTCATAACAGTTTTTCCGGACGAAGACGGTCGGATGGTTGACCGTCATCTCCTTTTCAAGATGGGAATGACTGCCTGTGTAAACGAAATCGATGGCATCACCGCGCCAGAGCCGCAGGTCGCCGTAGACGACATCGACATCGCTGTCTTCCATAGCGGAGACGGCCTTTTTGACGGCTTCGTCCTCGTACCAGTCGTCGGCATTGATCATCCCGATGATCTCCCCTTTGGCCATCCGCAGTCCCTTATTAAAGGCATCGCTGATGCCCTCGTCTTTTTCAGAAATGATCGTCGTTACCGCAGCGCCGAACTGTTTGACGATGCCGAGGGTGTTATCCGTGGACCCGCCGTCGACGATGATATATTCCAGGTTGGGATAATTCTGCGCTATAACGCTTCGAATGGTGTCCGCAATATGCTGCTCTCCGTTATAGACGATGGTAATAATTGTAACCTGCGGATAGTTCTCCATAAAAGTGGGCTGATACGTTTGCAAATATACTTAATAGCGAAAGGGGCTGCTAAGATATTTTGAGTCTGGACAGCTGGTACTTTATGGCAGCCCGGAACAGAAACAGGTGAGCACCCTGTGCAACCATATAGCCGATCGCTGCCCCGAAGACCCCCCAGCGGGGGACCAGGAAAAAACTTGCGGCCCCACCGACGACGGAGATGATCAGTCCTATGAACAGGGAAAAATGAGTTTTTTCAAAATACACCATATAATTTGAGGACAGGAGGACCATACCGCCGATCACCTGTGCGACGATGAGAATAGGCAGGACATAGAGGGCGGGCGTATATTTGACCGAGATGATGCCGATGTGAAGGGCTACATAAAGCCCTATCATGAGGAAGACGCCCAGGATAAGCAAGCCTCCGCCAAGCAAATACAAAAGTTTTTTGGTCTTCCTGATATTCGCATGCACGTCTTTTTCCTTTAGAAAGGTGGGCAGCCAGGAGTTGTGTACAGCCATGCAGATCAGATAGAGGACGTTGGATATCGAGAAGGCCAGGTAATAGTAGGAGAGGTCTTTGGCCGTGCCGTACTTTTCGAGGAAGAACTTATCACTGTAGTTGCTGATCATGCCCCATATCGCAGTGAACATAACGGGCGTCCCCAATTTCAGGAAGCTTTTCATTAGCCTGAAGTCGAGTTTCGGGATCATTTCACCTGCATAATAAAAGAAGAAAATCAGCAGCGCGAGCAATTCGCAAAGGTAGGTATAGAGGAGGCGAACATGGATCTTTTCACTTTTAAAATAGTAGAGGCAGGCAAGAACGACCAAGTTGATGAAGATAAGCCGGAACAGGTTGTATTTACGAAACAGGCCGGCCTTTTCAGCGGTAACGAAGTAGTTGGAGAGGATGGTGGTAAAGACGGTGACAATCGTCGCCAGCAGCATGGCGCCCCTTAACCGGGGGTATCCAAAATCGCCTTTGAACAGGAACCTGACGAGATTATAGTCACCGCCGAAGGCATAGACGGGAACGATCACTACGGCCAGCAATGCCGAGATCAGGAAGAAGATGTTAAACAGGACCACTCCTCTCTTATCGGACTCGTGTGCGTCAGAATAATATTTGGACTGGGATACGTACAAGCCGAAATTCAATACGACGGCAAAGCTGCTGACGACGTTCAGGATATAGTTGTATAACCCGTATTCGTCCTGGGTCATCAGCCGAAGGTAGATGGGCAGCAGCAGAAAGCCGGAGATCCTTGCCAATACGTCCATGCTCAGGAAGGTGAGCATTCGCGTAAAGTTTGGGTTTTGCCGATATCGCTTTATCCATTCCCGGATAAAATCGACCTCTTTTATTGCCATGTTTTAAGCGGGGTCGTTTAACACCCTTTTCTTAACCTCTATCAGTGCCCCCGTCAGGAAGGCCAGCAGAAGGGCGCCGCCGCCCAGGATCACGAGCAACTCGGGCAGGGATTTGGAGTGAACTGTATCGGCCGTCTTTATCGTATCAACCACCAGGACGGCATTATTCTCCACTTCGAGCTCACGTCTGGCACGGTCTCTTTCGGTCATGAGCAAAAGCGTTTGGGCATAGACCTGCGCAGGGTTGAAGGCGTCGTTGTAATTATCAGGATAGACAGAAGAAGAAGAAACAGGAGATACAGTTCTGAAGGCACTGATGAACTTATTGTACTGGGTTTTAAGGGTGTCGAGCTTTTGAATGTCGGTATTGATCTGCTGTATCTTTTCAGAATCACTCTCATACTGAACCCTCGAGATCTGCTGAAGGTAGGGCAGATTATTGATATAGTTTACCAATGCATTCTGTATACTGTCGGGCGAGTTATTATGCCTGATACCCATGATCACCTGGAAAGTCGTGTTCATTTTGGTGGAAGTATCCGATTCAAGAGGTTCCTGCATCATGTTCCTCGAATCGAAATATAATATATTCGCTGCGTTGGCGTGAGAGACCTTAAGTTCGGAAGAAAGTCTATCGATCGACCCGGTCTTTGCCAGCATATTCAACTGCTCGATAATCCCCGCATATATCTTTACGGGCATTTTTGTGTCTACCATGAGCATAGACGCCTGGTAATATTTTGTCTGGGCAACATAGTAATAGAACATGCCCAGGAAGAGCCCTGTGACGAGGCCAGTTAATAGCAACAATTTTTTTGTGCGGCAAACGAATGCCGAAAAAGCCAAGAATTTAAAGAAGCCACGGAAAAGTGAAATTACAAAAGATCTTATGGCAGAGATATTGATATTGTCTTCAGGGTGAACCTCTTTATTCATGATAAGATATGCGATTAATTTTTAATGAGTCTTGGACGTTGCAAAACTAATACATCTGTAGATATATATTTGCTAATTTTATCAATATTTGGCCTATGCAATCATTCCCCGAAAAACCTTCCCAAAAAGTTCCTGTCCTGCTGCTGGCTTTTAATCGCCCTACCCTTACGGATAAGGTGCTTGCATCGATCAGCGGCTATGCCCCCCCCGATCTTTATGTGTCCGTCGATGGTCCGCGGGCGGGCCGTCCCGACGATGAAAGGAATGGGGCGGCGATCAGGGAAAGTGTGGCGGTCTGGGAGAAGGCCAATCCGGCTACGAGGGTGCACAGGTTATATCGGGAAGCCAATCTGGGCTGTGGCCGGGGCGTCAGCTCGGCGATAAGCTGGTTTTTCAGCGAACAGGAAATGGGAATTATCCTGGAAGACGATTGCCTGCCCAACAGGAGTTTTTATTCTTTTTGCCAGGAAATGCTGTACCGGTATGCCAACGATGAAAGGATTATGCACATTGGAGGCAGCAATTATTTGGAGGGCAGGATCGGCATGGAAAGCACCTATTATTTTTCGAAATACCCCCAGATATGGGGCTGGGCGAGTTGGAGGAGGGCCTGGAGCAAGTATGCCTTTGACATGCCGGATCTCGACCGGGTGCTGGACCTTCCGGAGTTCAGGCGGTATTATGACGGTGAGCTTTTCATCCGGACGCGTAACGGAGCGGTCGATACCTGGGACATTCAATGGATCTATACCTTCCTGCTGAATGGCGGTCTGAGCGTCCTGCCCAAGGACAACCTCATCCGGAATACGGGTTTCGCCGAGGAGGGAGGGATCCATCTGACGGAAAAGCCGAAATGGTATAACGACGCGACCGTTGAGTTTACCGTGCTGATCCATCCCACCGAGGTGGTGCATCATGCGGCGGCGGACGATTATGTCTTCCGGAAAGCCTACCGGATGTCCCTGGCCTATCGGGTCAGGAGCAGGTTAAAGAGGCTATTTTTCAAAAAAAGCTAGTTCGGAAGCTACAAACGCCCGGAATAGTGTCGCGTCCGTGGCGGAAAACACGGCCAGGTCATAAAAGGGCAGTGCGGCATTTTTCTTCCCGATATATGCGTGCAGGGCCCTGATCGCCGGCTTGTCTTGCAGGGAGGTGATACAAAGCATTTTCCCATAATTGTCATAGACGACCAGGCCGCTATATCCGAGTTCTTCCAGGAAGTCAAAAAAGCGGAGACCTTCGTTGCCGTTGGTTTCGAACAGGGCCCGATCATATTCCATGAAGATGACGGGATGGTTCTTGCGGATGGTGGCGGCCCCCCCTTCGATGATCTTGAGATCGAAACCATCCGTATCCGTTTTCAGTACGCCTATCGGCTCGTCGGGGAAATGGGTGAGAAAAAAATGGTCGAGGCTGGTAAAATCCTGCAATACCGCTTTGTCGTCGTCGCTGACGAACTGCGAGCTGCCAAGGCTGATCCTGCTATGCACCCTGATCTGACCGGGCTTGTCGGAAAGCAACACTTTGTGAAGGTGGGTATTGGCGATACCGGAAACATTCTTTTGCAGGAGGTCAAAATAGAAGTCATCGCCTTCGAAGCAATGCACAGGAAGATCGGTGACCTCGCGCAGCATCAGCAGGGTATCGCCGATGTTGGCGCCAATGTCCACAATGGAGAAATTTTCCTGGCGGTACTGCCGGCAGCTTTGGACAATACGTTGTAAGTTGCTGTTATAGAAGGGGAAGTGAGCTAGATTATAGGTGATGGAGTGGGCCTTCGGCAATAGCACCTTCCTGCCGTAGATGACTGCGGTGACAATCTTCTTGTTGGAGAAGAAGTAATTCTTGTATCCCGTGATGACATATAACCCAAAGCGGGAAAGTACTCTTTTGACTAGTTTTTTCACTGAGCTTTTTTTAAAATTAGCCGCCCACTTTTTTCTGCCGGAAAAACGCATCGATGTTCCGGATCATTTTTTCCGGTGCGATGGTCTTCAGCAGATCGAGGGGTATGGTTTCAAAATCCGTCGTCGATCCTGTCCGGATGATTTCGTCGATCCTGTCCGGATAAACAGGATAAAAATCGGGTGCGATCTCTTTTGGATAGGGTGCGAACCGCCCATAGTGGGCGCCGTTATACAAAGCGAATACCGGGCATCCGACTGCCGCTGCCAGGTGCACGGCGCCGGTATCTACGCTGATCAGGCAAACTGCCCGTTTCAACACGCTCAACATCTGGGATAAGGAAGTTTTACCGGAAAGGTCAACAGCCTTATCGCCATATTCCCGCAGAAAAGCGGCGCATTCTCCGGCATCTGCCGGTGAGCCGCATACTACGGGATTCAGCCGGTAGTGTTGGACAAGATGTTTGGCTACAGCAGCAAAATGGGAAGGGGGCCATTTTTTTATTTTGATGCCGGATCCCGGAAAAATCACAAAATAAGCATCCGGGAGGGAAAAAGAGGGAATATCATCCACTTCCGGGATATGGGTTGTCCAGGGCAGCGGGGCCCCATCGAGCAGTTGGCTGATAAATCCAGCATTACGAATAGCGTCGAAAAGGGTTTCGGGGCCGCTGTCTTCCATCCTTGTATAGACATGTCCGGGGGTGAGTCTCCGTTCAAAGGGGGGGATCAACCGGCTTTCGCTGATCATGCCGATACGATCGGAGGCGGTGGTGACGGCCATCATCACATCGTCCGTCCGGAAATTCCGGGAATAAACAAGATTGAGGGCTATGGAAGCCCCGGTCTTCCTGATCCGGCAGAGGAACCTGAACCGGTAGAGAATGTTTTGCATGAACTTTTTTTTGTCCAGCCAGATTGTTTCATCGGCGACAGCGGCATCATACCGATCGAAAAGGGGCCTGAAAATGCCATTGCCGACAAAGATGATGCGGTAGCCGCTGTATTTTGCGGAACTTTTAAAGTAGCGGAGAAGATTCCTGACCAGCACGTAATCGCCGATTTCGTCGGTTTTCACGATAATGAGATGCCGTTGCCTGGCTTTCGCAGGCACACAGCGTACGATATAGTATAATAACAGATAAAGGCTGAATTTTATTTTTTCCTTCAACTCCGGATCTTTTATTGAATGCTTGTTTTGTTCCCGTCTTGCATTGTGCTGGTCCGGACCACCGGGAAAAATCAGGCAAATATATAAATGAAACCGCAAAAATGCTTTAATTTGGCCCACATGCTGACAAGGCTTCCCATGAGACTCCCCACTTCATCCAGCAAGACCATCTATTTCCTTCTTTTCTGTGCAGTTCTTTTCACGACGATTTTCCCCCTGTTGCGTATCAACAGCTTTTGCATTATTCTGCTGGTCGCCTACCGGCTATGGGATGCGCCTGCCACGGCAAGGTCTGTATTCAAAGATACATTGCTGGTTGCCTACCTTGTTTTCGTACTCATCGAAACGGCTGGTTTTTTGCACACCGCTAATATGAAAGCGCAATCCGATGCAGTGGCAAAAGATGCCACTTTGGTCGCTCTTGCCTATGTACTTTGTTCCGGTACGCTAGTCTCGGCGAGAGCGTATCGCAGGCTGATGTCAGCCTACTGTCTGATGATCTTTCTTTCCTCCCTTTACTGTCTTGTGCTGGCATACCGGTACTACCTGGTGGATAAAGATCCGGCTGATTTTTTTTATCATACCCTGACACGGCCCATCGCACAGAACGCGGTTTTTTATTCAGTGTATGTCGTTTTCGCCATGCTGTTCCTTTTATCGCCGTCCGGTGAGCCCATTGTCAGTTGGCTGTCGCCGATGTGGAAAAAGGCCCTCCGGTTTTCTGTCGTCTTTTTTTTCATGGGAATGATCGTTCTGCTCTCTTCGAAGCTTTTACTGGTCATTGCCGTGTTGTTCCTGGTAAATGCTTTTTTACGGCGATACTCTTACCGGAAGAACAAGCGGGCCGTGCTGGTCACCGGGTCGGCCCTGGTACTGGCCCTGGGTATACTGGCCCTGACAAAGAACCCCGTCAGCGTACGGTATCGGGAACTGGCAGCCGGAGACCTTGACGCCATCAAACAGAAAACATTTGATCCCGGCATGTATTTCAACGCTTTACAGCTGCGATTGCTGGAGTGGCGTTTTGGTACTGAGATCCTGAATGAACAGCATGCGTGGCTTTTTGGCGTAAGTCCCGGGAGCAGCCAGGATCTGCTGGATGCAAAATATGTCCGGACCCGGATGTATATCGGCAATCCGGCCGAGGGGCCGCACAGGCATATCCGCGGTTTTATCGGCTACAATTTCCATAATCAATACCTGGAAACGCTGGTCCGGTGCGGGTTCCTGGGACTGGCGGCCTTGCTGGCCATTTTTATCCTGCTATTCGTCCGGGCTCGAAAACAGGGAACGAGGGAAGCATGGTACGTCGTATTGACGCTTGCGGTCTTTTTTATTCCGGAGGCGCCGCTGACCATGCAACAAGGCGTTTTTCTGTTCTGTTTCTTTCCCCTTTTGGCGGTGACCGCTCCGGGTAAAGTTGAGCTGTCGGCGGAATGACCGCAGACTTGCTTATTTTTTCCGAAATTGTACCCGGAAAAAGAATTATCAGTTCAACCAATGATTACAAGATGAGAACATTATTAAAATACCTGCGGCCTTACCGCAGGCTGATCGCGCTTGCCTTATTGCTGGCGGCGATCAATCAGAGTTTTTCGATGCTGGACCCTTTTTTCTTCGGCAAAATACTCGACAAATTTGCAGCACACCCTTATGAGGAAGGGTATTCCGCCCCGCAGCAGGTATTGGTCAACGGGCATTTGAACACCCAGCAGGTCTGGCACCGGACGGGACCGCGAAGCCAATCCGGCTTTATCTGGGGGGTCATCAGTTACCTGGGTATCCTGATCGGTGTAGCCATGGTGTCCCGGATCGCCAAGGCCTTCCAGGATTATTTCGGCAATGTCATCGTGCAGCAGTTCGGGGCCACCATTTTCACTACCGGCCTTCAGCATTCCATGGCCCTGCCGTTCAGTGAATTCGAGGATCAGCGAAGCGGCGAGACCTTATCCATCCTGACCAAGGTGCGGAATGACACGGATAAGTTCATTCTTGCTTTTATCAATGTGCTGTTCGGCATCCTCGTAGGTGTCGTTTTCGTATCGGTTTATTCTTTCACGCTGCACTGGTCGATCATGCCCATTTATGTAACAGGGATGATCCTGTTGTCCCTGCTGACGAGCCTGCTGAGCAAAAAGATCAAGCGGCTTCAAAAGAAGATCACGGCCGATACCAATGCGCTGGCGGGGAGTACGACGGAGTCCCTGCGGAATATCGAGTTGGTCAAGAGCCTGGGATTGACGGACCAGGAAGTGAAGCGGCTGAACAAGAATACCTTTAAAATCCTGGACCTGGAACTCACCAAGGTGAAGGGTATCCGGAGCCTCAGTTTCGTGCAGGGCACTTTTGTGAACCTGTTGCGGCAGGCGATCATGTTCCTGCTGTTATGGCTGGTCTTCAACGGCAGGTTGACCACGGGAGAGGTGATGACCATGGTATTCTATTCCTTCTTTATTTTCGGGCCGCTGCAGGAGCTGGGCAATATCATCCTGTCATACCGGGAGGCTGAGGCCTCGATGAATAACTTCGACAACCTGATGAAGAAGACGCCGGAATTGCCGCCCGCCGAACCGAGGCACCTGGGGCGGGTGCAGAGCCTGGTCTTCCGCGACGTGGTGTTCCGGCACCAGACGGCGCATCACAATGCGATCGATCACATCAGCTTTGAGGTCAGGAAGGGCGAGACGCTGGCTTTCGTGGGGCCATCCGGCAGTGGCAAGACGACCCTGATGAAGCTGCTGGTAGGGCTATACCGGCCGAAGGAAGGCAACATACTCTATAACGGGCTGGATGAGACGGCCATCGATTTCGACGACCTGCGGCGGCAGATCGGCTTTGTCACGCAGGATACCCAGTTGTTCGCCGGCACCATCAAAGAAAATCTGCTGTTCGTCAACCCGGGCGCTACGGAGGAGGACCTGAATGAGGCGTTGCGAAAGGCTTCCTGTACGAACCTACTGGCGAGGGCGGAGAAGGGGATTGACACGATGATCGGGGAAGGCGGATTGAAACTGTCCGGCGGGGAAAAGCAGCGGTTGTCGATTGCGCGGGCGTTGTTGCGGAAGCCGGCCCTGCTGATCTTCGACGAGGCGACTTCCGCGCTGGATTCGCTGACGGAGGAAGATATCACGCGGACGATCCGGGAAGTATCTTCACAGGGGGACCAGATCACGATCATGATTGCGCACCGGCTGTCGACGATCATGCATGCGGACAGGATCTACGTGCTGGAGAAGGGGGAAGTCGAGGAAGTAGGGACGCATGCGGACCTGCTGGCGTCAAAGGGCTTGTATTATGCCATGTGGAGACAGCAAATAGGGGAAAGGAAATACGCAGCGGCAGGGGCGGCGGCGAGTTCTTAAAACGCAACGGCAAACTCTTAAAACAACATAAAAAAGTATGAGCTGGTTAACGGAACTCTTTGGCGGCGGTGGGGGGATCAGGCAGGCCTTGCAGGAAGGGGCGGTGATCATCGATCTGCGTACCGCCTATGAATACGACCAGGGCCATATTCCCCGGTCGCTCAATATTCCAGCCGACCGGATCAAGGCCAATATTGATCGGATACGCGATCTGCGTAAGCCGGTGATCCTGTGTTGCGGTAATGGGACGCATTGCTGGGAGGCGGCGGAATTTCTGCGGGGCGCAGGGCTGACGCAGGTGATCAATGGGGGGAACTGGCAGGGCCTGCTGCGGAAGGTGCAAAAAAGGTAGCGCCCGCGAGTGGCCGCGAGATTAATGGTTATGTGAATGAATATCACGTGGACGTGTAGGTCCATTTAACCAAACTCCCTTTGCTGTCCGTGTATGTAAAAATGGGACCGAACAATAAAATTGGAAATTTGGACGCAAATTTGATCTTTGCAGCTATGATGAATAAAATACAGGACATTATCACTGAATCTATTACGGTTAAGGACCGGGTGTTGAATGACCCGGCGCTGATCGGACAGGTGGGGGAGATCGTGACGCTGATCGTCCGGCGGTTCCGGGAGGGGAAGCATCTTTATTTTTGCGGCAACGGGGGCAGCGCGGCGGATGCCCAGCACCTGGCCGCGGAATTCTCGGGGCGGTTCTATATCGACCGGGATGCCCTGCCATCAGAAGCTCTGCATTGCAATACTTCTTATATGACGGCGGTGGCCAATGACTATAGCTATGACGTAATCTATTCCCGGCTGATCAAAGGTATCGGCAAGCAGGAAGATATCCTGGTCGGGATGTCTACCTCAGGCAATTCCACCAATATTCTCAAGGCCTTCGAGACGGCCCGGGAGAAGGGCATCACCACGATCGGGATGACGGGGGAAGGCGGCGGAAAGCTGAAAGCCCTGAGTGACCACCTGATTGCGATCCCTTCGCGAAACACGCCCCGGATCCAGGAGGCACACATGTTGCTGGGACATATTATCTGCCAGCTGGTGGAAGAACAATATTTCAGTGCATGATCAAAGAGGCTATTTTGCTGGCGGGGGGATTGGGTACCCGGCTTCGGGCTGCCGTTCCGGAACTGCCGAAATGCCTGGCCCCGGTGAGAGGGCGGCCATTCATCGCCTATGTGACTGATTATTTCCGGCAGCAGGGTATTGAACGATTCATTTTTGCCCTGGGCTATAAAAGCGATTATTTCGATGATTTTTTCCGGACGGAATTTCCGGATGGCGGCTATACCGTGTCGCTCGAAGATGCCCCTCTGGGTACAGGCGGGGCGATCCGTCAGGCCTGTGGATTGTCGGTTGAAAAGACGGTACTGATCCTCAATGGCGATACCTTCTTCCGGATCGGGCTGAAAGCGCTGTCGGATTTTCATGAAGAAAAACGCGCTGATTGCAGTCTTTGTCTGAGGCCTATGGAGAATTTCGACCGGTTTGGCGTAGTAGAACTGGATGACGAGGCGCGCGTAACGAAGTTCCGTGAGAAGCAATATTATCCAACCGGGCTGATCAATGGTGGGGTCTATGCGCTGGACAGAGCCGCTTTTATGGGAGAGGAATGGCCGCCGGTATTTTCCTTTGAAAAGGATTATCTGGAGCCTGCGACGGGGGGCGGGGGGCTATTCGGGCTGGTGCAGCCAGCCTATTTTATCGACATCGGCATTCCCGAAGATTACCGGCGGATACAAGAAGAATTCAACAACCTATCATGATCTATAGAAGTAAAGCGCCTTTACGCATCGGATTGGCCGGTGGCGGGACCGATGTAAGTCCTTACAGCGATCTATACGGAGGGGCCATCCTCAATGCAACCTTATCCCTGTATGCGCATGCCAGCATTGAACCTTTGGAAGACGATACGATCATTCTGCAGGGGCTTGACCGGAGGGAAGAAGTACGTTTTGAAGACGGGGCCCGGCTGGCCTCGCTGCCTATCGACGGCAGACTGGACCTGCTGAAAGGAGTCTACAACCGTATCCGCAAGGACTATGGATGGAGTGCCAAGGGTTTCCGACTGTCCACTTTTGTCGACGTGCCGGCCGGTTCAGGGCTGGGAACTTCTTCCACTTTGGTGGTAGCGATCGTCGGCGCCTTTATGGAAATGCTGCGATTACCGCTGGGGGAATACGATATGGCGCATCTCGCTTATGACATTGAAAGGAGAGAGCTGAAGATGGCAGGAGGAAAACAGGACCAGTATGCGGCCACCTTCGGCGGGGTCAACTACATGGAATTCTATAAGGACGATAAGGTCATCGTCAATCCTCTGCGGGTGAAACAGCAGCACCTGTTCGAATTGGAAAATAACCTCTTGTTATATTATACGGCTACAAGCCGGGAGTCAGCGAAGATCATCGAGGTCCAGAGCCGGAATGTGACTGATAAGAAGGAATCGTCTATCGAGGCGATGCACCAGTTGAAGACCCAGGCTCAGCTGATGAAGGAAGCCCTGCTAACAGGCCGGATCCATCAGATCGGGGAGATCCTGGATTTCGGCTTTCGTCAGAAACAGAAGATGGCGGAGGGGATTTCCAATGCCTTTATCGACAACATTTACGAGGAAGCTAAAAAGGCGGGCGCCACAGGTGGAAAGATCTCGGGCGCAGGTGGCGGGGGGTTCATGACCTTTTACTGTCCGGGTATCTCCAAATACGGCGTTATAGAGGTCCTCAATAAGTTGGGCGGTCATTGCAGGCCTTATCAGTTCACAGGGCATGGATTAACGACCTGGACGATGTGAGTTTTGCGCCTTAGGCCTTCGGCCGGGAAGTTTGTTTACCTTTGGCTATGCCTACGCAAGAGAAACCCAGTCTTATCTGGAGTATGTTCACGATGAAATGTCCGCGGTGCCGCCGGGGGCATATGTTTTCCCAACCCAATCCCTGGAAATTCGGTCAGATCCTGACCATGCCGGATACGTGTCCCGAATGCGGTCAGCCTTTCGAGATGGAGGTAGGCTTTTGGTATGGGACAGGATACGTCAGCTATGGGCTGTCCTTTTTACTTTCGGTTGCGACCTTTATCGTGTGGTGGATGCTGATCGGGATCTCGACGGAAGACAACCGGTTTTTCTGGTGGATGGGTTTGAATGCAGTATTTCTCGTCGTTATACAGCCCTGGCTGATGCGGCTGAGCCGCGTAGTCTGGATCTATTTCTTTGTTACCTATGATCCGGATTACAAGCAGACCGAGGTGAAAAAATTCGATTACGAGACGGAAAGTTATTACCGGCCCAAATCGCAGGATGGCGAAGGAAATGGACAATAAAAAACCGTCCGTAGTAAGCGGACGGCTGTAAAAAAACCTATTGATAGGGTTAGTATCGAGAATCTAACGTTAAAAGGAGAATATTATTATATATATAGCGGGGGCCGGGCTGTTATTATTTCTTCAGAACGATCGTGAATATTGATCCCTCGCCGAGCGTGCTTTCGCAGGTAATCTTTCCCTTGAGCTCTTCACAGATACGTTTGACGATAGCAAGGCCCAGGCCGGTTGAAGCCTCACCATTAGTTGGCTGGGATGATATCTTGCTATATTTGGAAAAAAGATGGGGCAGTTCGTCGGGCTGGATACCCACCCCTTCATCGCGTATTTTGATACTGACAGCATCTTTTTCTTCGCTGACACTCATCCATACATTTTTTCCGGCGGCCGTATATTTGATCGCATTGGACAACAGGTTGTCCAACATACGTCCCAGCAGTTGTCGGTCGCTAAGAAAATAAAGGGACCGGTTGGGGCAATCCAGGTGGAGTTGGATATTCTTGGTGGCGGCGACAGGAGTAAAATTATCCAGGCGCCATTCAGCGAAGATGCGCAGGTCGAGATTTTCCAGCTGTAACTTATTCTGGTTGGTCTCGGCCTTTTCTACGTCGAGGATGTGACGGATCAGCTTTTCTCCATATTGGGTGGCCTGGGCTATGCGATCGAGCGCTTTGCGTTGTGAATCGCTGAGATTATCCTGTTCGCTCTGCAATAGCTGCTGCCACATGCCGATGCTGGCAAAGGGGGTACTAAGATCGTGAGAGACGATGCTGATCAGGGAGTTCTTTTCTTCATTCAATTCCGATAGGCGTTCGTTTTGCCGGACGAACAGATCGTTACTAGCCTGCAGCTGTCTGTTGGCCTTACGTTTGACAATAAAGGCCATGGCGGCTGCGATGGCAATGAGCAACAGGCTGACAGCCATGACCATCATGATCCGGTTGTGGAATTTCTGCTGGGCAATCTCTGACTGCAAAAGGAGTTTTTCGTTTTCTCTTTCCCGGGTCTCATATTTTTTTTCCAGCTCGGCTATCGACTTGTAGGTCTCGCCGTTGACCAGTGCAGTGTCCAGCGCATACCAATTGCCCTGGTATTCCCAGGCTTTTTTGTAATCGCCGCGGTGTTGGGCCAGCTTGGCCAGGATCTGGTAACTATCGGATTCTTTGCTTTTCGAATCTAACTGGCGGGCAAGCTGCAATGCCATGTCGCCATATTTGGCGGCAGAGTCATAGGCCCCTGCCTCGGTATAGGCATCGGCCATGTTGAGCACATCGAGCCATACATCGGCCTGCCGGGATGGGGACTGGCTGACGAGATGATGGTTGTAATTATCCCGGAAGTAGACGATAGCCTGGGCGAACTCCTTCAGGTAATAATAGGTATTGCCCATGTTATTGTACAGGTCGTCCAGGTCAAATTTCCCTTTTGCTTCCAGCGGCTTGCCGATACGAAGCCCTTCCTTCAACAGCAGCAGGGCGCTATCATAAAGGCCGAGGCGGTCATAGATGGCGCCGAGGTTGATATAGGAGGTCACCAGCGAACCGGCATCTCCCAGCTGCCGGTCCAGGCGGACGCATTCCTGGTAGATATCTTTTGCCTTTTCGGGTTCTTTCATATCTGAAGTGTACACCGCTGCCAGGTCAGCCAGGGCCTCGGTCTGGTGCTCGATGTAGCCAGGTTTACGCGCAGCGTCGAGCGCCTGCATATAGTAATCGATGGCGCGGGGATAATTCGCTTTGTTCTCAAAATACCAGCCGCGAAGACGCAAGGACATGAATTTGGCTGCAGGGTATTGGCCTTTCTGATCAATCTGCTGCATGTAGTCAGCATAATATTCGATGGAGTCGATGCGGGCCTCCGTCAATTTCATCGCGTAATAATAAGTATGCCGGATGCTATTGGTGTCCACCTGGCCAGCGGCAGACAAGGCGATTGATAGGAGCAGTAGGGATAGTAGACGCTTCACGGGAAGATCGTTCATTTTGACCAAGATACTGATCTTTCCGGCTAATCGGTTAGATTATTACGCAGGGCGAACTTAACCAGGCCCACGGTATTGTTGACGCCCAATTTGGCGATGAGGTTTTTGCGGTGTGTCTCTACGGTGCTTACGCTAAGAAATAGTTTGCCTGCAATTTCGGCATTGCTATATTCTTTGCAGATGAGACGAAGTACTTCCAACTCACGCCGGGAAAGGATCTCGTCAATCTGTTTGTCTTCGATAGTAATGGTATGGCGGAAATCTTCGTCCCGGTCACCGATATGAATGTCTTTGCTGAAATAATTGCCGCCGTTCTGTACGGACCGAAGCGCGCCCACGAGTTCCTCCAGGGAAGCGTTCTTCAGGACATAGCCCTGGATATTGTACTTAGCAAGCTTGTGTACATAGCGGGTGCCTCGCAGCAGGGTGAGATAGATGATGCGCAGGTCGGGATGACTGGCCCTGATCTGTTGCACTATCTCTTCCTCCGCCATATCGGGAAGATAGACGTCGAGCAATAAGATATCCGCGTTCAATCCTTCTTTGATCCGATCAAGAAGCTGTTTACCCGATGTAGCAGTGCCTATTACTTCTATGTCCTCCTGCTTGTTCAACAATAAGGCCAGCCCCTCTAAGTATATTTCATGATCATCGATAATAAAAACTCGAATCATGTTGGTTTAATAGATTCCGTAAGTATTTCAACTACAGGGCAAGTTAAAACTATTTATGATATGTGCACTAAAAAGACCCCTTAAAAAGAGGCCTTTCCCGAAAATGAGTGGATGTTCAGACATCAATTAAGATTTTCGATAATACCTGCGATGCCCTGGCCGCCCCCAACACAAGCGGTGACGATACCATATTTCTTATTGAGCCGTTTCATATCATGGACCAACTGGACGGTCAATTTACAGCCGGTACAGCCCAGGGGATGTCCCAGGGCAATGGCGCCGCCATTGATATTGACGATGGCAGGGTTGAGTTCGAGTCGGCGGATGACAGCAAGGGCCTGTGAGGCAAAGGCTTCATTCAGCTCTACCAGGTCGATCTGGCCCAGGTTCATGCCGGCTTGCTTTAAGGCTTTGGGGACTGCTTCTACCGGGCCAATGCCCATGATACGGGGATGAACACCGGCGCTGGCGCAGGCGACCAGGCGGGCAATGGGTTGGAGGCCGAGCTCTTTGACCATTTTTTCACCCATGACGATGACGAAGGCTGATCCGTCGCTGGTCTGGGAGGAATTACCGGCTGTGATGCAGCCGCCGGCGGCAAAGACGGGTTTCAGCTTCGCCAGGGCTTCCAGCGAAGTATCGGCCCGGGGGCCTTCATCGGTATCCACAGTAAAGGTCCTTTTCTGGCGGCGTCCTTTCTCGTCGACATAGACTTCCTCGACGGGGAGTGGCAGGATGCCGTCCTTGAAATAGCCGTTCTTAATGGCATTGATGGCCTTTTGATGGGAGGCATACGAGAACTGGTCCTGGTCTTCACGACTAACATTAAATTCTTTGGCGACGGCCTCGGCAGTGAGGCCCATGTTGAGGTAGTAATCGGGCTCATCGGAGGCGATGGAATAGGCCGGTACTGTCTTCCATCCGGCCTGTGGCACCATCGTCATGCTTTCCGTACCGCCGGCGATGATACAATCTGCCATTCCGCTGCGGATCTTGGCTGTCGCCATGGCGATCGTCTCCAGACCACTGGCGCAATAGCGGTTGACGGTGACACCGGGTGCGTGGATACCGACTGCCCGGGCGGCGATGATGCGGCCGACCTGTAGCCCCTGTTCGGCTTCGGGAACGGCATTGCCGACGATGACGTCGTCCACACGGAGCGGGTCAAGCTGGGGGACGGAGGCCAGCAGGCTTTTGATGACAGTGATAGCCATGTCATCCGGACGGTAGAAGCGGAGTTTGCCTCTTTTGGATTTTCCGACGGCGGTGCGGTAACCGGCGACGATATATGCTTCCTGCATAGTGATAATGTTTTAGTTGTTTATGCAACTTCCTTATCAAAGATAAGAATTTTTTGTGGATACGTATCTTCGTGGCATGTATAAGTTCCTGCGCTCGATTTTGTTCATTTTTCCTCCGGAAGGAGTACATCATTTTTCGATGAAGGGCCTGAGGTTGTTATGTAGCTGGGGTCCGACGCGGTGGTTGGTGACATGGAGTTGCCGGCCGGAGAGTGATGTTACGGAGCGGGAGGTTTTCGGACTGACTTTTCCGAACGCGGTGGGGTTGGGTGCGGGGTTTGACAAAAATGCATTGTATTTACGGGAACTGGCTGCGCTGGGTTTTGGATTTGTGGAGATCGGGACGGTGACACCTTTAGCGCAAGGTGGTAATGAGCAGCCGAGGTTGTTCAGGTTGCCGCAGGACCAGGCGTTGATTAACCGGATGGGGTTTAATAATGATGGCGCGGGGATGATTGCTGAGCGGTTGAGGGTTTGGCGGGCGGGTGCGGGGCGGCGCCAGGGGCAGGCGGCGGGGCAGCTTTCGGGCCGCGGTCCGGGGCAGGCGGCCAGGTTGATCGTGGGGGGGAATATCGGGAAGAACAAGGTCACGCCGAATGAGGAGGCGTGGAAGGACTATGAGATCTGTTTTCGGGCTTTATATGAATACGTGGATTATTTTGTCGTGAATGTGAGTTCGCCAAATACGCCGGGGTTGAGGGCGTTGCAGGATAAGGATGCGTTGCGGCAGATATTGACCAATCTGCAAAGGGTTGGCGACGAGTTGGCTGGGCCGCATGGGCCGCGGCCTTTGCTGCTGAAAATTGCGCCCGATCTGAACCAGCAACAGCTGGATGATGTGATTGCTTTGGCATTGGAGATCCGGCTGGATGGGTTGGTGGCTACGAATACGACCATCAGCCGGGAAGGGTTGGTGACGGCGGCGGAGCGGCTCGAGGCCATTGGAGCAGGCGGATTGAGTGGAGCGCCATTACGCCATCGGGCGACTGAAGTGGTGCGTTATCTGTGCGGGCGACTGGCGGGCCGCATTCCGGTGATTGCTTCCGGAGGCATTTTTACGGCTGTAGATGCGCGGGAGAAGATGAATGCCGGGGCGGCGTTGGTGCAGGTGTGGACGGGGTTTATTTATGAAGGACCTTTTATCGTGGGGAGAATTTGCCGGGAACTTCCGGCGGGAGGCGTTCAATAATAATCAAAGGAAAGGTTTAATGATTAATGGCAGTGAGCCAATAAGTCTTAGGGATCAGGGATATACAAATTATACTGTCTTCAATAAAAAAACAATCAGTCTAAAGATAATAGAAGAATAGTGAATATAAAGCTCCATTTGATATCCGTGCAGATTTGTCGCTTTATAGTGTCGATAATGGCCATAAACGTGACTTAGTTGTGAATCAACACAATCATTATCTTCGCCCTTCCTAACTCACAGCCCATGCATGGATTGTTCAACCTGGCATCTCTCGTCAGCCTTCTCACGCTGGTGACGCTCGAGATCGTGCTAGGGATCGATAACGTGATCTTTGTCTCCATTCTCATCATCCGGCTGCCGGCAGCACGGCGGCTGGATGCCCGGCGGGTCTGGATGATTGCCGGGATACTGATCCGGTCAGGGCTGTTGCTGTGCCTGGGGTCACTGGTGGCGAGAGGCAACAGGGTGTTGTTCTCTGTGGCCGGGTATGGGTTCAGCATCCACGACCTGATCCTGCTGGCGGGGGGGCTGTTCCTACTTTACAAGACGGTGGGCGAGCTGCATAACAAATTGGAAGGTGACAAAGGGACAGAGATGACCAGTGGTGAGGGAGAGCAGGTAGCGGACAACCCGGAGGCAACGGGTGGCTCTTTTTGGGCTATTGCCTGGCAGATTGTGCTGGTAGACACTGTTTTTTCTCTTGACAGCATTATCACCGCCATCGGGCTGGCGCAGCAAGTGGCTATCATGATCACGGCTGTTGTCATCGCCATGATCATCATGTTCTTTTTCTCCGGGACAATCGCCGATTTCATCAATCGCCGTCCCACACTGAAGGTGCTGGCCCTCTCCTTCCTGCTGATGGTCGGGTTCAGTCTGTTGTTTGACGGATTAGAGCCTATCCACCACACGCACATTGCCAAAGGCTATATTTATTTCTCCATGGCTTTTGCCTTCGGGGTGGAACTGCTGAACAACGGGATCAAAAAGAAAGCGGCCAAAAGAGGAATTCCGCACAAAAAATAGGGGAAAAATTTTTACATTAGGGTACTAATACTTCATCGTATGGCTACCACCGATCCCCGCACCGACGCCTATATCCAGGGCTCTGCCGACTTTGCCAGGCCCATTCTTGAACATCTGCGCAAGCTCATTCACAAGGCGTGTCCCGGCGTCGTTGAAACCATCAAATGGAGCAGGCCTTTCTTCGAGTATGAAGGCGGTATGCTGTGTCATATTTCCGCTTTTAAGCAGCACTGCGCCGTCGGGTTCTGGAATGCGCCGCTGTTGAAAGATCCGGCGGGTGTCCTGCATATAAAGGACAGGAATGCCATGGGGCATTTAGACCGGATCACTTCACTGAAAGACCTGCCGGCGGACAAGATCCTGATCGCATTGATCAAGGAAGCCGCCACACTAAATGAACAAGGGGTGAAGAAGCCGGCTCCGGTCAAGAAACAGCCGAAAGCGCCATTACCAGTACCCCCTGCTTTAGCGTCAGCGCTGAAGAAAAACAAAAAGGCAGGCGAAACCTTTGCAGCCTTTCCGCCTTCCCACCGACGCGAATATATCGAATGGATCACGGAAGCGAAGACGGATGAGACGCAAAACAAGCGTATCGCTACCACGCTGGAATGGCTGACGGAAGGAAAATCCAGGAACTGGAAGTATGAGAAGAAGTAGGTCACCTCATCACCCGATGCAAAGCAGAGTGGCGGCTACTACTCCGGCCGTCTCCGTCCGCAGGCGGTTTTCTCCCAATGTTACCGGTACAAATCCTTCTTTCAAGGCTGACGCTATTTCCGCAGGGGAAAAATCTCCTTCGGGCCCGATGAGGATCAATGATGACATGGCGGGCGATGGCGTGGGCGCACCGGTGGGTAGGTCGGCGAGGGTTATTTGACGGCGGCGCCAGGCAGCCAGGTCTTCGGTCGGGCGGGGTTCTTCCAGGCAATGGGCGATCAGGCGGTGGGTATAATCAACCGCACCGAGCCATTGAACGAAGGGGGTTGGCGCCCGGAGGACCGGTAGCCAGGTTTGCTGAGATTGCAGCAGGGCGCTGACCAGGATATGCTGCAGGCGATCCTGGCGGGTGTGCTGACGTTCGGTACGTTCGCAGATCAGGGGGATGATCTCGGTGACGCCGATCTCCGTTGCTTTCTCCAGGAACCATTCAAAGCGGGAAGCGTTCTTCAGTGGCGAAATGGCAATGGAAACTTTTTGACTTTTGGGCGGAAGGGTGGATACCGATTGGATTTTGACGACACATTTCTTTTTATGGTCGTGCAGGACCGCCGCCGCCAGCAGGGCTCCTTTTCCGTCGGTTAACTGCAGCGGATCACCGATTTTCATCCGCAGGACCTGGATGGCATGGCGGGAGTTGTCTTCATCTAACACAACTTCTTGCTGTTCAGTACTGTATGTAGTGATATAAAAAAGGGGGGCTGTCATGAGGGCTTGCAAATTACCATTTAGTTTATTAATTTGTCTGAATGAAAAACACCTACCCTTCCCTGCTAGACAGGGTCCAATCCATCCTGATCGACGTTGTCTTCATCGTCACGCTGATGTTTATTTTTTCCGCGGTCCTGGATAAATTCGACAGTCCGCCCGACTGGGTCCGAGGGGCCTTATTTTTGGGGATCTGGGGCCTCTATGAACCCCTGTGCGTCTCGATTGGCTGTACCGTGGGCCAGTATCTCAAAGGAATCCGTGTTAAGAGCCATGACAATCCCAATCGCCGGATCAATTTTTTTGCCTCCTTCATCCGTTATGTGCTGAAAACTTTACTGGGCTGGATCTCCTTCCTGACCATCACCCGCAACACGGAGAGAAGGGCGATTCATGACCTGGTATCGGGCAGCGTCATGGTCAGGCATACCGAGGCGGCTTATCATAAGCTGGCGATCCCGGACATCGACTGATTATACGGATCAGAACGGCGTTTCATCGTCGTCCATCGGCAGGTCTTTCATCCGGCTGCCGGCCTGGATGTATAGCTTTCCCCCGCCAGCGCCGCCTTCATTATCCTGTACGGGCTTCCAACTACCGCCGGTCGGCATACCGATACCGCCGAAGTCGTCGTCGCCATATTCGGTGAATTTCTGGATATGGAGGAGGGCCCTGAGCTTGATGGTTTCAAGAGAGCCATTACGGTGCTTGGCGATCTTGACGTGCGTCTCGCCTTTATTGCTTTCGCCCATCTCGTTGGCGGTGATACCATAGTATTCCGGGCGGTACAGGAACATGACCATATCGGCGTCCTGTTCGATAGCACCCGATTCCCGAAGGTCACTCAGTTGGGGGATCTTCTCCCCTTCCTTCCTGGATTCCACGGCACGGGAGAGCTGGGAAAGAGCGATAATAGGCACCTGCAGTTCCTTAGCGAGCCCTTTGAGATCGCGCGAAATGCGGCTGATCTCCTGCTCGCGGTTGCCGTTTTTGTTATCGCCGGCGCCGCTCATCAGCTGCAGATAGTCAATAATGATAAAACCGACATTGTGTTTGTTCTTCAACCTCCGGCATTTGGCACGCAACTCGAAGATATTGAGCGCCGGGGTATCGTCGATGAAGATCGGGGCTTTAGCCAGCCTGTCGATCCCCTTCTTGTACAATTGTTTCATTTCATGTTCTTCCAGCCTGCCCCGGGCGATCTTTTCCATTAAGATCTCGCTCTCGGCGCTGAGGATACGCTGGACAAGCTGAGCGGAGCCCATTTCCAAGCTGAAGAAGGCGACAGGAGTGGGCTTGGTCGGATGAAGGGCGGCATTCCGGGCCAGGTTGAGCGCGAAGGCCGTTTTACCGACGGCGGGCCGGGCTGCAAGGATAACCAGATCGGTAGGTTGCCAGCCATAGGTGATTTTGTCCAGGCTGGGAAAGCCGCTGGGTACGCCGGTGATCTCGTCCTGTTTATGCCGGAGGTCTTCGATCCTTGCGATAGTCTTGACCAGGACGGTGTCGATGCTGTCAAAGTTCTTGCGAAGGTGATTATTGGTAATCTCGAAAAGCTTGCTTTCCGCGTCATCCAGCAGGTCGAACACGTCGGTGCTGTCTTCGTAGGCGTCGCCGATGATCTCGCCGCTGATGCGGATCAGTTCGCGCTGAATGAATTTCTGCAGGATGATGCGGGAGTGCGTCTCGATATTGGCGGAAGAGACGACGGCATTCGTGAGTTTGGTCACGTAATAGGGACCGCCGATGATCTCTAACTCCTGTCTGAATTTCAATTCTTCCACGACGGTGAGGATGTCGATCGGCTGGCTTTTCTGGGCCAGGCCCTGCATGGCGCGGTAGATGCGCTGGTGCCCTTCCACGTAGAAACATTCCGGCTTGAGGATTTCGACCACAGTGTCGAACGCACTCTTTTCCAACATTATAGCTCCTAAAACAGCCTCTTCCAGTTCCTTGGCCTGGGGAGGGACTTTGCCGTATACCATGGTGCTAAGGTCCACTGAAGGCTTGCGCCTTACTTTGCTGCGGTCCTTATTCAAATTCAGGTTAGTAAGATCCATATGAGTAAACCGTCCAGAAAAACAATTAAAAAATAGGGTTGTCGAGTATTCAAATGTCCCGTTGCGGGGACTGGGCTCATCGGGTTAGTTTTCGGCTATGCTGGCTATGCTTTTATTAAGATATTGTTACTTCAACATGAACAGAATGTTACCCCTTTGAGTCAGGAGGGCGAATATAAAGCTAGCGATCTTCACCATACTGATTTTTCTTTTTCAATATTTATTCTATAGAAATCCACGAGGTTATTCACAGTTTTTGCCAGTTTTCACACACTACCTGCCGAGCTATCCACAATTTAAAAAAGTTTTCAGCTTTTTCCCGGTTTAAATTCACACCGTCTGTGCACAAAGATTTAGGGATAAATATTTTGCCAGGATAGTGAAACTACAGAATGCCATTTGGCAGCGTTTGGTGGGAATTTTGATGCAAAAAAAGCAGGCCGGCGCTGCTTTTTAGCCTATCGCCGGCCTGTTCCGATGCCTATCTGATGAAATTATGGTGATGGAGGCGTCCCTGTCTTACTGTTGCGGGTTGTCATTTTTCGGAATAGGCTTTTTCTTCGGCGGAACCTTTTTGGATGCGGGTTTCGGCGGAGTGTTCCTGGTTAGCGGTTGGGCCGGATGTCCGGCTGTGGTGGCGGCAGGGCGGTTGAAATTCTGGCCCTGCGGGGCGCTGGCGGTTGTGGCGGGTGGCTTGGGTGCAGTCTGCAGAACCGGCGCCGTGCCGGTATTGCCTTGTGCAGGCGGGTTCGGCCTGCCGGTCCCGGCCGGTTGTCCGGCATTGCCAGAAGGCGTTGTATTAGATGGAGTTACAACCGTCCTATTGTTGACATTGTTGTTTGTGGGGTTGGTTGGGTTCTCGTTGCGGTTGTTATTGTTGTTGGGCGTTGTGCTGTTCGGCGTCGGGTTATTCGGGTGATTGTAGACCATCGTATTCACCGGTCTTACATTGGTAAGGGCCTGAACATGCGGAGGTATGGGCTTGGCGGCGGATGCGCTGTTGCCCTGCTGAGCCGCATTGACTTTGGGACGGTAAATCGTCAGTCCGCCGCCAGCCGTGCTTTCGCCCGGTGTACTGCTCTCTCTCAATGGCACTGGCCTCAACGGAGTACCGGTAACCCTGGACACTTCAGCGGGATCGGGGCCGCCCGCATAATTATTGACCGTGACGTGGTTGTTGGTCACATTGTTGTTGACAATGGTGGTATTATTGACCGTATTGTTCACAATGGTCGTGTTGTGGATGACGGTGGTGTTGTTGATAATGGTCACATTCTGCTGTTCGCTGACATAGTAGTTGTTGACATGCGGGCTGGTCACATATTGCTGGGGAACGAAGCACCAGTAATGAGCGGGGGGGTTATAGCCGCCACCGGAGGACACGCTGATGCTGACGCTGGGACCAAGCGGCGCCCAGCCATAATAGTCGGAGCTTTGCCGCCAGCTGACCCAGGCCGGCGCCCATTCATTTCCCGGGATCCACATCCAGCCATAACCGTCTTCAAAGAACCAGCGGCCATAGTGGAAGGTGGCCCATCCCCAGGGATAATTAGAAGCCCAGGTCCAGCCGCCGTCAGTATACACCCAGTTGCCGTTGGTGGCATAGGGTTTGAAATCGGGTCCGACATTGGGCATCCACACGTAGCCGTATTGCGGATAATCGATCCACTGGCCATAGGGGCTCAGGGCGTCGTAAAAAGATTGATAGGATACTTCGGGGGCGGGAGGAGGTGGAGGGGGCGGCGCCTGAGGGGCTGTTTCTACCACGACATGGGTGGGGCCACAGGCATTCAGGAAAAGGGAGGCAAAGGCAATCCCTGCATAAATAATAAGTTTACGCATACAACAATTTTTAGGAGGTTTTTAGATAGTAGTAGGTTCTTAAGTCTTATCTGTTACTCTAGCATTATCCGTGCAAATTATCACTCTTCTTAACATATTAACAATTGATTATTAAAAATCTGAACCGTTAAAATATAGAAAGCGCCCGCCATTGAGGCCAACGGGGTGGCTGGTAAATATTGTTGGGCGGAACAGTTATCTTTGCGATTTAGGTCCCTTTCAGGACGTGTATATAAATTTAAAACCCAGGAATTCTTGTCATGACCATTAGTTATCGTTGGCTGAGTGATTATTTGCCGGTAAAGATCGAGCCGGAGCGGCTTTCCAAAATCCTGACGTCTGTCGGGCTGGAGGTGGAAGGCATGGAAAAATACGAATCTGTAAAAGGGGGATTGAAGGGGCTGGTAATCGGGGAAGTGCTGGAATGCAGTCCGCATCCCAATGCGGACAAGCTGAAGATTACACGGGTGGCTGTGGGAGATCAAGAACCTTTATCCATCGTCTGTGGTGCGGCGAATGTGGCGGCGGGCCAGAAGGTCATCGTAGCGCTCCCGGGCACGACGATTTATCCGGTAAAGGGAGATCCGATCATGCTGAAGGTGGCGAAGATCAGGGGGGTGGAGAGTCATGGGATGATCTGTGCTGAAGATGAGATCGGTCTGGGGGAGAGCCATGCCGGTATCATGGTACTACCTGACAAGGCAAAGGTGGGAACGCCGGCGGCGACCTGGTTTCAGTCGGATCTGTATGAAGACTACCGGATAGAGATCGGTTTGACGCCGAACCATATGGATGCCATGAGCCACTGGGGAGTAGCGCGGGATGTCTGTGCGTGGTTGTCGCATCATGAAAACAAAGAATATCGTCCGAAGCAGCCTTCGCTGAATGCCTTCAGGGTGGACAATAACAGTCTGCCGGTAGCGGTCAGCATACAGAATACAAAGTCGTGCGAGCGTTATTCCGGCATTACCATCAAAGGCATTACTATCCGGGAATCTCCACGGTGGATGCAGGATAAGTTAAAGGCGATCGGAATCCGGTCGATCAACAATATCGTCGACATCACCAATTTCGTTCTCCATGAAATGGGACAGCCGTTACATGCTTTTGATCTCGACGCTATCAAAGGGTATAAGATCATAGTGAAAAATTTGCCGGAAGGAACTCCCTTTGTAACGCTGGACGGAAAGGAAAGACTGTTATCGGCGGAAGACCTGATGATTTGCAATCCGGAGGAAGGGATGGCTATTGCGGGTATATTCGGTGGGCTGCACAGCGGGATCGGCGATTCCACCAAAGATATTTTCCTGGAAAGCGCGTGGTTCAACCCTATCGATATCCGCAAGACTTCGTTCCGTCATGGGCTGCGTACGGATGCTGCTACGCATTTCGAGAAGGGGATGGATATTTCGGGGACGGTGAATGCCCTGAAGAGGGCTGCCCTGCTGATCAAAGAACTGGCAGGAGGCGAGATCGCTTCTGAGATCGTGGATGTATATCCCGATCCGAAGAATAAGACCCAGGTCATATTAAAGCATCATTACCTGAAGAAGCTGAGCGGGAAGAATTATCACCAGGATTCGGTGAAAAATATCCTGCTGAGCCTGGGATTCGAGATCATCAAGGAAGGGATCGATGCCATTCATGTGGCTGTACCCTGGCATAAGCCTGACATCTCCCTGCCGGCGGATATCGTGGAAGAGATCATGCGAATAGATGGATTGGACAATATCCAGATCCCGGCTGCCATTATGATCTCTCCTTCAGTCGAGAACAATCCTTCGCAGGCAGCTTGGAAATCCGCCGTAGCCAGCTGGCTGGTGGGGCAGGGTTTCAATGAGATCCTGACCAATTCCATTACGAACAGCGCCTACTTCAATGACAAGGAGTTGGAGACGGCTGTCAAAATGATTAACAACCTCAGTGCAGAGTTGAATATCCTGCGGCCTTCCCTGCTGGAGACCGGCCTTGAGCCGATTGCCTACAACCTCAATCGCAAGAGCAGCCAGCTGCGGTTCTTCGAGTTTGGTAAAAGCTATAGTACTTCCGGCGTGGGTCAATATACGGAGACCAACCATCTTTGTTTGTATCTCACAGGGCCGCTGCGGGAAGATTCATGGAAGG
>Ga0302307_10000323_pt1 | contig 36184 bp, 35 predicted proteins | sample III_Palsa_E3_2_FD_200530 | JGI IMG/M metagenome (GOLD analysis project Ga0302307, IMG submission 200530) | Peat permafrost microbial communities from Stordalen Mire near Abisko, Sweden - III_Palsa_E3_2 | ecosystem: Environmental > Terrestrial > Soil > Palsa > Peat permafrost | place: Sweden... | reverse complement strand
GTCGCGCGCATAAATTGAGTCCGAATGCGGCACACTCGTTGTGCTGCCAATGAGCTCAGAAAACTGCCGCTTAGTCGAAGGTTCTCGCCATCGCTGAGAACACGCGATGCCCGTCGTTCTTGACTGCCGCGTTATATCTGCTCGCGGCGGCAGCTCTTGTCCACGCGGCCATTGCACGGGCGACTGATCCGCAGCCGCATCGGGTGGGTCTCGTTCGCCTGGGAATCGCGCATTCGATTCGACACCCAAGGCAACGGCGCAGCTCGAGGCTCCCATGCGCAAATGACCGGAGTTTACGACTTGTGCGGCTGGCCTCAATTGCCACGAAATATGTTCAGATCATGCGTTTCAAAGTGTGCGCGGTGTACACCCACGCGGACGCCGGGCCTTTCACACTCGACTCCTGTAAGTGGAGAGCGGTGTGAGCTACATTTCGATGGCATTCACAGCGCTGGTCGGGACCCGTGAAACCGTAGTACGTGTGCCTTGGCTGCAGCGATTGCGCCAACGCATATGGCCTGCTAGCGGAGTCCCGGAATTGCGCGCAGCGTTCGAGCAGTCTCCGCATGGCAGCTTGCTGGTGGATGCGCGCAGCTTGCAGATTCTTTCGACAAACGCCGCGCTACGCCATAGCCTTGGATTGGATGAGCATGAGCTAAAAGCGCTCACGCTCCCGCAGCTATTTGCTCAGGATGAGGACGCGGAGGCGCTAATCAGCCGCCTACGCGATCCCAATGCCCGGACATCAGTGCGTACCCGCCGTCGCGGCCCCAATGGTCAAATGCTTAATATCGAGATCAGCGGCTACCCGATCGAACTCGGCCAGCGCTGCGTGCTCGCCTACACAACTCACGACGTGACGGTTCGTAATAGTGTCGAGGCGCAATTACTGGAAAATCAACAACGCTTGGATCACCTCGCCCACCATGATCAGCTCACATCGCTGCCCAACCGTCTATTCCTCGCAGTTCATTTGCCCGATGCAATTGAACATACCCGGCGTAGCGGTCAAATGCTCGCGATCTTGTTTCTCGACCTCGACCGCTTCAAACACATTAACGATTCTCGCGGACATGAAACTGGTGACGCGCTGCTCAAGACAGTCGCACAGCGGATCCGATCGACGGTGCGCAGCGTCGACGTCGTAGTCCGCATGGGTGGAGATGAATTTATAGTCATACTGAAGGAGGTGACGACCATCGCACAGGTGAACGAAGCGGCCGAGCGCATCATCGAAGCCCTTTCGCGTCCCGCCGTCATCAACGGGCGTTCGCTTGTGACGACAGTAAGTATTGGTGTCAGTATGTACCCGCGCGATGGAGCCGACATGGAAGAGCTCCTCCGACATTCGGATTCTGCGATGTATCAGGCCAAGGAGAGGGGGCGCAATAACTGGCAAGTATTCAGCCCAGTCATAGGCAGACGACTTAAGGCGCGTGTGGCGATCGAAAGCCACTTGCGCGCCGCACTCGAGATGTCCCAGCTAGATGTCCATTACCAGCCGATCGTCGACATCGAATCGCAGCGGGTCATAGCGCTTGAATCCCTGGTGCGTTGGAAACATCCCGAGCACGGCTTCGTGTCACCGGCGCGCTTCATCGGGGTCGCCGAGGAGAGTGGCCTAATCGTGCCGATCGGCGAATTTGTGCTTCAACGTGTGCTGGAGGATGCGCGCCGCTGGCTCGACGCAGGCCGCACGATGGTTCCAATCGCCATCAACGTTTCCCCGATACAGCTACAGCGATACGACTTCGCGGACCTCATCTTGAAGATGACGACCGCAAAGGGTTTGACACCTACGATGCTCCAGATCGAACTCACGGAGAGCGCTGTATTCAAGACCCTGGAGGGCCGAAGCGGTGAAACCAGCAAAGACCCCATAGCCGACCTGCGCAAGCTCGGCATCGATATCTCCTTGGACGATTTCGGTACAGGCTATTCAAGCCTTTCGTACCTGAAACGCTGGAGCTTCGACTATCTGAAAATTGACCGTACCTTCATCCGCGATCTGGGTACCGACACGAGCGATCTTGCCATCGTAGGCGCAATCATCGCCATGGCGCGCCATCTTAATATCCGGGTGATCGCAGAAGGCATTGAGGGTTGGCAGCAGCTAGAGAAGTTGCGGGAGCTTGGCTGCACGCTCGCGCAAGGTCACCTATTCGCAAAACCGGCCCCAGCGGATCAATGCGAGCGATACCTGACTGGTAGACCGATTGATCTGGCCAATCGCGACCAACGAATCGAACCAATTGAAGTGACTGGCATTAATCAAGTCCAGATATCTGAGATGCTGGAAACAGGCCGACAGGCAGTTGGATAATCAGCTTTAGCGCGAAAGGTATCTTAAGATCGCCCGCCGGCGATGGAATCGGAATAGCGCATTGTGCGCCGGCTTTCAGGGCGTCATTTTGCACGAAATTCCTTGCTGCCGGCAGCATCGAGACAGTGGCGCATAGCACCGAACCGTCGCGCGGCGACAAATAGCCGATCGAACGCGCGGCGCGCATTTCTGCATCAATCGACCTGAAATGGGCTTCGCCACCCCGCTCGTAAATCGCCATAGTGAACGCAGGAAAATCCGGCGACACTTATGGCTCGTAAACGCGGACTTTATCGCCGCAAGAACTCGCGGTACTGGTGGGTAGATCTCCTCCTCCCGGGCGGCCGGCGCGTATGCCAGAGCACGCGCTGCGTTGAGCGCGCTGACGCGGAAGCATTTGTCGTTCGGCTACAAAACGGGGCGCTGCGCGGTCGTGAACATCAGGTGCTTGGCAGTTGCACATGGTCACAAGCCGTCGTGCGCTACCTGGAGGAATGCGCCGAGAAGAAGAGCCTGCCGGATGACCGCGATCACTTGAGGAAGCTCGAACCCTATCTGCACTCGCAGCGACTCGATGCCGTAGATATGACTACATTGCAGCCGTTCATCCGCGATCGCAGGGAAACTGACGGAGTGAGGAACGCGACGATCAACCGGGCCCTTGAGATAGTTCGCAGGATTCTAAACCTTGCGCATCAGGATTGGCGGTGGATCCCTGCGGTGCCCAAAATTCGCATGCTCAAGGAGCCGCGCCGCCGCGTACGTTTCCTTCGGCGTGATGAAGCCAACCGATTGATTGATGCCATGCCTAAGCACATGAAGCCAATCGTCAGATTTGCGCTTTCGACAGGCTGTCGGGCCGGTGAAATCTTCGGATTGGAATGGAATCGAGTCGATCTTGCGCGGAAAGTTGCTTGGCTGGATCATGGGGCGACCAAGTCAGGGGAAGGACGCGGCATTCCCCTCAATTCGGATGCCATCGCGGCGCTCCAGTCATCTCTTGGCCAACACCAACGCTGGTGTTTCACCTTTGGTGGCAAACGAATTCAGAAAAGCAGCACCGCTTGGGACAGGGCGCGGCAGCGTGCTGGCATCGAGGACTTTCGCTTCCACGATCTCAGACACACATGGGCCAGCTGGCACGTGCAAAGCGGTACCTCGTTACCGGAATTAATGGAGCTCGGAGGCTGGAGATCCTACGAGATGGTGCTGCGCTATGCGCACTTAGCGCCGGAAAAACTGAGTTCGGTAGCGAGCCGCATCGAGTGGCAACCGTCCCGACGGGACGGCACGGCTGATAGTGAAGGTGCCGCGCCGGCTGCTACGGTTCCGCTACGTTCGACGAATTAAGCCGCGCGAACGACTGCTGACAGGTAGTTTTGCCACATCGCCGCACGTACGAGCGGCAAAGTGAGTAAACACTCGACCCTTTGTGCGTCTGGCTTCAGGTACGACCCATGAGCGACAATCAGCTATGCTATCGTTTGGCTTTCCACCGATTTCATCGCCCTTGGCCCGTGTCCTCATACTGGGGAGTCTGCCGGGGCGATTATCGCTTGAGCGTGGTGAGTACTACGCTAATCCCCAAAACTCGTTTTGGAAAATCATCGCAGATCGCGTGCCTCATCTGCCATCGTCCTATGCCAGCCGCGTCGAGATATTGATCAAGCGCGGCATCGCACTATGGGATGTACTAGCCGCGGCGACCCGGTCGGGAAGTCTCGATGCCGCAATTGCCAAAGATGCGATTCCGAACAACTTTCGCGCGTTCTTTAATGCCCATCCTCACATCAGCGTCATTTGCTTCAATGGCGCGACTGCGGCAACCCTCTACAAGCGACATGTGATGCCGACTCTCACGGACAAGCAGCGCTTGATTGCCAAAGACACTTTGCCGTCCACAAGTGGCGCACATGCGAGTCTGCACTTCGTCCAGAAAGTTGCTCGCTGGTCGGTGCTCTGGAGCCCAACTTATGGGATAAATCCGAACTCACTCGAGTGACACGGTTGGCCTCCAGAGCCATTGCGCCACACCAATGACGCAAATCGCCGGCCTGGCTTGATGATCTTGGGCTCGGTCCTGTGCTTCGGGTCCCACAGTCTGAAGACCCTGCAGGAGCGACTCCTCATTTCGAGAAGCTATAGCCCACAGTGCTTTAAAGTTGCCAATCCCCTGGTTCTGGACCAGGTCCTCGGACCATCTGGCGCCAAATGCGGTCGGCAGGCTTTCTAATTCAGAGCTGAGCGGTAGCAAACCTTCAGCGCAGTCTGTCACCGCCTGAGTGTTGGCGAGAAGGTTCGTGCGCTGATACCGGTTGCATCCAGTCACTCGAGCCTTGACGATGGACCCGTACGGTACGGTCAAATCCCCGCGTAAGGCGAGAGCGACGCGTAGCACCAGACATCCTTAGAGTGAAGAAGTAAGAAACCCTCCAACCAAAGTTGCGATCTCATCCGCAGCCGTATCCAATGCGAAGTGACCGGCGTCGAGAATGTGAATCTGAGCATCCGGCACATCCCGACGATAGGCTTCCGGTTCCGAGAGGTCGAACGAGGGGTCATACTTACCCCAGATCACGAGCAGGCGCGGTTGCCTTTCAGTCATCCAGGCCTGCCACTTGGGATACTTCTCGACGTTCGCGCGGTAGTCATAGAAAAGATCGCTTTGAATATCGGCCTGCCCGGGTTGGCTAAGAAAGGCAAATTCATCGGCCCAGAGATCCGGGTCATAGCGCTCGACATCGGGATCGTTCCCCACGTGGCGCGCCCGCGTCGTCGGGAGCGACAGGAGATTTGCCCGTAACGTACTCTCATTGGCTGCACGGTCGGCCCAAAAGGCCCGTCGCGGTTTCCAGATCGCACCCAGACCATCGTTGTGCGCCACAGCGTTCTGCACGATGAGGCTCTGCAACCGGCCCGGATGGGCCAAGGCTATGCGAAATCCCACGGGGCCGCCGTAATCTTGCATATAAAGAGAATAGCGCGTCAGCCCCAGCACCTCGGTAAAGTGATTGATGACCTCGGCGAAGTGATCGAACGTATACGCGAATCGTTTCGGATCGGGCCAGTCGCTGTGCCCGAAGCCGGGGTAATCGGGCGCCAGCAGGTGAAAACGCTCGGAAAGCCGGACAAAGAGAGGCTCGAACATTCGCGATGACGAGGGAAGCCCGTGCAGGAGTACCAGTGTCGGCGCGTCTAGCGGGCCTGCCTCGCGGTAGAAGATGGAGAGCCCATCAACTTGCGCCGTTCTATAGAAAGTTGGGTGTTGCACGTGACTCCGACACCAGCAGGAACTCTACGTCACCTCTTCGGGTACCCCGTGAAAACATAGTCCTGCTTCTGCACTATCGTATGGCACCCGAACCCGCACTTGGCACCGTTCCCCTGCGGCGGCTGATCCTTAAGTGTGCCGGGCCTGAACGTGTCGGACGCGGTGTCATTCTCAAACTCGGCATATCCCCATCCGCCGCTGTCTGCGAACCTCTTGCTATCCTTCGCCATGAAATCAATGTCATGCAGGGTGTTAGGTACCAGCGGCTGACCCGGGGCCGTCTCATACTTTTTCGGGTTCCAATGGATCTTCGCCATTTTGGCGCCGTCGGGAAAAGGTTTGCCATTACCGGGAATCCCAGCCTTATATGCGTCGATCATCGCAGGGTTGCCAAGGATCGCCTGCAATCAGCTCTCCGTTATGGACTGATAGAAATGATCTCCCAGTGTTCGTATCCCCTAAACTCGGAGAAGGCAAGTCCAGTCGGCACTTTGAGGGTGTAATCGTCTTGGGCAGAAATTGCGGAGCCTTCACGATGATCTCGTTGATGCCGAGTTCGCTGCGACGCAACATTTTGGTCTTATCCGATGGTTGGATTCATCAACCGATTGATCGAAGTTCCGAAAATGAGGTCTCTTGAATAAGCTGCCTCCCCGAAAGATAGCCCGCCGGGGGATATACGCGGGCCGCGCTTTTCAACATGCTTACCGGTCGTCAGATGCTGTCGCATAAGGAGAGAGAGAGACATGAATCGCCCTACGAGCTTCGCCTTGCACATCCAGCCGCTGTTCACCTCGGGTCAGCGGAGTTGCATGATTCGGACGTTCGACTTGGCAAAGTATGAAGATGTGAAGCAATGGAGCGACAAGATCGCTCATAGCATCACTGGTAAAACGATGCCAGCTGACGCGAGTAACCCGTGGCCGGACGAGTGGATCGCGCTTTTCAATAGATGGGTGGCGGAAGGATGCAACCCTTAGAAAACACGCTCTTGCTTCAATCTGCTGGCCGAAACGCGAAGCATTTGCCCAGTTTGCGCTCCAGCGAGGCCTCGCGTCGTACACACACAACCGCACTGACTGGATTTACGGCGCTGATCGAGGTCGTGAGCCTCGACCCTGTCGGTCAGTTCCGTGCCAACTGGCGCGACGCTAATAATCGCGCCCGTTCGTACCGCTTGACCTGGATGCGACCTGCGACGCGTTTTTCAAGGGGAGGTATTCCTGTGTCCGCCACCTTCAAAATCGGCGATCACGTGCGCTGGAACTCGGAAGCGGGTCCCGTCACCGGCAAAATCATCTTGGTGCACAAGAAGGACACGGACTTTAAGGGTTACACGCACCACGCTAGCGCGGATGATCCGCAATATGAGATCAAGAGCGACAAAACTGACCACGTCGCGATACACAAGGGCACCGCGCTGCACAAGATCGAGTGACCGATGTTACCGACCGCTCCTTTAGCACCGCCCACGACGATTTGGACGATCGGTCACTCTACGCGCTCCATCGAGGAATTCCTCGGGCTGCTCGCCGAATCCCGCATCGAGGCCATCGCTGACGTGCGCAGCTTCCCCGGTTCGCGGAAATATCCGCAGTACGGCAGAGAAGCACTGGCGGCGACGCTCGCAGCGCAAGCGATCGGCTATCACTGGCTCCCCGCGCTGGGCGGTCGCCGGAGGGTTTCACCCGATTCGCCGAACATAGCCTGGCGCAGCGATCATGTGCTCGGAAGCGGTCTGGTGGCGCTGCCACCGCTCGATGATCGCCGACGCGCTGCGCGTGCGCGGCAGCGAGGTCGTGCACATCCTTGATGCCAAACACAGCGTGGCGCATCCGATGACATCTCCGGCGCGGGTCGTGGGTGGGCTGTTGAGCTACGCTGTGGTAGAGAGCGAATAGCTCCCGCGAGCCAACTCAGCTGCATAACTTCTCTTCGCGAATGCGTCTTTCGACGGCCCCCAATGCGGCTGTACGCTCGAGCAGCGGGTCAACATGGGCAAGTTCGACGCGGCCACCGGCGAGTGGGACCTGGAACCGCCAAGGTACTGTCGTGATCCCTCCTTGCACCACCGTTGGGCATGTTGGCGCCGACGCAGGTCCATCTGGCCATTCGCGGCTACACGGCGACGGGTGAGCGGAGTCGCCGCATCCGAGCAGCACTCGATGCATTCGTTGCCCACCGCCCCAACCCGAACCCCACGTTCCTGTCGAAAGTGCTGACGCGCAGAGGGCTCGCAAAGGGGTCCAGACGTGACGTCCCTTCACGGCTACGCTATTGTCATCAGGTCGGTCGATACTTTGGTGCAATAGCACCGGTTGGTTGCTGCGGGGCTGAATGGGGTGTATGTGGAATTGTCCTCAGGCGCCCGATGCGGGCCAGTCGGGCAATGAAACAGTCATCAAGAAACTAAATGAGGAGGGCCTGAGGATGAACCGCAAAAGCATGTGGGTCGTTGCCACCATAGTGCTCGCGCTCGCGGTTGTGAGCGGCGTGGCCGTTTCCGGGCAGGACAAGTACACATTGAAATTGCCGAATGGACTCGCGTTCTCTGACTTCAAGGGCTACGAGGACTGGCAGCTTATCTCCAGTGCGGAGACGGATGACCGGATGAAAGTGATCCTGGGCAATCCCACGATAATTGCGGCCTTCAAGGCCGGTATCCCGGGCAACGGCAAGCCGTTTCCCGACGGCTCCAAGATCGCAAAGGTCCAGTGGAAGCCGAAAAAGAGCACGGAAGCGCAGTTTCCCGTGAATGTGCCGGACACTTTGGCAGACCTTTTCTTCATGGAGAAGGACAGCAAGAGATTTCCTACGACAGGCGGATGGGGATATGCCCAGTTTGACTATGACCCGGCGTCGGCCACTTTTACTGCGGATAAGGCTGGTACCCCGGCGTGCGGCCAGGGATGCCATTTAGCCGTCAAGACAAAGGATTACGTCTTCCACCCATACGAGATGCGCTGAGACCTTTAGATGTTGTTCTCAGATGCGCGCCGCTGGGATACATGCTTTCGGACCCCCGCCAAGGCGGCCATGACTAGTGCGGCGCTGTGCCGGGCTAATTGCGCAGTCGGCGGACCGAGCATTTCCGGGCACATTGAGGCCCGTAATCCGCGCAGATCCAGTCGCCGCGATGAGAGTTGCGGAGAAGTCGTCATGTTGAGACAGACAGGAGTAGCGGCATTATTTGTCGTGCTCGCCCTCATGCTCATGATGGAAGGCACGAGAGATGCGAACGCACGCTCCAAACTGCCAGATCCTATCAACGCCGGTGTCGCCCAAAGACTTTATAGGTTGGATTGTGGTCACTCGCTCGCAAACGACGAGTCGGTGTGGACGCCGGGCGAAAACGTCGGACGCAATATCGAATTCTCGTCCACTTGTTGGCTTATAAAGCATAAGGGCGAGTGGCTGCTTTGGGATACCGGTGTTCCGGAAGCCACGCTCAACGACCCCCGAGGTTGGTCCACTTTACCCAAATTGATCGTCTATCATCTCGACAGGTCATTGGTAGATCAACTCGCCGAAATCGGACTGAAGCCCGGCGATATCGGTCGTGTTGCAATATCGCACACACATGGAGACCACATAGGTAACGTGGGATTGTTCCCCGACTCCATAATTGTGATGCAGCGAGCTGAGTACAACTGGATACATTCACCCAACGGGCCGAACGACAACGTAAACCAATTGATGGCGCTGGCGCGTACGCTCATGGGCACGCCGAAGCACCTTCAGCTCATCGACGGTGATACCGATATGTTCGGCGATGGGAGCGTCACTTTGGTTTCCACGCCAGGCCACACTCCCGGCCACCAGTCGCTGCTGGTCCATCTTAAGAATTCCGGCTTCATCATCCTGTCCGGCGACGTTGCTCACTTGGAAGAGAACTTCGAGAAGAACATCGTTCCGTCCCTCAATACTGATAAAGCCGAGTCAATCGCGTCAATGGAAAAAGTCAGACGGTTGATCGCAGCGTACAAGGCGTCGTTCTTCATCAATCATGACAAAAGCCAAACCGACAAGCTTAAACTGCTCCCTGCATTCTACGATTGAGCTTTGGCGATCGGTTGTTGAACGCGCCAGCAGGAATGCACTGTAAAGGGCGGCTGCTCACGGCGAGTAGACTATATCGAGCGCCGTGTTCACCCCAGAACGGCGGGGCACTTAGGGCGAAATTCCCAGCAGCCATAAGCGGAAGGAACTTAAAGTTCGTCGCCGGCCTCACTTGCTAGCGGGATGTGAAAGGGAGTCTCAAAGATGGTCGACGTGGGAAGTCGCGGTGGGCGCTTCTGAGTTGGACCGATCGCTGAGAATATAGGCGGAAAGCCATGATCCACACCTTCGATGCGATTATAGTCGGTGCCGGTCAGGCCGGCCCTGGCTTGGCCGGCCGTCTGACGGGTGCCGGCATGACAGTGGCCCTGGTAGAGCGCAAGTTGTTCGGCGGCACCTGCGTGAACACCGGTTGCACGCCGACCAAGACGTTGGTCGCGAGCGCGTATGCTGCGTATCTGGCGCGTCGCGCGGGCGATTTCGGCGTTAGCTTGGGAAGCACCGTCGCCGTGGACATGAGGAAGGTCAAGGTGCGACAGGATACCGTGGTGCGCAACTCCAGGGAGGGCCTTGAAACGTGGCTGATGAGCCTACGCAAGTGCACGATCTACCGGGGCCACGCACGGCTCGAATCAGCGAGCCAAGTGCGGGTGGGCAATGACTTGCTCACCGCCGAGCGGATCTTCCTCAATGTGGGCGGCCGGGCGAACGTTCCTGATCTGCCGGGTCTAGATCAGGTAACCTACCTCACCAACACAAGCCTACTCCAGCTGCAAATTCTACCGCGCCATCTTGTAGTTGTCGGCGGTAGCTATGTTGGACTCGAGTTCGCCCAGATCTATCGACGCTTCGGGTCGGAAGTCACGGTCGTGGAAATGGCCGATCGCCTCATCAAGCGCGAGGATTCGGAAGTTTCGACCGGCGTTCAGGAGATTCTCGCGGCCGAAGGCATCCGGATCCGACTGGATGCGGAATGCGTGCGCTTCGCAGCAAGCGGCCAGGATATACGCGTCCATGTCATCTGCCGCGACGGTGAGCCGGAGATCCTCGGATCGCACGTGCTTCTCGCTGTTGGCCGGCGACCGAATACGGATGACCTTGGGCTGGAAGCGGCGGGCGTCGAGATCGACAAGCGTGGCTACATCGTTGTCGACGACGAGTTGCGCACCAGCGCGCCGGGCATCTGGGCGTTGGGCGACTGCAACGGAAAGGGAGCGTTCACCCACACAGCCTACAATGACTTTGAGATCGTCGCAGCCAATCTGCTCGATCAAGACAGACGTCGGGTCAGTGACCGGATACCCGCCTACGCTCTCTTTACCGATCCGCCCCTTGGCCGGGTCGGACTGACCGAAGCAGAGGCGAAGGCTGCAGGCAAGCGCCTGCTTATCGGGCGTCGACCGATGACGGGGGTCCGACGCGCGGTCGAGAAAGGTGAAACACGAGGCTTCATGAAAATTCTCGTCGACGCTGAAAGCAGGTTGATCCTCGGTGCCGCGATCCTCGGCACGGGCGGCGATGAGGCGATCCACGGGATTCTCGACATCATGTACGCCAAGGCGCCCTATACCACCCTGCAGCGCGCCGTACACATCCATCCGACGGTGTCGGAGTTGATTCCGACAATGTTAGGGGAGCTTAAATCGCCATGCCCGAGGTGACGTTTGAGCGCGGCGTAACCCGGGCAGGAATCGAGTAGGCGGACGCGACGGGCATAGAAATGAGGAGAGTCGTATGAGAGATCAGGAAATACGTGAGGCACTGAATCAACATTGGGCGGCATCCGACTCCGGCGATTTTGCGACAGAGCACGACATCTATCAGGAAGATGCCGTGCTCGATTATCCGCAATCCCGCGAGCGAATTCTCGGCCGACATAACATACAGATCACCCGGACCCTGCAGCCGAGTAAAAAGCGCTTTGTAGTTCATCGAATCATGGGGAGCGGCGGCCTGTGGATCACTGAGTATGTCCTGACATACGATGCGCAACCCTTCTACACCGTGAGCATAATGGAGTTCCGCGGAGTAAAGGTTGCACACGAGACGCAATACTTCGCTGATCCCTTCAAGGCCAGCGAATGGCGCAAGAAATGGGTTGAAAATATGGACAGCCCGAAGGATCAAGCAAGTCCCGACGGGACGTTCGCACGATCGAACGGCTGAACTTGCGAGTGAGCGACCCTTCAGAGGAAAGACCAATCGAGGCGTCGATTAAATCGGGCTCGTGGTTCGGATAGCCCATGAGTTCCTCAACTAATTGATCGGAACCGGACCCGGAAGCCGTGGCAGCGTGAGGAACCAATGCGATCAGCAGCGTAGGTGCAAGCGCCGTCTGCGATCGGATGGCTGTCCGTACGCGTCCAAAGGACAATCGGTGTGCGCAATACCATCGTCCAATGGATACAATGCTCCGTCACGATGAACTGGGAGCGCACTAAATCATGGATGTATCCCTCATCTTACAAGGCGCGCAAGCTCCGAACGCCGCGCTGGCGCTCAATCGCGTGGCGCTCGGGGCGTTCTTCGCGATCGGCGGTTACCACAAGCTATTCAATGCTTCCAGGCACGCGACACTGACACGTACCCTACAAGACGACGCTGTACACGCCCTGCCGATCATGCAATGGCTGCTGCCAAGCGTAGAGTTCGGCGGCGGCGTAGCACTCATCATTGGTTTATTGTCCGTGCTCGCGGCGTTCGGGCTTTTCGTGATTTGTTTCGGGGCACTTGCACTCGACGCCGTCAAACGGATACGTGCATGGCAGCCAATTGATCGCGCCGATTGGCTCAGCGACCTGCTCTACCTTCCCGAAGCACTCTACTGCATCGGGCTGACCGTCGTGATGCTGGCCGGGCCAGGACCGTGGAGTCTTGACGCGAAAATCGCCGCACTCCTGGCAGGCTAGGAAGCCGAGTTGGCTCACTCGAGCCAACACCATGGCGCAATGGACCAGCCCTGCTCCCGGTGATTTGATGCGTCCCTCGATTCCAACACGCCAGCTCTATATGACCAGAGCGGCAGTATCTTTGGACCTTACTGACGCGCGCGCGACGAATCATCGCTGCAGCTGAGCGCAAGGCGATTTAAATGGATATCTCCCAAAACATTGCCGTCGCCGATGCTGGCGGCGGCCTGGTGACGCGCGTATGCATGGACGGTGCCTGGATTCCTATCAAACGCGACGTCGTGGTGATCGGGCCCCGTTGGAGCGAGTGGCGGGAGCGTCGAACAGGATGTGGCCGTAGCACGGGCGGCCATTGGAAGCCGGAGATACTGCTGGCGCGCTAGAGCCAGTTCCCAAAAGCAGGCGACCGACGCGATGCGCGCAATAGCAGACACCATATATATGAGGGCCTTTCAAACAGAAAGGCTGCCGTCCGAACAGGCAGAAGCTGCGACAGACACCATCTGTAACCGAACCGATCTTATTCTCCGGCGAGGGTTTTGTGACGCCTAGATCTGCCTATGTGCCTTGCGTCCACCAAAGAATCACCCCTATTCGTGAAGCAGCGATTGCCAGTTTGAAGGCACCGCACCGGCCGGTCCCGGCACTGTTTGATCCAACGGATGCGAGTGAGGAGCGTGAACGTTCGGGCCGGTGAAGAATTCCTCTGTACGATAGTCGTAAAACCACCGCTCACCCGGCTCGAAGCTCGTGATTATCGGGTGACCCGTAGAGGCGTTATGTTTCGATGCATGCTGACTTGGTGAGCTATCACAGCAGCCGATGTGTCCGCATTCAGCGCATCTGCGAAGATGCAGCCACCATGCGCCTAGAGCCAAGCATTCGGCGCAGCCTGTTCCGCTCGGCTTGGCCGCCGGGTTGATACCATCCCTCTCGGACTTCATAGGCTCCTCTCGGACTCCCTTTTGCTGCAGTTGCTCTTCATCGGCGGGCGGACTAAAGGGGCGTTATTCGATGGTCTTGATCTGCGCGGGGTTTGGGCCAGGAGTGCTGTACCGTTTAGCCGTAAGCGAAGTCCGGCTTGCTTTGCCCTACCTCTATAATATAACCATCGGGATCGCGAATGTAGCAGCGCGTCTCGCCGTACTTGTCTTTTGGCTCTGTGATGAAGTTGGCTCCTCTTTTTCGCCATAGTTCATAGCACGCTTGAATATCTGCAACGCGGATATTCATAAAGCTGCTGACTGCATCGGGGTCGGCGGGGACGCTGAGCGTTACGGATGGTTTGTCGGGTGTCGGACCGCCCCCGACGTTGACAATCAGCCATGTGTTCGCGATCTGGATGTACCCCGGCGCACCGCTGCTGTCACCTCTGCTCAGAATGCGACCTCCGAAGACCGATTCGTAAAATCGAGCCGATCGTTCGATGTCGGCGACGGTGAGAAAGTGTGCAACGGTAAAGCCAACCTGCGGCGGCATTTGATAGCTTTTCTGCTCGACTTGTATTTGGTTCATGGGCGACTCCAATTCGGAAATGGCATTCTCTGTTCGCAAAAAGAGCTCCGTGACATGGTGCAAGGAGCGACCGGTTGGCTTGATGGTAGACTGCGAATTCCCAGCCATAAACGCTTCCGACTCTACGCGGCATGACGTTGAATGGTCGGGTCATGGCACGGCGATACCACACAATGCATCGATCGAATATCTTCCCGCACCAGTAATGTACAACAGCAAGAAGCCTCCCATAATGCTGAGATTTTTGTAGAAGCCATCCATGCTGTCGACTTTATCAGTGCCTGTTATGGTCCAATAGTGATGCCCAATAAGCGCAGTTCCGAGTGTGTATAAAATCAAAAGTAAAGCCAAAGGGCGCGCGAACGCGCCAACAGCAACCGCGAACGCAACCGGAAGCTCCATGAAGATCGCTACGGCAGCAGCCAGTAGTGGCATCGGAACGCCAAGCTGCACCAATTGACTCACCGTGCCCGAATAGTCCCTCAGCTTTCTCCAGCCGAAAATCAGAAATAGTGTCGCGAGAAGGAGACGGGCCGCAAGAATGAGCGCATCGTTGATATCGTATATCACAACGCTACCCTCGCTCCCTGTTTTCTTGTCATTGAGGCCGGGTCCTCTTCGGGCGAGAATGACTCATGCGCTACATCAAACATGCGTTATTCAGATCGATCACAAGAAATCGCGGGCAATAGTGCGATCCCACTCGCGATGGCACATTTCGTTGGCGCCCTCCCAGGCGCGCAAACTTCCTTGCAGCAGAAAGGCATTGCGCGTGCATGACAGCCGCAGCTGCGTCTCGACCCGGATTTGCCATTCGTTTCGCGACAGAGTCTGGGTATTGCGCAGTTCGGCAACGGCGCTGAGCGGATCATTCTCCTCGACTTGATACTCGGACTTGTACTGTGTACCCAATTCCAGACCAATGCGGTCGATGCGTTCAACCCGCACACCATCGCGACGAGAGATGGTTGGCTTCTCGGGTGACGCAGTCTCCGCTTCAGGAAAAGGCGAGAGCCCGGCATCTGCGGCGTTTGGCGAGCGTTGCGGCAGATCGAGCGTGCCAGCAAAGATCTGCACAGTCGCCGTCTCCGGACTGGGCCAGATCATCGGCCAGTAAGCCGTAGATATCGCAAGCCTCACCTTGTGGCCGGGTGGAAATACCGAGCCTGCAGCATTGAGCTGAATGCGCACTCGGTATCGCTCACCAATCGCCAGCAGGGCGGGCTGTTCGTGACCCTCGCGGTGAGTGAGGTTGAGCACCCCATAGCTGACACGCAGCGATTCACCGGACGGGTGCACATCGCATAACCGAACTACTAGATTCGCAATCGGTCGGTCGGACGCGATATCGAGCGTTGCGATCGGAGCGCCAAGGATCTCGATCGGCTCATCGAGTGGCGTCGTCTCGAAAACTAGGGAGCGCATGTCATCCTCTTGCTGGTCGCGTGCCTGATCGTGACCACGACCGAATGGAACCCAGTCGCCTGCACACTTGCCAACCGTCTGCGGCGAGCAGACGGCGCGAGTCGTCAAAGGTGTCGCGGCTTCTCGCAGCCCCTCATTGGTCAAGAACAGCCGCCGCGGTATTACTCCTGGCGGTGGCCACGAAGGTTCTGCAATCCACCGGCCCGGCAACGTGTCGTGGTGGGTCGCCGGCATCACACTTTCCGTCATCCACGCACGCAGCATAGGTTTATCCATCACGCCCGTATCGACGCCCTTCAGCCAATGATCCCACCAACGCAGGATTTCTTGGAGGAATCCGATCTGGGGTCCGGGAAATGCAAAGTGCGGATAGGCGTGTGCCCATGGCCCAATAAGACCCTTGCGGGGCACTTTCAGTTGCTCGAGAAGGCGCGGGATTGCATTCTTATATCCATCGGTCCAGCCACCGACGGCATAGACGGGGCATTGGATCGCTGCGTAGTCTTCGCATACCGATCCGTGCTTCCAGTACGCATCGCGTCGTTGGTGCTGCAGCCAATTTTCCAAGAACTGCGGTATGTTCTGCAGGCGCTCCAACCACATCGCTCGCCAGCTATCGCCGACCAGCGCCGGATCGGGCGGAAGGCACATCAAGCCGAAAAAGAAAAAGGCCCACTCAACTGCAGCGGTGGTAAGCAGCGTGCCGCCCATGTAGTGCGCGTCGTCAGCGTACCGATCGTCGGTTGAACAAATGGTTACAATTGCTTTGAGTGCCGGGGGCCGGCGCGCCGCGATTTGGAGTCCATTGAACCCACCCCAGGAGATTCCCATCATTCCAACGGCGCCATTGCACCAAGGTTGTGCCGCCAGCCAAGCGATTAGTTCCACGCCATCGTCTTGTTCCTGCTTGGCGTACTCGTCGAACAGCAAGCCCGTCGAATCACCGCTGCCGCGAATGTCGACGCGCACGCCCGCGTAGCCGTGACCTGCAAGATAGGGATGAGTCAGCGCGTCTCGTTCGTAAGTCCCGTCGCGCTTGCGATACGGGAGATACTCCAGGATCGCAGGAACTGGATTCTGCTCAGCATCCTCCGGCAACCAGATGCGAGCCGCCAGCGCCGTACCGTCTTTCAACGGTATCAGAGTATGCTCGATGACCCGCACAGCTCTGGGGAAGGTCGTGACAATCACCGGACACTCCCATTGACAACGGTTACGAAACGCGCTGAGACGTTCAACCGGTGCGCCCAGCAAGACCCATTTTTTTCAATCCCCGCGGGTCCTGTGTTTCCTACTGTCTGCGCGCGTGGCCTTAACCGATGCCGCGCATTGTTAGTCCTCGACTCCTCGAATCGTAGGGACGTCATCGACAGCAAGAATGCCAACGCTGTCACTGCGGGCTGAACGTGTCTCGTCACGGTTGCTCGCGCGCCTATCATGGGCGTAACTCTCCGAAGCCGGCCTCGTGGTTGCTCATATGCCGTGCGAGGCGAAATGCAGGCCGGGACACCGCGTTTCAGTCATATCGCCAGGAGATCTCATTTTCTCAGCCGGCAAATGATGTACCAGCGGACGCAAACCTCGAGGATGTCGACGAAACCCCCGCCCCCCTGGTTCGAACCCCCAGGAGATTGCATGCGTTGCTCTGGCCGCTGCCAAAGGATCGCCGGCAGACGGGAAAAAGCTGCCGCGTTTACTATCGACGCCTGATCTTCCCGAAGCAATTCCAACGCTCCACGCCACCATGACCACTTATGACGTCAGCCAAAAGTGCTCGTCTCGCTTTCCGTTGCACCCGAACGTCGCTCACCGGATTGTGCGCATGACCAGTGGAAATCTCGATGCACATCAATTGGAAGCCTGCAGACGAAGGCTCTCAACATCCGAAGCCGTTACGCTGGATGTCCGTGCGCCGAATCGAGCAGTAACATAGTTTGCGACTGCCGCGACTTCAATGTCGGAATAAGCAGCACCAAATCCGGGCATGTAAACCCCGCTCCTTTTCTCTCCCGATAGGACCACTTGCACCACGTTGATTGCGGAGGGATCGTTGATTGCCCGGCCGCCGATCAACGTGGCGTCTTTAAGTACTGGACTTATTCCTGACCACCCGTGACAGCTGGCGCAAGCGCCCTCAAAGATCTCTTTGCCACGCGGATCGAAAGCCGCGGCGACGCCCTCACTATGGACAGTCGGCGCCGCAAGATTCTTCACGGCAGGCAGATCGCGCGAGGTAATGGGCGGAACAGTTCTCACATATGCTACCAGCGCTTCTACGTCACCCGGTGTTAGGTACCGTAAGCTCTGCTCAACGGCCTCCCCCATCGGGCCTGCCGCCGTTCCGTGCCCCTCCGCATGTCCCTGGCTGATGTATAGAGCAACCTGTTCTGAAGACCACTCACCTACTCCCGTCTTGTTGTCCGAGGTGATGTTGTACGCGCGCCAACCGGCTTGCTTGGAGCCGGAGAACTTGCGGTGATTATCGAGAGAGAATGCCAAGGTGCGCGGCGTATGGCATTCCCCGCAATGGGCCATCGCTTCGGCCAGGTACGCGCCACGGTTCCATTGGGTGCTGCGCTCGCTGTTTACCGCGAAACGCTGGTCGCGACTGAAAGCCGTCGACCAGAGCGCCATCAACCATCGTTGATTGAACGGGAACGCGAGGGTATTTGGCGGCTGGATGACCTTCACCCCAGGCAGTGAAAAAAGATATGCCTTGATCGCGAGCGCATCAGCGTCGGTCATTAGCGCGTATGAGGGGTACGGCATCGCGGGATATAGGCGTTTGCCACCGGGCGCGACACCTTGATGCATTACGCGCAGGAAATCCGCATCCGTATAGTTACCAATTCCCGACTCCTTGTCCGGCGTAATGTTTGTCGAATAGATGACGCCAAAGGGCAAAACGAACCCGAGTCCACCCGAGTAGGCTTGGCCGTTTTGCGTCGTATGGCAAGCAGAGCAATCGGCGGCGCGGGCGAGATATTCACCACGCGTGATGAGATCCGCATTGGCGAGCTCCGGTGGCACGCCCGATGGGTTCGCGTGAATCGCGTCGGACTGCGACAGCGAGAGTCGTTTACCCGGCGCAAAAGCTGTGGGCCCGGGTCCTCGGACAAGCCAAAGAGCATAGCCAGCTCCGACCACGATGATCCCCGCGACAGCTACGAGAAGGAACCGCGCCAACGGGCTTCTTTCAGAAAATCGTGTCATGTCGATCTCCCGACCGCAGGACCCTTAGGTATGCGCAAGGCTTGGCTTTCTACCGGCGAGGACGTCGCGATCAATCGGCAAACGCCGCAATGCAATACCTGTGGCGGCGAAAATGGCATTGCGCAACGCGGGCGGTGCTGCTGTTGTTCCGGTCTCTCCAATTCCGCCGGGGGACTCTGCGCTCTTGATGATGTGAATCTGAATGTCCGGCGTTTGGTCCATACGCAGCATGCGGTAATCGTGAAAGTTACTCTGCTGTACCCGACCGTTCTCGATCGTGATCTCGCCATACAATGCAGCAGTAATGCCGAAGATGAGACCGCCTTGCATCTGCGCAATCACTGTGTCGGGGTTGACTACGATCCCCGTGTCGATTGCCAGAACGACTCGAGTCACTCGCACTTCGCCATTTTTGTCGACTTCGACCTCGGCCACAGTGGCAATGTAGCTCGCGAAAGCCACCTGCACTTCGACGCCACGACCTGTGCGTCCGCCAAATCGAGCGGGAATCGGTTTGCCCCAGTCTGATTTACTCGCGACCAGGTCTAATGCCGCCTTGAGTCGCGGTGTCTTATCAAGATGAGCTCTACGGAATGCCACAGGATCTTGACCTGCCTTCTTGGCAAGCTCATCTACGAAACTTTCCACTGCAAACACATTGTTGTTTGGACCTACGCCCCGCCAGAAACCGGTGGGCACCGCGGGAGGCTCGTTCCGCACGTATTCGATCTGTAGATTCGGAATGTCGTACGGGACATCGATCGCGCTGTCGACCGCATCGATGTCGATGCCTTTCTGGAAGCCAGGAGGGAACCATCGAGCCATGACAGAAGATCCGGTGATGCGGTGTCTCCATCCGACGATCTTGCCGTCCTTCAGCCTCGCGGACAGCTTATCCAGATACACCGGCCGATAAATGTCGTGCTGGATGTCCTCTTCGCGAGTCCAGACAACCTTAACTGGACCATTAACCTTCTGTGCGACGCGAACCGCCTTTTCAATGTGGTCCACCTCAAGGCGGCGCCCAAATCCACCGCCCATCAGCAGGTTATGCGCTATGACCTTTTCACGAGGTAGCCCCGTGACTTGGGCCGCAATAGCTTGGGCGCGCGATATCACCTGTGTGCCCACCCACACCTCGCAAGAGTCCTGTTTCACTTCGACCGTGCAGTTCAACGGTTCCATCGTCGCGTGCGCGAGAAAGGGCAGTTCGTAGTCCGCATCGAATCGATCACCTCCCTGTGAGAGAGCCTGCGATGCGTTCCCGACCGCCTTTGCGACGACTCCGTCGCGCTCGCTCGCGGCTCGGGTCTGCCTCCATACTTCCCGAGTATCTATCTTCGCGTTCGGCCCCGGTTGCCACGCGATGCGAAGCGCGTCGAGTCCCTCCTTCGCTGCCCACATGTTGTCCGCAACGACAGCCACGAAGTCATCCAGAACGATCACCTGACGCACTCCGAAGACGATCAATGCTGCACCTTGATCCACAGTTCCAACCGCGCCTCCGAAGACAGGGCAGGCAGCAACCGTCGCGAACTTCATGTTCGGCAGCATCATGTCAATGCCGTAGGTAGCCTTACCGTTAGTCTTATCCGGCGTATCCAGTCTCTTGAGCGGCTGACCTATCAGCTTGAACGCGTCAACCGATTTAAGTGCTGGCTCCCTTGGCGGAGCAATTCCGCCCGTGCTGCCAACCAGGAGCCGGTATGCAATTCTGCGTCCAGTAGGTGCATGAACCACTTCACCGCGATCAGCCTGACAAACCGCAGGGTCTACATTCCACTTCTTTGCGGCCGCTGCAATCAGTATGGCGCGGGCGCTGGCGCCTGCTTTGCGTAACGGCATCCAGAAGGCGCGAATGGAATTAGAGTTCCCCGTGGCCTGAATTCCAAAAGCAGGATTGGCGTACAGCTTCTCGTTTGGCGGCGCGGCTTCCACCTGGACTTGATCCAAGGAGACATCCAATTCTTCTGCCAGAATCATTGCAATGGAGGTGTATACCCCCTGGCCCATTTCAGTTTGCGGCATGATCAGCTTGACAGTGCCGAGTTGATCCATACGGATAAAGGCATTAGGTTCGAACTGCAGCGGTGGGCTCCCCGTCGCTTTCTGGCCGGCCCGCACGGTCGGAATGTGAAACCCGAATAGAAGGACTCCGCTGACCGCTGCAACGCCTTTTATCGCTGTTCGTCGCGCGGGATCCAGCAGTTGATCGATGACTTCCGCATTCATGGCTGGGCCTTCGAGGCGTGCTTGATCGCCTCACGGATACGAACATAAGTCCCGCACCGGCATATGTTCCCGGACATCGCGGCGTTGATGTCGGCATCGGTGGGCTGCGGCGTGGCATTCAGCAGTGCGGTCGCGGACATGATTTGCCCTGACTGGCAGTACCCGCACTGTATGACTTCAAGGTCCAGCCAAGCCTTTTGAATTTTTGCACCGGCAGGCGTCGCGCCTACACCTTCTACGGTCGTAATCGCCCGATTGCCGACAGCTCCAACAGGCAGCAAGCACGAGCGCACGGGGTTACCGTCAAGGTGGACCGTGCACGCACCGCACTGGCCAATTCCGCACCCGAATTTTGTTCCGGTTAACCCTATTAGGTCTCGAAGGACCCAGAGCAAAGGCATTTGTTCAGGAGCCTCTACGCTCGACTCTTGTCCGTTGATTTTCAGGGTAACCACAGTCGCTTCCTTATTTATTAAGCGTTCCCCGAAGCAGCGATGGATTCGTGGCCGTTTTTTGCCGCCTCGGCCGTAGCGTCAGATGACCGCCGTCGCAACCGCGGATCGTGAGCGGCATGAACATACGCAAGTCCCAGAGAACCAATCGTGGTAACTTGCGTGACGTATTCACCCGATCTCGCCCAATGGAAGTGAGGTTGATCGCCCGGGAGAATAATAACACCGCCGGCCCCATACGCCATCAGGCGACTCTCATCGAATCTTCTCCCAACCGGATGTAGAAGACCCCCGACAAAACGGTATAAATGCGATCCTCAGGATGCTAATGCGGCATCATCTTAGTACCGGCAGGCAGGCGCACACGGATCACTTAGGGCCCCGCCTGCGTGGGATCGCCGACCAAAACTGCCAGTCGCGCGGCCGGCGGAAAAGCCGCAAACGGCTTCGACTCGATATCCTCAGGATGGATCGCACGAAAACCATCGCGGTCTCGTGGCGAGTAACGCCGTTGTCGCACGAAATCGATCAACAGCTTCATCACGACGCACTACGCTCAGGCTGAGCTTTCTAAGCTAAGTTGATGCAGCCGAGAAAGTGACTGAGGACGGAATCCCGCAAGAGTCCCGCAACGACCTGGCTACGGCGGAAGACAGGGTAGATAAGTGTTTGGTGCGACTGCAAATTTTGGGCGTGCCCGGAGAGGTTCGAACTCCGATCCCCTGGTCCGTAGCTAGGGTACTCGTCGCGACTTCAGAGTGACGCACTCACTCCTCATGTTGGTGGTTCGCAAAATTGGCCTCACGTAGGTCGAACTCCCGCTCGAGTCGGCGCCGCGCCTCATCTCGCAATGTCCCTTGGCGATAGAGCTCATTGATCCGCTCCCGCTCGGCTGCGATCAGCAGCAACTCGATTTCGTCGGGAAGCGCTACTGGGTGCTGCTGATTCTGTGCCCACGGAGATGCGTGCTCAAAATGACTAAGGCGGTTCTGAAGCTCTACTCGAAGCGGCCGAACGACGTCATCGGGAAGTCCCCGCTCCATGGCAAGTTGGTCGAGACGCTCGATCGCGACCTCGATGGCGAGTCGGCGCGCTGTGAGTTCCTCAGTCCTATCGGCGTGGAGCTCTTGGTCACTGGTGTTGGCAAGCCCGAGCAAGCGGATTACGGCAGGCAGCATCAAGCCCTGGCCGACGAGCGTTACCAGGATGACTGCGAACGTAAGGAAAAGAATCAGATCGCGATCGGGGAATGGCCGGCCGCTATCCATCGTGAGTGGAATGGCAAGCGCCGCGGCCAGAGACACGATACCGCGGACACCGGTGAATCCAAGCACAAACGGCCACTGCCAAGGCGGCGAGGGGTCCTTGCGCGCTATCGCAGGAATCAACCAGCGCGGAAGATAGGTTGCAGGATAAATCCATACAAATCGGGCCAGGATCACTATGACAGTGACAACGGCGGCCGAGCCGGCCAGGGCGGACAGCGAATAGGAGCCCAAGCCCACAAGCAATGTGCGAGCCTGGAGGCCAGTCATGAGGAATACGATGCCTTCGATCAGGTACACAAGGACATCCCAGAAAAAGATCCCCTGAAGCCGCGTCGCGGAACTGATCATGCTTAGGCCGTTCCAGCTGACATAGAGTCCAGCAACAACCGCGGCAAGTACGCCGGAACCGCCCAAATGCTGAGGTGGCCAGTAGGCGACGTAAGGCGTCAAGATCGATAGTACGATCTCGAGTTGCGCGTCGGCGACCCAGCGACGCAGGCGCAACATTATCCAGCCGACAGCAATTCCCCATAGCAATTCTCCCGCAATAATGACGACAAACGTTCCGGCCGCCGTTGCGAACGAGAATGCCCCAGCGCTCACGGCCACTATTGCGAATCGATAGAGGATCAGCGCTGTGGCGTCATTGGCGAGGCCTTCCCCTTCTAGAATGACCAGGATTCGTTTGGGGAGCCCCATTCTGCGGGCAATTGATAAGGGCGCCACGGCATCCGGTGGCGACACTATTGCGCCCAAGACGAATCCTACGGGCCAAGACAAGCCCAAGAGCCAATGCGTTGCCGCGGCGGCGGCCACCGTCGTGAACACGACGCAACCAACGGCGAGCAATGTAATGGGCCGCAGGTTGAATCGAAACTCTCGCCAACTCATCGCAACCGCAGACGAGTAGATTAGGGGCGGCAACACGAGAAGCAGGACAAGCTCTGGCGGGAGCCGCACTGCCGGCAGGCCCGGAACAAGAGCCAGCGCGACACCGCTCAACACCAGAAGAATTGCTGGCGGAATATTCGAGCGTTTCGCCACGACTCCAACCGCAGCAATTGCGATCATGAGGAGTACTAGAATCTCGATCTCGCGGATGATCAACGTCCGCCTCGGGTAAGATAGATTGAAATACGCGCGTGCCAATCGATGCCTTCGCCCAGGGGCGTCGCGGCGATTTCAGCTCCTGACATCACAATGCGTTGCTCGTGATAGCGCGAATTTGATGTGGATCTGAAGAACATATAGCGCCATGCCGGCAAGCACCAAGCCTACGGTGTAAGGCAGCCGCACGCGGCGGGTCAACATAGCAACCAGTGCCGAGATAAGGAGTAGAAAGCCTAACTGCGTTAGATCTGAATCCATATTCCCCATTCATCCGCCGTGCACCGACGATCTAGTCCCCCGCTCGTATCGCGCCCGGATGGCGTCGAATAAGTTACGATATCGGCGCCAGAAATGTCCGGATTCAACTTCGCATCACGAATGGCTGAGCGGCAACCCACTATCTCGGGCGTAAAGGAAAGATTCCGTGACGATCATATCGACAGCCGACACCGCATTCAAAGGCCGGCGCGCCTTGGCGCCGGCGACGCTCGCGTGCATGGGAATCGTTTTCGGTGATATTGGGACGAGCCCCCTCTATACGCTGCAGGTAGCGGTGAAGGCGGCAAGCCCAGGTGGTGCTATTTCGCCCGAGGCGGTCATCGGCATTGTGTCATTGATCTTCTGGTCACTGATCATCGTCATTTCCCTTAAATACGCGATCCTAATCATGCGCGCGAGCAATCATGGGGAGGGCGGCATTTTGGCCCTTCTCGCCTTGATCAGCCCGCAACACGCGAAGCGCGGCGGATGGCGTGCCGCGATGGTCATCGTCGGACTCATCGGCGCCACGTTGCTCTACGGCGATGGGACTATTACCCCGGCGATTTCGGTCTTAAGTGCGATCGAGGGAATCAAGCTCTACGCGCCGCAGATGGGGCGATTCGTCGTTCCTGTGACGCTCATCATCCTAGTGAGTTTGTTTCTCATCCAGCAGAAAGGCACTTCTTGGATCGGCCGTCTCTTCGGACCGGTCATGTTTCTCTGGTTTATCGTCATCGGCGTTCTTGGGATCGCCGGGATTGTGAAAGCCCCGGCCATTCTTGCTGCGCTCAGCCCCCTACCGGCAATCAGGTATCTATGGCACGTAGGACCTCTGGCCTTGGCCGTCATCGGCGGTGCGTTTCTCGCCGTCACGGGCGGGGAAGCATTTTATGCCGACATGGGACATTTTGGTCCGCTGCCGATTCGGGTTGCCTGGTTCGCGGTGGCGCTACCCGCCTTGACCTTGAATTACTTCGGCCAAGGTGGCCTTCTCTTAACGGAGCCGGGAGCGATCGAGAATTCATTTTATCAACTGGCGCCCGAATGGACGCACTATGGCCTCGTTGTGTTGGCCACCGCGGCGACCGTGATTGCCTCGCAGTCGATCATTTCCGGCGCGTATTCACTTACGAGTCAAGCCATTCAGCTCGGGTTCTTCCCACGCATGAATATTGTGCATACGGGGGGCCACGAGATGGGCCAAATCTATGTCCCGCTCGTCAATTGGTTACTCGCCTTCGGTACCTTGGCTGCGGTAATCGGTTTCGGTTCCTCCGATGCCCTAGCCGGCGCCTTTGGAATAGCGGTTTCCCTGCTGATGGCGATCACTACGCTGATGGCGACGTTTGTGGCGCTTGAGTGGAAAGTCAACCCCGTCCTCGTGTATACGGTGAACGGCAGTTTGCTTGCCTTGGAAACGCTATTTGTGGCATCGACCTCCACCAAGCTTTTCGAGGGCGGGTGGTTCCCCCTAGCGATCTCCTTTGTGGTCGCGTTCCTGATGCTGACCTGGCGTAGAGGGCAGGAGATAATGGACAAGGTCCGCCTAGCAATTCGCGAGCAAACTCCGGAGTTCATCGAGCGGCTCAAAGCCGATCCCCCGTACCAAATTCCGGGAACCGCGGTGGTCCTCGGTCGCATGATGCGAGGGGTCCCTATTCCGCTCACGCGTAACGTCAATTTTAATCATGTATTGCACGAGAGGGTGCTCTTGGTAGCGGTAGAGATGACAGAAACTCCCCGCGTGGCCGACGAGCATCGCGTCACCGTCACGGCGCTTTCCGAATGCCTCGCTCGGATCGCATTAAGGTTTGGATTTATGGAAAAGGCCGATGTGCCCAAAGGCTTGCAAGTGGCGGTAGCGCGCGGGCAGATCGCGCCCTGCGATCTCGCGCATGTGACCTACTTTACGGGCCATGAAACAATTATCGCGACGACCCGTCCGAGCGGCATGGTCCGCTGGCGCAAAGCGATGTTCGCGATGATGAGTCGCAATGCGCAACAACCCGGCACGTACTTTAATATACCCAGCGCTCAGGTCATGGAAATCGGCGTGGAGTTTGAGATCTAGAACCGCTGTGAAAGGCCCGCATACAGTTGGGCGCGCGGCGTTACATTATTCAATCCAAAGTTGCCGCCGAAATCGAGCTGCAAATTCGGGGGCAGTGCGTAAGTGAGCGCCTCATCCAGGGTATAGACCGGCGAGTCCTGCGATTCGAAGTACTGGGATGTGAAAATTTCGGTGTAAACGGTCCATCGCTTGTCGAGCGGGTGGCTCACATTGACCAGAAAATCAAAGGCTGCGTGGTACGCGCTGCCCACGGTGTTCTTTAGAAAATCTCCCTCCGGCATGACGATGATTGTAAAGCCGCCGGGCACACTGAAGCTTATAGGTAGAATAATTCCCCCTTCTAACTTACCGTTTCCGAGCCCTGAGCGTGCTGTCGGCAATTTGACGTAGGGCAACACGGCCATACTGACAGCGCCTTGATCATCGCCGAGCACATTGATTTTTAAACGACCGAAAGTATCCCCGATACCAGAAATGCTCACCTGACCGGCCGCGGTTTTGGTTGTCAGCGACTCGTACGGCGTGATCTGCAGCTCCGCGTCGATGGTATTGGTCAATCCGACTTTGAGTGTCGGGTCGATTACGGTCCAATCGCGTGTTGTCGTCCCATTTGTATCTCCGTAACCAAAGACGGCAAGGTCGGTCTCGTATTGGAAGTGCCCGGCATCGACTGTGTAGGGGGTATTAGCTTTGGGCGGCCGATCAGTGCTAAAGGAGCGCATTTGATCTTCGGGCGTCGGATCAAACAGGCTGTAATCGCTTTTATCCGAATTGACCGACTCATCCGATTATGCCGAAAATGAGAATGTTGATAGAAACATGGCGCCCACAATCCTCGGCCACCCGAAACGATTCGAAACATACTGCGGCAGTACAATTATGTTCGTTTGGGAGAGCACTACATTGCTATAAATGGTGCCGATTTCGGGTTCCGGTGCAACGCTAACCCGGGATGTCATTTCGCCGCGGCGTCATGACCGTATCTACAGTGTAAGACCTAATGCCAGTCGAGCTGACGCACGGAATTTACCCGTCACGGGCTGCCACCACTGCGCTCCGGACAAGCGCGGGTTGGCGTATCATGCTCACCTAGGTTCGCACAGAACGCCGAAACCTGATCCTTCTTTAAAGCATTCCAAGCCGCGAGCTGCGCATCGAGACTGGCGTGCAGGCCAGCATAAGTGTCAATCTCCTGTGCATTGGGGGCCGTATCGGCGTCGTCGAGCAGTCCGCTAAATGAATAGATCTGTTCGTTCAACATTCCCGGGAAATTCAAGTTGGCTTCGGACCCCTTGATGTTGACCTGCATCAGCACTCCTTCGATTTTCGAAGCCTCCTTGAGCAGCGCGGTGCCCTCGGCTGTGAGCGCTGCGCCATGGGACTTGCCACTCGCCTTTTTTAGCGCTGCCGCGACCTCGCCTTCGACGCTGCGAATATCATTCACAGCACGATGCAGCGCATCCTGGTCGCGATAGACCTCCATCGACAGGGCAAACTTCTGCTGTAAGCCCGCAAGCGATCCCTTGTCGCGCGGATCGGGCGCGACCATCAGCGGCGCCGTCTGAGTCTGTCCGCCGCAGGTGAGCTTGACGGTGTAGTTGCCGGGCAGCGCAATCGGCCCGCGTGGTGGTAAACCGGCATAGAAGGCGCCAGGAATCTGCACGGGATCGTCATAGCGCAGATTCCAGACAAAGCGGTTCATGCCCTGAAGGGCCGGCAGCGTGTCCTGGGGATGCACCTGATTCGGCCATTCCGGCGGCTGCTCGCTCTTCGTCGCCTTCTCGCTAGTGAGATGGCGCACCACGCTGCCCTGGGCATCGAGTATGTCGATGCTGATTGTGTCGGTGGGAAGCGAGGCCAGATAGTAGTCGATGAGAATGCCGGCAGGCGGGTTCTGGCCCACGGGCGGGTGCGTGTCAACCTCGTCGGGATAGTAGAGCCGATAACCGGTCTCAGGCTTATAGAGGTATGCCGTCGGCACCGCCGCTGCGGCCGCGACCTGCCGCAATGGAGTAACGTCGTCGAGAATCCAGAATGCGCGGCCATGGGTAGCGACCACGAGGTCGTTGCCCTTGACCACCAGGTCGTGAACCGGAGAGCGCGGCAGATTGAGCTGCAGGCTTTGCCAATGTTGCCCGTCATCAAAGGACACGAATACGCCGGTCTCGGTGGCGGCATAAAGCAGGCCACGCTTGAGAGGATCTTCTCGAACCACGTGAACGAACGACCCATCCGGCAGGCTGGCGTCAATGCGCCGCCAGGTCTTGCCGCCATCGCGCGTCATGAAGATGTAAGGCCTAAGATCGTCGAGTCTGTGGCGGTCCACTGCGACATAGGCCGTGTTCGCATCATAGCGCGATGGCTCAATCAGGCTGATCGTGCTCCATGTGGGCATTTCGCGCGGAGTGACATTCACCCAACTACCGCCGCCATTGCGGGTGAGTTGAATCAGTCCGTCATCGGTTCCGACCCAAATCATTCCCTTGCTAATCGACGACTCTGCGATGGCGAAGATCGTGTCGTAATATTCGACGCTGGTGATGTCTTTGGTAATCGGGCCACCGGAGGCCTGCTCCTTGGATTTGTCGTTGCGAGTGAGATCGGGGCTGATGGCGCTCCAGCTGCTACCGTCATTGGTCGTCCGATAGATGCGCTCCATGCCGTAATAGAGCGTGTCCGGATCGAACGGCGACATAGCTAGCGGCGATGTCCAGTTAAAGCGATGCTCGAGGTCTTTGGCCGCGTGGCCTGAAGCGTCGATCGGCCATACCGAGATCACCTGCGACTGCATCGTGTGTTTGTTGAAGCGGCCAATGAGGTTTTCGTTAGTGCCATAGACGATATTTGGATCGCGCGGATCGGCGATCACGAAGCCGGCCTCCCCGTCGAACACGTCGTACCAGTCGCGCTCCACGATAGCGCCTTTGTCATCCATGCTTGCAATGGCGACACTCGTATTGTCCTGCTGAGCACCATAGACATAGTAGGGGAAGCGGTCGTCAACCGACACATGGTAGAACTGCGCCGTCGGCTGATTGTTCTGTGTGCTCCACGTCTTGCCGTTGTCGAGCGAGATTGAGGCGCCTCCATCGCTGGCCTCGATGATCCGGTCCGGATTGGTCGGATCGATCCAGAGTCCGTGATGATCGCCATGGCGCGCGGGCAGAAGGTCGAATGTCTTGCCCCCGTCGGTTGAGCGGAACAGGCCAGTGTTCTCTGCATAGACCGTGTCGACGTGTTTGGGGTCAGCGAGGATCGTGGAGAAATACCAAGCCCGCTGGCTGAGCCGCCCGTCGTCGCTAACGCGCCGCCAATGCGCGCCGCCGTCGTCTGAACGGTACAGGCCACCTTGCGCCGCTTCGATCATCGCGTAGATGCGACTGGAGTCGGCGGCGGAAACCGAGATGTGAATGCGCCCCAGAATGGCCGCCGGCAATCCGTTGCCGGAGAGTTGGGTCCAGTGTACGCCACCGTCAGTGGAGCGATACATCCCGCTTCCGGGGCCGCCACTCGAAAAATTCCACGGCTGGCGGCGCGCCTGCCAGAGCGCGGCATAGACAATATTTGAGTTGTGCGGATCGAAACTGACGTCTATCGCGCCAGTTTGCTCATCCTTGTAAAGGACCTTCGTCCAGGACTTGCCCCCGTCGGCCGTGCGGAACACGCCGCGTTCCGTGTTGGGACCGAAGGCATGACCAAACGCGGCGACCAGCACGATGTCCGGATTGCTCGGGTCGACGATCAGCGCGCCGATCTGACGCGTGTCCTTAAGGCCGAGACTGCTCCAGGTCTTACCACCATCGACCGACTTGTAAACGCCGTCGCCATAGGTCATATCGCCACGCGGCGCGGCTTCGCCGGTGCCGACATAGATGACATTGCGGTCGGAGGGTGCGATCGCGATTGCGCCGACCGAGGAGATGGCTGTGTCATCAGTCAGCGGCAGCCAGCTCGCGCCGCCGTCGGTCGTCTTCCAGACCCCTCCGGCCACTGCGCCAAAGTAAAACGTGGTGGGATCCCCGGCGATGCCGGTGACGGCGAGCGCGCGCCCGCCGCGATAAGGTCCGATACCCCGCCACTGCAAGGCTGCGAAGAGGCTCTGGTTGAGTGGAAATGCGGCGGCCTGATCGCCTGCCGAAACCGGCGCAGGCGCGACAGCATCGACCGTGTGCATTGACGCGGTCGCAAGGGCGCCCAAGGCGACACAACAGCGAAGGAATGGCGAGCGCCGTGCGAGTGGCAGACGAATTTGCATGTTTTCCCCCTGGCTACGCGGGTCATACGGCTGGATTCACCGTTCCTTATATCCGAAGCGCACCCATAGCGTGCGCGCATTCAGCAGATAGAACGACTCACTGCCGAATTCACTCGCGCTAACCGGTGGGCGCTGGTTTGTCAGATTATTACCTTCGAGCGACAGCAGGTAGTGGCCCAGGCGATAGCCAAGCGTCGCATCGAGCTTCATGTAGCCGCCAACTGGCGCGGTATTTTCTTCATCCAGATAGCGCCGACCTACGTAGGTCGTTACAAGCGTCGCATTAAACCCTTCCCGAGGCTCGTAGAGGAGCCCGGCGGATGCGAGATGATGCGGTGACAGCGGCAGTTCGCGTCCGGCGACATCAACGTACTCGTTGGATTCGATATCGAAGAACAAGTACTGCGTGAAGCGCGCGTCGTGGTACGAATAATTTGCGCCCACCGCGAGAATGTCAGTTATCCAGTAGCGTGACTCGAGCTCCGCGCCTCGTAGTTGCTCCCCGGCCGCGTTGGTCAGAAATCCGGACTCTGTTGCGACCACCAGATTCTTGAAGTCCAACTTGAAGAGTTCCGCCTGGTAGGTCAGGCGGCCGTCCGCCACTGCGCCTTTGAGCCCGCCTTCGTAGCTTTTTGCGGTCTCCGGGCGCAGCACAGCCGGCTGGTAATCCGGACCGAAATCGAGCGCCGACGGTTTGAAAGCGTCGCGATAATCCGCGTACAGCACCGCCTCGTCCTTCCCATCCGCCCAGAGCCGGTAGCTGGCACCGACCGTTTCGGTGGGGCGAATCTCGCGCCTGCTCGCGCTCTGCTCCGCGAATTGCACCGTTGGCGTGAACGGCGGCAATGTGAGATCGCTGGAAAATTTGCTTTCATCAGTCTCGTTAAGACGAATTCCTGCCGTCACATCCCAGCGCGTACCCGTCTTCCAGTCCAGTTGCACATACTGGCCGGCAAACAGCCGCCGGTCAGAGACGAAGCCGAATTCGTTAACCGGCAACTGCGTCGTCGGCGGCGGCAGTACCGAACCGTTCAGCGGCACGGTATAGGCGCTGTTGCCGTTCAGCGTGGGTTGGCGCCCATAGCCGTACAGCAGGTCGGCCCCGACGGTAAGAACAACGTCGCCGAACACGTGGCCTGCCAGGTGCGTGTCGAAATAATCATCATCGATTTGGCGATTCTGATCCTGCGTATCGGCGGTACCGCTCAGATCTGGATGCAGAAAGGCACGAATGTCGTCAACGTGCGAGTGAGAGACGGAGACGAGAGTGTCCCACGTCCCCCAGAGTGTCGGCCGCGAATAACCGATCGCCAGCTGATACTTATTCTCGTTGAGCTCGGCGTTTGCCGGATTGAAATTGGCATTCAGCGGCGTCAGGGTCGTGAGCGCCGTGCCCTCGCGGATCACCGGGCTGGGCGGTACGTCGCGAACAATGCTCAGGTTCGCGTCGACGCGCAACTGACCTGTACCCAAATCGAGCGCGCCTCGATACAGCAAGCGCCCATCGGAGACATTCTCGCGTCTGTCGGCGAATCCTACGCTTTCCCCGGAGGCGGCAAACGATTGGTGATAGTCTCCCCACTGAGGCAGCGCGAACGCGGCCGATCCGCGTGCTGAGTGATAATTGCCCACCGCTATGTCGGCCTCATCAGCCGCCTCACCTGCCGGGTAATGAAGAACGTGCACGACCCCGACGAATGATGTTGCCCCATACATGACCGGCGCCGCACCCTTAAGTACCTCGATGCGCTCAACATTGGTTGAATCCAGCGTTGTTATCGCCGGATTGAAGGCACCTCCCCATGGGATATTGTCGACGACGAGCAGGAACGCGTCGAATTCATGCAATCCCCAGAATGAAGGTACAGCGCTAGACGGTCCAGCGTCGCCGCCCGCCGGCGCCTCGACTCCGGGCACCAAGCTTAAGGCAGAGGCCATGTCCCACGCATCGCGAGCGCGCAATTCCTCCCCGAAGACTACCGAGATGTCGTCAGGGAGCTGATCGAGAGCCTCAGGGATTCGGCTGGCCGTAACCACGACTTCGCTCAACGAGTCAGCTCGCGGCTCGTTCGGCGCATCGGCGCCGGCTCGGTCTCCAGCAACAAGCAACAGCCCGAATAGAATGCCGCGCTGAATTTGGCAACCTCTCACCAGTACACTCGATGTCTACGCGGATGCCCTGCCGCAGCAAATGGATGAAGCCGGTGAGAAAGTGGTCGACGTGTTCATCGCCGCGAGTGGTAGCGCTTTGGTAGGAAATAGCGCGACGCTACACTGAGCGTCGCATAAGTATTTGAGAGCGCACCCGGAGAGATTCGAACTCCCGACCCCCTGGTTCGTAGCTGGCACTATCATAATTGAGCATTGATTTTATTAATGAATTCCGCGTGGCGCCCGTTGCGTTTGGCACCACCGAGCAGAACAGAGCGCAACCAAACACGCAAGAGTCCCGCGACGACCTGGCGCAGAGTCGGCTGCTGTGACCCTAAGCGCCCATCATCGATAGCTGTCATCGGAGTCTTACCCGAGGACTTCTGGTGACAGTCGGCGCTGAAGCATTTTTCTGCACGGAAATCACGGGGTTACCGCGCTGCGGCCAGTCGACCGGTAGACTTTCGATAGACGTTGACGTCGACCCACCGCCTGCCCCAATGCGCAAGGCTGTCCAGGCTCGATAGGGCTGGCGGGCAGGCGTTGGGCACAACTCGGACATCGCTTTAAATAACAGTCGCTCTCCTATTTTTCGAGTTTCTTCATAGCGATTCCCCCATAGCAGATCGAGCTGCGCCCGTTAGCCATAGAACGATGCCGTTCCTGACCGCACCGTCCAGCCGATACTTTGGTATGGATCGATACGGTCCCCAATGGATTCGTCGCCGCGCTTCTGGCAATCTTTCGTTGAACAGTCATTCGCTCCAACATCGAAAGGAAGTTCCAAATGGACGGCACAAATGGACTGAAAGAGAGCACGCGCGTGACCGCGTCCGCTGAGTGTGATCGTTTTTACCGCCCAGGGAAAGGCTATGGTCGGCGAGCGGCCAAAGCCCTTCGGCGAAGCTCTCGGCTTTGACCCGATCACGTCGACTCTAATCTTCGTCGAGAACGACGCGGTGCTGGTAGACGCGATGACCACGGTGGCCGAGGCCGAAGCCCTCGCGGATTGGATTGCACTGCACAATCGCAACCTGGAGACCATCTATATAACGCACGCCCACTTCGACCATTTCTATGGTCTGAGCATCTGCTCGACCGTTTCCCGGCCGCTCGGGCGGTCGCAACGCCCAAGACGGTGAACGCCATGCAGATGTCTTTTACTCCCCCAGTGGAGCGGTTAGCCCGCCGTATGTTTCCTGGGCAAGTGGCCACTAAGTTGGTTGCGCCTGAGCCTTATGAGCACGACACGTGCACTCTCGAAGGTCACGAATTGCGCATCATCGAGCAGGGTCGCACCGATAGTCCCGATTCGACCTCTCTCTACGTTCCATCGATCGGCCTGATCGTCGCTGGCGACGTTGTGTACAACCAATGCCGCATGTATGTGGGCGACACCACCCCCGAGAGCCGAAAGAGTTGGATCGAGCACCTGGACCGCTTAGCAGCGCTGAACCCGACGATTGTTGTCGCCGGTCACAAGAAGCCTGGCGCGCCCGACTCTCCCTCGGCGATCCAGGACACCAAGCGTTACCTTGAGGACTTCGATCGGGTGCAGAAAACTGCGATGTCCGACCAGGACCTATTCGATCAGATGACAGTGCTATACCCGAATTGGGTAGCCAATCAGTCGTGGTTGATGTTTGGATTCCCGGAGGTATAACTCACAGCAACAGCTGATGCGCATGTTTCCTCGCGCATGATGAGCACTGCTTATCGGAATTGGGGTTGTCAATGAGCGTTCAAATCGGACAAAAGAGCTATGAGATGCCCCCCTGCGACGGGTTCACCATCACACTTTTTATCACCGTCGCCGACATCAATCGATCGGCTGATTTCTATGAAAAGGTCTTCGGCGGCCGCATTCTGAGCAGAGGCGACAGCAAGGGTGCGTCCGGGCACATTCAGATCGCGAATACGTGGCTCATTGTGAACGTCGGGGGCGGCCCCACCCCGGACAAGCCGACGGTAACGCTGAGCGTCCCCGCCGACCCGGATAAAATCAACAGCTTTATGAATATTCGCGTTGCGGATATTCAAGCGTGCTACAGGTTGTGGAAAAGTCGAGGTGCGGAGTTCATCACAGAGCCGATCCCTAAGTACGGCGAGATTCGCTGCTACATCCGCGATCCTGACGGATATATCATCGAGGTCGGACAGAGCACCGACCTCACGTAAGGTTGACGCTCGGCCCGCAAGAAGCATGCTTATAGTCGCGAGCATGAAGCGCTTCGGATACTCGCGATATGTGGCCCAAGGCGGCGAATGGGGAAACGCTGTTACGGAGCAGATAGCTCTGCTGCGGACTCCGGAGTTGATCGGCATCCACACCAACATGCCCGCCACTGTCCCAGCCGATGTTGCGAAGGCTCTCCAATTCGGCGAATCGCCGCCAGTTCTTTGGAACCGCGGCCATGACTCTTGCTGCCGCTCAGCTAGGCATGGTCGCGCCCAGCAATGCACAGCCCGAAAACGGGAAGGGAAGTAATCTCCCTCCGATCAAGGCAGGAACGAACACCTCGTTTGCCTCACTGAAGAAGATTGACGCGGGTCTCCTGAATGTCGCGTACGCCGAAGCGGGTCCAACCGACGGGCGTCCGGTCGTGCTGTTGCATGGCTGGCCTTACGACATCTACAGCTTTGTCGACGTAGCTCCTCTGCTGGCTTCGGCGGGCTATCGGGTGATCATCCCGTATTCGCGCGGCTATGGCGCAACGCGATTTCTTTCGGATAAGACGTTTCGCAATGGGCAGCCATCGGTGGGGGCAGTCGACATCATTGCCCTGATGGATGCTCTCAACATCAAGTCGGCGATCATCGGCGGATATGATTGGGGTGGGCGGACAGCCGACATCATCGCGGTACTGTGGCCGGAGCGCTGCAGGGGTCTCGTCTCCGTGAGTGGCTATCTGATGACTAGTCAAGAAGCCCAGAAGAGCCCTTTGCCGCCGAAGGCTGAGCTTCAATGGTGGTACCAATATTATTTTGCCACGGAACGCGGCCGCGCAGGCTACGACAGGACGAGCTTCGCCTCTTGGTTTGAATAAAGTGGAATGCGCTGCAACTGCGTGTGCTTGCGTGGGACGGTCGGACCCCGGGACGAAGGAATCATATAATGTGCGCTGCGCGCGCCCCAGCATTCGCTTTGCCGCGCGCCAAGCACGTCTCGGCGCATCCGCCGACGCTTGTGGTCATCCGGTACAAGCAAGTAGATAGAGTGACGTCAGCGTGCTACACAAGCTGACAATAGCGCTTGTGAGTGCGCTGTAAGGCGTAAGTCAACGGGCAACCGCAAGCACCGTTGACCCCGCCGTACAGATGAAATGCCGGTCAGCAGTTGGTCGTCGAGGTTGTAGACGGCCAACTACGGAGGAAGCCATGATTGGTACTGTGCGAGTTTCGGCGCGTTACTTTTCTGTTCTAATCGTGGGGATTCTATTTCCGATCGCTACCCCAGCTCAAATGCCGCCCTCTTCGGCCGACCAATCTGTGCTGAAGGGCAGACCGCATCTTTTTGGGCCCGGTATTATTTCCACGCCGGATGCGGAAGCCAATGCCAGCTTCACTCCAGACGGAGCGACCTTCTATTTCGCCAAGCACACCCCGGGCTGGAGCCGCGACACGATCGTGCTATCCCATCGCAGAGGGCAAAATTGGGGCGAGCCCGAG
>Ga0302307_10000317_pt1 | contig 36459 bp, 4 predicted proteins | sample III_Palsa_E3_2_FD_200530 | JGI IMG/M metagenome (GOLD analysis project Ga0302307, IMG submission 200530) | Peat permafrost microbial communities from Stordalen Mire near Abisko, Sweden - III_Palsa_E3_2 | ecosystem: Environmental > Terrestrial > Soil > Palsa > Peat permafrost | place: Sweden... | reverse complement strand
AAAGATTCCATAATTAATGTGGGCGGTATTATTGCGACAACGAGTGATATTAAAAACGAAGATTTTTTTGCATCCCACCGCCACTATCATTTTTCGATACCAGGCAAAGCGCATGCAAAAATTACTAATGAAGGAAATATTACTTTTCGAGAGGCTGGGCTTGCAGCACTGGTAGCACCTCATGTTAAAAATAGCGGGATTATTCAAGGCACTTTAGGAAAAGTAGCTTTAAGCTCGGGTGATATTTTTAAACTGGATTTATATGGCGATAAATTAATTTCTTTACAATTATCAGCTAATTTACGGGAAAGTTTGATTGAGCACCAAGGCTTAATTGATAATGAAGATGGTTCAGTCATTTTAAGCGCAAGTGCTGCGCGTCAAGTTGCCAATAGCATCATCGACGTAAAAGGACAAATGACTGCGCAAACCATTCATATGGAAGGCGATAAAATTATTATTGATGAGCCTGCTCGTATCGCAGTACAAGGAAGCAAAGCAGGGCGTGCAACGCTTATGGCCAATAAATATTTAAGCGTAAAAGGGAACATTGAAGCTCAAGGCAAAGATAGCTTTATAGAAACCTCAAGTCTTGGAAGATTAGATATAGAAGAGGGTCGAGTAAGAACATCAGTAGGCGGCACTTGGAAGATTGATCCGAATAATATCACTATTCAGTCTTCAGGGAGTGATACCAATGTCACCGGTAATCCCAGTTTTACGAGTACCGATAATTCAGCGATTCTCACCACGGGAACTATTCAAACTGCATTAAATTCTGGCACCAATGTCACCATCACCACCACAAGCTCCGGTGGGAATTCGCAAGCTGGGGATATTATTGTTAACAGTAGTATTAGTAAAACTGCAGGGGGTAATGCGAATCTTACGCTCCAGGCAAATAATGATATTGTTTTAGCCAGTGGTGTTGGCATTACTTCGACCTCGGGCATGTTGAATCTTACTTTAAATTCGGATTCTGATGCCTCGGGCGCAGGTGCCATTAGTCTGGTTGGGAGTAATACGATTACGACGAATGGCGGTGCTTTAGTGATGGCCGGTAATGCAACCGGTAGTACCCCGCCTTATAATCCTGCCATTAGTAGTGGCACTAATTCTAATAATTATGGCGTTAATTTAAGTAGTGCCACCATTAGCACTAATGGGGGGAATATTACCATTGTGGGTACGGGCAATCCTTCAGCAGCTAACGCTAATGGTGTGTATTTTAATGGTGCTAGTTTAAATTCTGGCAGCGGTACTATTGCCATTACCGGCACAGGTAGTAGTAATTCCAGTGGTGGTTGTGCCGGGATATTATTTGCAGGAAGTAATCCAACACTGACAACCAGTACTGGTGTCATTTCTTTAACCGGTACTGGAGGAGGCACGGGTATAAGCGGAAGTAATCATGGTATTTATTTAGCCACAGGTACTATTCAAGCCACTAGTACCAACGGCTCAATTAGCTTAACTGCCAATAGTGGGAATACGAGTGGGGGTAATAGTGGGATTTTACATTTTTCGACTAGTATTAGCACGACAAATGGCAATATTACGATAAATGCTACGGCTTTAGGTAGCGGAGTGGGCGCTGGCTATACTCTCTCAGGTGGTACCGTGAGTACTGCAACAGGGGCCATTAGTATTACAGGCACAGGTGCTGGGGGTTCGAGCAATAGTAATAGCGGTATTTGGATAGATGCTACTGCCAGTCTCATTACTTCTACAGGTGCTACAGCTACCAATGCAATTACTTTAACCGGAACCGGTTCCAATGCAAGTGGCGGTGTTGGAATTGGAGTCCACCATCAACAAGGTACTATTAGCAGTAATAATGCCCCCATCATTCTTGTTGGTACAGGCGGTACGAATAGTGGCACGGGTACAGGAATTTTGTTTGATTATAATAGCCCGGTTGTCTCTACTACCACAGGAAGTATTTCTTTAACGGGTACAGGTGTTGGGGGTGGTACTGGCATCTATTTTGGTACAGGCACGATTGCCGGGCTTGGTAACAATGCTTCTATTAATATTATTGGCAATGGTACTAACACGAGTAGTGGTAATGTCGGGATTTTGAGCTACGGGGGTACTATTAGTACTACAAACGGTAGTATTACGATTAGCGGCACAGGATATGGCACCGGGGGCTCATACGGCTATGAGCAGAGTGGTGGTTTAGTCACTACCACAACCGGTATTATTAATATTACAGGTACTGGTTCTGCGGGTGGTTCTGCTAATAATATTTACGGCCTCTACTTAAACGCAAGCAGTAATGCGACACTCATTAGCTCTACTGGGGCGGCAAGCTCTAATGCGGTTACTTTAACAGGAATCGGTTCAACCTCGAGTGGTACTTTTATGCATGGCCTGGATATAACAGGGGGTACTGTCAGTACTAATAATGCACCTTTAAATATTATAGGGATTGGTGGCAGTAGTAGTACTTCTAGCGCTTATGGAATATTACTGAATGATAGTAATGGCGTTATTACTACCAACACGGGAGTTATTTCTTTAACTGGTACGGGGGGTGGCATCAGTACCAGTGCTTCGAATATTGGTGTTTACCTTGCCTCAGGTTCTATAACCGCCACAGGTAATTATGGTTCAATCAGCGTAACCGGAAATGGTGCTAACGGTAGTGGTGCTGGTAATATCGGGATTGTAAGTCCTGGAGTTACTATTAGTACACTCAATGGCAATATTACTATAAATGGCACAGGGAATGGTAGCGGGGGGGCATACGGCTATCAACAAGGGGGCGGTTTAGTAACCACCACGAGTGGTATTATTAATATTACCGGTACGGCATCCCAGGGTGGTTCTGCTAATAGCATGTATGGACTTTATTTAAATGCAGGTAGTACTGCCACGCTCATTAGCTCTACTGGTACTGCAAGCTCAAATGCGATTACTTTAACGGGAATAGGCTCCACCTCCAGTGGCAGTTATCATCATGGCCTGAATATTTCAGGTGGTACCGTGAAGACTAATAATGCGCCTTTAAATCTTACTGGTTATGGGGGGAATAATAGTGGTGGCAATACTTATGGAATATTATTTAATGGCACTAATGCCGCTTTGTCCACCAGTACGGGGGCTATTTCTGTAACAGGTACCGGGGGAGGGGTTGGTACCAGTGCCAGTAATATCGGTATTTATAGTGGCACAATTTCTATTCAAGCCACCAGCACAGGCAGTATTACTTTTATTGGCAATGGGGGGCCTACTTCAGGGGGAGGCAATTATGGAATATTGCTTATAGGGACTACAATAAGTTCTACTACTGGTAATGTTGTTCTAACTGGTAATAATAATTCCACTGCATCAGGCGCTACCAATTACGGGATTAATGCAGCCGCTGGCACGACCAGTACGACTTCTGGAATGATCGTAGTGACTGGTACGGGTTTAGGCACCGGCAATGCTTATGGTATTTATACTAGTTATTCTACTTCAGGCACTTTCTTAAGCTCTACTTTAAGTGGCGGCAATATTATTTTACAAGGAAGCGCAAGTGGTAATGGAGTTTCTGGTATTTATTCTAATTCCAATAATAATAGTAAAATTCAAACAACAGGCACAGGTAATATCTCTATTTATAATAATACGGGAAATTTTGCTTTAGGAGCTGTGACTTGTGGAGGGGCTTTAACCGTAAATTCTGCAGGTACTATTACTGATCAAGGGGTAAATAGTATTACCGGCACATCTAGGTTAACGACAAATGTGACAACCAGTGTCGGGGCAGCACCTACCTATACCCCAACAACAACTGCTACAACGATTGCAGGCGCGAATCAAACCATTACTTTAAATCAAGCCAGTACTTATAGTGGCGCAATGAGTTTTAATACGGCAGGCACTACTAGCGCCTCTGTAAGTGTAACGGGTATTTCTACGCCAGTTGTTTTAGGAGCCTCGAATATTGCCGGTAATTTAACGGTGACAACCAGTAATACCAATGCTCCGATTTTAACAGCAGCTATTACAAATACGGGCCCAGTTGTAGTAATCGGAACGGCTAGTTTTACAGTGGGAACTGGTGGTTCCATTATATTAGGAAATACAGGTAATAGTTTTGCAAGTCTGCCGACTTTTACAGGTGCTACCACCGCCAATAATATCACTAATTTAAGCTATGCCACTTCCAATGCCGGCGCTTTAAGCCTTCCTGCTTACAATTTATTAGGAAGTTTATCAATTACAGCAAACGGCAATATTAGTGATAGTGCTGCTTTAACTATTCCAGGTAATGCGAGTTTTACCTCCACTTTAACTAATGGCACGATTCAATTAACGCAGTCAGGTGGTACATATGGTGGGGTTTCAAGTTTTAATACAGTTGGTACCACTGGCAATGTCACTTTAAGTGGTACAAGCTCTGCGCTTATATTAGGCACATCAACCGTTAATGGTACTTTAAGTATTACGACGAGTAATGCTTCAACGCCTATTTTAACTGCAGCGATAACAAATACTGGGCCAATAACAGTAACTGGCACGAGTACTTTTACGGTAGGAAATAGTGGTTCAATTATTTTAGGCAATACCGGCAATAACTTTACCAGCGTGCCGACCTTTGTTTCAGGCAATAATACTTTTACTAATTTAAGTTATGCTAATTCTCATGCCATGGCATTTGCTGTTCCTGCTTATAGTTTATTAGGAAATTTAGCAGTCACGGTGAATGGAAATATTACTGATGGGGCGGCTTTAACGCTTCCAGGTACGGCAAGTTTCACTTCTACTTTAAGTAACGGCACGATTAGTTTAACCCAATCAGGTGGCAGTTACAGTGGAGCTTTAAGTTTTAATACCGTAGGAGGAAGTGGAACTGTTACGGTAAATAATACAAGCTCTGCGCTAGTGTTAGGGGGGGCAAACGTTAATGGTAATTTAAATATTACGACGACCAATGCGACATCTACTGCAATTACCAGTCTTGCACCCTTAAATTCAACCAATGCGATTACGGTAACCGGTAGTAGTACATTTACCGTCGCTGCAAATGCTTCGATCAGTTTAAACAATACAAATAATAGTTTTGCGAGCACGCCTACTTTTACGAGTAGTGGCACCACAAATTCAATAACCAATGTAACCTATGCCAACAGTACTTCAGTGAGTTTTCCTGCGCTGACAATTTTAGGTGGTGTAAATGTTATCTCTAAAGGAGATATTACGGTAACCGGAAGTATTGTGAGTAATACCGCAACTACTGCGGTTATTACGCTTCAAGCTTATAATGATGTGATACTAAACAGTAACGTGGGCATTAACTACGGCGCTAGCGGCTTAATTAATATTACCTTAAATTCTGATTTTGATGGGAGTGGTGCTGGAGCTATAAACCTAGCCGGTAGTAATACCATTACCACCAATGTTGGATATGTCACTATGGCAGGGGGTCCAAGTGCTACTTTGCCCGCTTACGGCAATACAACAAATTCCAATAATATCGGCGTTAATTTAAATACGGGTACTGCTATTACCACTAATGGTGGCAATATTACGATTATAGGTGCGGGTTCAAATTCCAGTTCAGGGAGTATTTATGGGGTGCTTTTAAGTTCTGTTTCAATAAACAGTGGCACAGGAAATATTACGATTAATGGAGTTGGAGGAAGCAATAGTGCTGGAAATTATAATTATGGAATTCAGCTTGCGGGTGCCACTTCTACCGTACAAACCAGTACAGGCACAATCACTTTAACCGGTACAGGGGGAACTGGTTCTGGTAGTAATAATCATGGTTTGCTTATTAGCCCTACTGGTGCTTCTGTAATTACGGCGACTAGTACAGGTAATATTATTCTGATAGGTAATGGGGGGAATGGGGCCGGTGGCAGTAATTATGGAATATATATTAATAGCGGTACTCTAAGTAGCACTTATGGCACTATAACGGCCACAGGAATAGGCGGTGGTGCTAGTGGTCATGGATTTTTTCAAAATGGGGGTTTAATAACCACTGCAGCAGGCACTCTCAATATCACGGGTTCTGGCTCTACAGGAGGAAGTGGTAACCAATTCCATGGTATTTATATAGATGGGAGCTCCAGCAGTACTCTTATCAGCTCTACTGCTCTCACCAATTCTGGCTCAGTCAATTTAACCGGTATTGGTGCAACGGCGGGTTCAGGAGGTATTAACACAGGAGCTTTTATTCAATCAGGTATCATTAGTACGATAGGCGCCCCATTAAATATAACTGGAACAGGGGGCAATAATACAGGTGGTTATAATTATGGAATTAGGTTTGAAGGCAGCACCAGCACTATTACGACAAGTACAGGCCAAATAACACTAACCGGTACTGGTGGGGCAGGAAATGGCGCTAACAATGACGGTTTGTATTTTTACTCGAGTGCCTCTACCTCTATCACGGCGACCGCTACAGGTAGTATTACTCTAGTTGGTAACGGGGGTAGTGGTACCAATAACAATAATTATGGAATATATTTCTCTAGCATTACTTTAAGTACTAATTCTGGCTCTATTACGGTTACTGGAAATGGCAATGGAGCAAGCGCCACGGGATTTATGCAAAGTGGGGGTTTGATTATTAGTACAACTGGAACCATCGCCATTAACGGTACAGGGGCGGGAACTGGTAGCGCCTATGGTGCTTATTTTGCAGCCTCGTCTTTAACGGATTTACTGAAAACAACTGGAATAGGCGGGAATATCATTGTTTTAGGAACTGCAAATAGCAATACGGTTTCAGGCATTAACTTAAATACCTATTCCTCTCTTAAAACGACCAGTACTGGAAACATCAGTATTTATAACAACACTGGCGCTTTTGCGCTAGGCCCCGTCACTTGCGGCGGTAATTTAACGGTGAATTCTGCAGGAAATATTACCGAGCAAGCGGTGAACACTATAATTGGCACTGCAAGTTTTACGACGAATGTGACGACAGCAGTTGGTGCAGCGCCTGGCTATACACCTACAACTACTCCAACTACTATCAATGGTACAAATCAAACGATTATTTTAAACCAAGCGAGCGCCTATACTGGTGCTATGAGTTTTAATACCGTTGGCAATGGGGCGAATACAACGGCAAATGTTACCGTAAGTGGTGGTGCATCTGCGCTAGTATTAGGTGCCTCGAGTGTGAGTGGTAATTTAAGTATCACTACGACAAATACGGGTGCCAATGCCATTACCAGTATCGGAGCCTTAAACGTAACTGGAACTCCAAGTTTTAAAGTGGGTACCGGTGGCTCTATTTCTGTAAATAATACTGCGAATACGATGAGTACATTTCCGACTTTTAGTGCAAGTACTGGGAATGTAGTGAATATCAATTATGCCAGCGCAAATGCCATAGCGATTCCTGCTCTCACGACTTCAGGTAATTTAAATATTATAACTCCTGGTAATATTACCAATACAGGCGTTTTAAGTGTTGGGGGTGCCACAACGGTTATAACTACCGGTACGAATAGCACTATCACTCTAAATCAAGCCAATACTTATACGGGTGCTATTAGTTTTTACACGGGTGCAAATTCAGGTGCGGCCACTTTAAGCGGTGCAAGTGGTGCTATAACGATTGGTAATTGTACAGTGGGCAATAATTTAACCGTAACGGGTGCTACAACAGTCACCTTAAATGGCATTATTACGGGAATCAATATCAGTTCACAAACCGTTGCACTGCAAGCAAATAATGATGTGATTTTGGCAAATAATGCAGGCTTTACCTCGAGCACGGGTGCTTTAAATGTCACTTTAAATCCAGATTTTAACAGTAATGCCACGGGTGGGGCGATAAATTTTGTGGGTAATAATATTATCAATACCAATGGAGGAGCCGTCGTGATGGGTGGTACTAGTACACCTGCTACCGGTTACACTTTAGGAAATGCTACCAATGCAAATTATATTGGGGTAAATTTATATCTTACAAATATTAACACGAGTGGCGGGAATATCACGATTAATGGTACTGGCTCAACGAGTGCGGGTAACAGTTATGGTGTGTATATAAATGATGCGAATTTAAATGCTGGTGCTGGCACCATTACGATTAATGGGACCGGTGGAAATAGTGCCAATGCCAATAATTATGGTGTTTATATGACCTCCGGCAGTGTGGCAACCAGTTCTGGCACCATCAATATAACGGGATTAGGCTCAGGTACGGGTACTACTCCCCATGGATTTTATCAAACCGGTGGTTTAGTGACGACTGCCACAGGGCTTATTAATATTTCAGGTACTGGTTCGACGAATGTTAGCAATACTAATAGTAATATTTATGGAATATTCCTCAATGGAGGTGCTAATACTTTGGTGAGTTCTACAGGGGTTGCCAGTACGAATGCCATTACTTTAACTGGAACAGGCGCCTCATCAAGTGGGGCTGCTACACATGGTGTTTATTTGCAAGCTGGCACGGTAAGCACCGTGAATGCTCCCTTAAATATCGTTGGCAATGGCGGTAATAATTATAACTTTTGGAGTGTGGGTGTATTTTTATCGGGAACCAATGTTTTACTTACCACCAATACGGGCTTGATTACTTTAACCGGGACTGGAGGAATAGTAGGCAGTGGGGGATATGGGAATGGTATTACTTGTGCGGCGGGCTCTATAACTGCAACGGGGAATAACGGTGCCATCACTTTAATTGGGAATGGAGGAGCTGCTGGCTCTGCCGGTGGTAATAGTTCTGGCATTATTCAAAGTGGCACGAACATTTCTACCGTGAACGGTACCATAACTTTAACCGGGACTGGAAAAAGTGGAGGATTCCAAGGTAACCATGGATATTATCAAATCGGCGGTTTGGTCACGACGGCAAGCGGTATTATTAACATTACAGGAACGGGCTCAAGTGGCGGTGCAGGTAACGGTATTTATGGTATTTACTTAAATGCAAGTAATAATGTGGCGCTTATTAGCTCTACTAGTGCCTCAGCCACCAATGCAATTACTTTAACTGGCACAGGATCTACCTCTGCCTATAATAACTATGGGGTAGTAGTACAAACTGGCACCATTAGTTCGAATAATGCCCCTATAAATATTACAGCATTTGGAAATAGTAGTGCTCCAAACTGGGCGAATGGAACTTATGGTTTTGTAATGAATTCAAGTGCTGGCTTGATAACCACCAATACCGGGGCGATTTCTATAACAGGCACTGGGGGTGGAACTAGTTCAAGTAATAGTAATACTGGTATTTACTGTAGCGCAGGCGCAATAACTGCAACCGGCAGTGGTTCAATTAGTTTAACCGGCAATGGTTCGAATACGACGGGTGGTAATAATTACGGTGTGTATCAACTCGGTACCAATATCAGCACTAATTCCGGCGCCATCACTATTACAGGGAATAATACTTGTACCGCGACGGGTGCTACCAATTATGGATATTATGTCACTTCAGGAACGGTGAGCACTACAACGGGCAATATAACCGTTGCAGGTACGGGGTTAGGTACCGGTAGTGCTTATGGAATCAATGCAGCTTTCAGCTCTTTAACCGATGTATTTAAAACGTTAGGTAATGGTGGCAATATTATTTTACAAGGTACTGCTAATAGTAGTACCGTTTCAGGGGTTAATGTAAGCGCCAATGCCTCAGTGCATACGTTAAGCACTGGGAATATTAGTATATATAACAACACTGGGCCTTTTGCCTTGGGGCCAATCACCTGTGGTAATAATTTAACCGTAAATTCAGCAGGTAGTATCACCGACCAGGCAATCGTGAATGTGGCTGGCAGTACGATTTTAAATACTCAAACTAGTACTGGGCCTCCTGCAAGTTACACAACGAGTTTAACGACGAGTGCGGGTAGCAATCGCAGCATTATATTATCTCAAGCCTCTAGTTATATTGGTCCTATCAGTTTTAACACAACTGATAGTTTAGGCAGTCCTTCCAATACAACAGCCAATGTTACTGTTAGTAATCTTACAAACGCTATAATCTTAGGACCTTCAAATATTCGCGGGACTTTCAGTATTTCGACAAGTAATGCTTCTTCCACCGCGATAACAAGCCTAGCTCCTTTAAATAGCGGCAATGCCTTGGTGGTTTATGGAGCCAGTAGTTTTCAAGCAGGGCCTTTTGGTTCTATAGCGGTTAATAATCCATATAATAATTTAACGAATGCTACAAGCTTTAGTGCCAGCTCGGGTAATTTAAATAATATTAATTATGCCAGTGTAAATGCGATTGCTTTGCAGGCACAGACTGTTTTAAATAATTTTACCGTGATTTCGGGGGGCAGTATAACGAATACCGGCGTTTTAAATATCGGGAATGTGGGCAGCTTTACAACCACGACCAGTAACAGTTTAATTACTTTAAATCAAGCCAATACTTATAGTGGGGCGTTACAATTCTCGACACAAGGCACGACAGGAAATGTCACCATAAGTGGTACGGCATCCGCAATTAATTTAGGGACATCGACCATCAATGGTAATTTAAGCGTTACCACGACTAATACCTCAGCCCCGGTTTCGACTGCCGCTATTACCAATTCCGGCCCCGTAACTGTCACGGGCGCCAGTACGTTTGTGGTTGGGCCGTTGGGTTCAATTATATTGAATAATCCAGGAAATACTTTAGCTACCGGCACACTTCCTAGCTTTAGCGCTTCCTCAGTTAATTTAACGCATTTATATTATACCAATACGAATGCAATAGCCGTACTCGCCTATACTTTGCTCGGTAATTTAAATATTGTTTCAGGCGGAAATATTACGAATACCGGAAGTTTAAATATTGCGGGGACATCAAGTTTTACCACTACGATCGCCAATAGTACCATTACCTTAACCACCGTGAATAATCCAGTCAATGTCTATGGTGGGGCGCTAAGTTTTACCACAGCGGGTACCGCAGGTAATGTCACGTTGAATGGTGGAACAACTTCGGCGTTAATATTAGGGCCTTCTACGGTTAATGGTAACTTAAGTATTACGACCGCTAATACTGGTTTAAGTGCCATTACAAATAGTGGTGCTTTGTATGTATCGGGAAGCTCAAGTTTTACGGTCGGTGCAGCTGGCTCTATCGCGGTCAATTATCCCAGCAATAATATGCAGGGTGCTTTAAGTTTTGCAAGTGGCGGTACAATCAATAATTTAAGTGTGGCCAATATTCCGGCAATAAGCTTTCCAGCGACCACTATTGGTGGCAATTTAACGGTTTTATCGGCCAATAATATTAGCGATGGCGGGGCACTAGTTGTACCAGGTACTTCCACCTTTACGACAACGGGTAATAATAAAACCATTAATTTGACCCAAGCTTCAACTTACACAGGCGCAATGAGTTTTTATACAACAGGAAGTACGAGTGCAGTAACGGTAAATGGGGCTACCAGTGCATTAACTTTAGGCAATTCAATTTTAGGGGGTAGTTTAACCCTAACAGGTACAAATACCGTGACGGTAACGGGCAATATTACTAGTCCAGGAAATATTTCTATTAATGGCACAGGCTCAACCGATTCAGCTGGAAATCATTATGGATTTTATTTAAATGGCGGAAGTTTAAGTTCAGGTGCTGGTACCATTACTATAAATGGGACGGGTGGGAATAATACCGGTAATAATAATTATGGGGTTTATATTCCTTCCGGTAGTATCACAACGAGTTCAGGCACAATAAATATTACCGGCAATGGCGGCAGTGGTTCAGGAAGCGCAGGATATGGTTATTATCAAACTGCTGGTGCAGTAACGACATCCACTGGGGTGGTTAATATTCAAGGGAATGCCTTAGCGAGCGGATCTCAAGGTGGTATTAACGGTATTTATATAATCGGAGGGGCAAACAGTACTCTAATTAGTTCTACTACTTCTGCTAACCAAGGTTCTATTAATTTATCGGGTTCTGGTGCAAATGCTTCTGGGAGTCTTAACTGTGGTATTTATATTCAATCCGGTATTATAAGCACAGTTGGGGCTCCTATTAATATCACCGGCAATGGAAATGTCAATTGTGGTGCAGGAAATTATAATCATGGTGTTATTTTTTATCTTGGGACTTCTTTAGTAACCACCAGTACGGGGGCAATCAGCTTAACCGGGACAGGAGCCGGGGGCAGTGGAAATAATAACTATGGTTTATATCTATCCTCAGGCTCTATCACAGCAACGAGTACAGGGGCTATTACTTTGAATGGTACTGGCGGTGGCAGTACAGGAGGTTATAACTATGGCGTTTTTTCTGCTGGCACTACTTTAAGTACTAATTCGGGCAATATATCTATCACGGCTAGCAGTAGTTTAACCGGGGGTAGTAATAATGCGTTCCATCAACAAGGCGGTACAATAATCACTAATACAGGTGCAATTTCAATAGGGGGTACGGGTCTAAATGATGGGATTTATATTACAGGTGGCATTATTAGCTCGACTACAGCCACAAATACGGGTTCAATTAGTTTTACGGGTAATGGTGGGCGTTGGGGCACTCAAATTCAAGCAGGCACTATTAGCACCATAGGGGCTCCTATAACCATCAATGGCAACGGCGGTACGACTAATTCCGGCAGTTATAACCACGGAGTCATATTTTACAATGGTACCTCATTGGTTACTACAGGGGCAGGAGCAATCACTATCGCTGGTACTGGAGGTGGAGGCACTGGCAATAATAATTATGGTTTATATTTGGCCACGGGCTCTATCACAGCAACGAGTACAGGTACTATCACCATGAATGGTACAGGAGGCAGTAGCACAGGAGGTTCTAATTATGGCGTGTATTCACATGGCACAACTATAGCTACAACCTCTGGCACGCTGATAATGACGGGCACCGGGTACGGACCGGGTACGGCGTATGGTATTTATTCTGATGTTACTTCAAATACGACTTTTTGTAGCACCACAAACAATGGTAATATTATTCTGCTTGGGACGGCTCCTCTTGCTAGCCCAACAGTCCCTGGTATTAGCTTAAATACTAATACTCTTTTAAAAACTGTAGGCAATGGTAATATCAGTCTTTATAATAATACCGGTGCTATATCTTTAGGCCCCATTACTTGTGGCGGTAGTTTAACCGTTAATTCTGCAGGCGCTATTAGCGATCAAGCCGTGAATGCAATTACGGGCACTTCTAATTTTACAACGAATGTGATAACAACTGTTGGGGCAGCGCCTACCTATAATCCTAGCACCAGTGCGACGACCATTGCCGGTGTCAATCAAGCGATTACTTTAAATCAAGCCAGTACCTATACTGGAGCTTTGAGTTTTAATAGTGGAGCGGTCACTTTAAGTGGTACGGCCTCAGCCTTGGTCTTAGGCGCATCGAATATTAATGGTGCTTTAAGTCTCACCACCACGAATGCGGGTTTGAGCGCGATAAGTAGTACCGGGGCGCTGGTAGTAAGTGGGGCAACAAGTTTTACCGTCGGGCCAAATGGCTCTATTGCCATCAGTAATGCGGGCAATAATATGACTTCTCAACCAACTTTTGCGGCAAGCTCTTCTGGAAATATAACCAATTTAAGCTTTACGAATGCCAATGACATCGCCATTCCCGCTTTGACGTTATTAGGTAATTTGAATATTGTCTCTGGTGGTAATATTAGTAATACGGGTGTTGTAGTCGCCCCTGGTGCTTCCAGTTTTACGACCACCACTAGCGGCAAGACAATTACTTTAAATCAAGCGAATACTTATGGTGGGGCGATTAGTTTTGTAACCACGGGTCCTAATGGCAATGTTAGTTTAGTTGGCACTGCCTCGAGTATTAATTTAGGCGCATCAACCATAAACGGTACTCTGACAATTGTGACAACGAATGCGACGGCCACTGCAATGACGAATACAGGTCCGCTTAATATTACGGGTGCTGTAAGTCTGACTGTGAATAATGGTGGTTCTATTAGCATAAATAATGCGAATAATAATATTACCAGTTTCCCGACTTTTGCGGCAGCCTCGGGTAATATTACCAATTTAAGTTTTACCAATCTAAATCCCACTGCGCTTCCAGCATTGACTATATTAGGTTATTTAAATATTATCTCTGGCGGAAATATTACCAATACGGGTGTCTTAGGAATTCCAGGCACTGCCAGTTTTACGACCACTACCAGCACCAATACCATTAATTTAAATCAAGCCAATACTTATGGTGGGACGATTAGTTTTGCAACCGTGGGTCCTAATGGGAATGTGAATTTAATTGGTACAGCATCAAGCATTAACCTAGGCGCTTCTACTATTAACGGTACATTCACGGTGGTAACCACCAATGCGACTGCCACTGCAATTACGAATTCGGGGCCGCTCAATGTGACGGGTGCTTCGAGTTTTACCGTTAATAATACTGGCTCTATTAGCTTAAATAATGCGAATAATAACATGGCAAGTTTCCCGACTTTTGCGGCAGCCACGGGTAACATTACCAATTTAAGTTTTACCAATGCAAATCCTATCGCGCTTCCGGCATTAACTTTAGGGGCAAATTTAAACATTGTGTCAGGGGGGAATATTACCAATACCGGTGTGTTAGTAATTCCGGGTACGGGCAGTTTTACAACAACCACCAATAACAATACGATTAATTTAAATCAAGCCAATACCTATGGGGGGGCGATTAGTTTTAATACCCTTGGCACCAGTGGTAATGTAAATTTAACTGGCACAGCGTCAAGCATTAATTTGGGTGCTTCAACTATCAATGGCACTTTAACGGTTGTCACCACCAATGCGACTGCGAATGCCATTACCAATACCGGTGCTTTGGTGATCAATGGCACAGGCACTTCGAGTTTTACCGTGAATAATCTTGGGTCTATCAGCTTAAATAACCCAAATAACAATATGGCAAGCTTGCCGACTTTTATTGCGACTGGCGGTAATATTACCAATTTAAGTTATACCAATATACCGGCTATCGCAATCCCTGTTACCAATATTTTGGGTAATTTTACAGTGGTATCAGCGGGGAATATCAGCAATATAAACACTAATACTTTGACTATTGGGGGTGCCTCTTCTTTTATCACGACTAATCCAAATAGTACGATTACATTAAATGGTGCAAATACCTATACGGGTGCTCTCAGTTTTGTGACAAATGGCCCTTCCGCTAATGTAACATTAAATGGTACAGCATCAGCCATTAATGTGGGTGCATCTAATATTAATGGGACTTTGAGTATTACAACGAGTAATGCAACCGCGAATGCCATTACCAATAGTGGGCCTATTTTAGTAAATGGCGCGGCAAGTTTGACGGTAGGGGACGGCGGCTCTATAGCGATTAATAATATCAATAACAATATCAGCGGAATTTTAAGCTTTAGTTCATCAGGCACTATTAATAATTTAAGTTATGCCAATATCCCTTCGATTAGTGTTCCAGCTTATAATTTGAGCGGGGGTTTAACGGTGATTTCAGGGGGGGATATCACCCTAACCGGCACTGTTAATAGCTCCACGACAAGTTCTGCCACGGTTAGCTTAAAAGCCAATAACGATATCATTTTAAATAATAATTATAATATTGCTGCCACCGCAGCCGGTCAATTAAATATTATTTTAAATTCTGATTATGATGGCAGTGGAGCAGGTGCCATTAATTTGGTGAGCGATAATACGCTTTCCACCAATGGAGGATATTTAATCATGGCCGGAGGCCCAGCTGTAAATGGCCCAGCGTTTGGCAATAACACCAATGGTAATAATATTGGCATAGCCTTAAATAATGCCACCATTAGCACCAATAATGGCAACATAAGCATTAATGGTGCGGGCTCTAGCAACGCAACGGGTAGTTTTTATGGTGTGTCTTTAAATGGTTCCACTATCACCACGGGTACTAATGCCACTACGGGCGGCACGGGCAATGTTAGCATTCAAGGTGTGGGGGGTAATAATGTCGGGGGAAATAATCATGGGGTGTATTTACCTTCGGGTACCGTGATTACGAGCTCTGGCACCATTAATATTACAGGGACGGGTGCAGGTTCAGGAGTAACTAATTACGGTTATTATCAAACGGGCGGTTTAGTCACCACCTCTACGGGAACCATCAATATAAGCGGCACTGGGGTGAGTTCTGGCTCTAATGGCAGTATCCCCGGAATTTATATCAATGGTACAGGTGGTACGACATTAATCAGTTCTACCAGTTCAAGTGCAACGAATCCTGTGAATCTCACGGGAATTGGGGCAAGTTCAAATGGCAACTTCAATGCGGGTATCCAAGTGCAATCGGGTACGCTCAGCACGGTAAATGCCCCTTTAAATCTTACTGGTACGGGTGGTAACAGTTCTGGTCAAAATAATCATGGGGTAATGTTATATGGTAGCGGGACGCCTTTAATTACCACCACGAATGGTCTAATGACAGTAACAGGAACCGGCGGTGCCGGAAGTGGCCTACAAAATACAGGTATTTATCTGAATACGGGCTCCATTACGGCCACAGGCTCAGGTGCTATTAATATCGCGGGCAATGGGGGTAATGGCTCAGGGGGAAATAATGTTGGCATTTATGTACTGGGTACCGCTGTAAGCTCCAACTCTGGTCTAATTAATTGCCTAGGTAATAATACCAGTCAAGCCACGGGTACTGCCAATTATGGATTTTATCTCACATCTGGCTCGGTGGGTAGTCAAACCGGGCTCATCACAATTACTGGCCAGGGTGTGAGTGCGAGTACGAATGCCAATGTGTATGGCGTGTATTTGAATGGCACCGGGGGCAGCACGCTCATCAGTACTACAGGAGCCACGGCTGCCATTAATATCAATGGTACTGGTGCTACTTCTTCCGGTGGGGCTAATTGGGGAGTTTACGTCCAAAGTGGCACCCTTAGTACCACCAATGCACCTTTAACAATTAATGGCACGGGTGGTAATAATGCAGGCGCTGCTAATTATGGTATCGCCCTTAGCAATACCGGCACTGCTTTAATTACAAGTTCTACAGGAAATGTGGTGTTGAATGGCACAGGAGGTGCCGGTAGTGGGGCCAGCAATGCAGGTTTATATCTGAATACGGGTTCGATAACGGCCACCAGCACAGGCTCTATAAACCTTATCGGTAATGGTGGTAATGGGGCTGGGGGTAATAATTATGGGATTTATCAATTAGGGACTACATTTAGTACCCAGTCTGGTGGGATTACAATTCAAGCAAATAATACGAGCACGGCAAGTGGTGCCACCAATTACGGTTATTATGTAACGAGTGGCACGCTCTCCACCACGACCGGGGTAATTAATGTCACAGGAACGGGTGTGGGCTCGGGCAGCACTTATGGTGTTTATTCCAGCCTAGCATCGGTCACGAATATTTTCACTACCACAGGCTTAAGCGGCAATATCATCATTAAAGGGATAGCCAATAGTGCGACTGTTGCCGGTATCAATCTAGATGCGAATTCTGTGCTGAATACAGCAGGCACAGGGAATATCAGTCTTTTTAATAACACCGGAGCTTTTGCGCTGGGGCCTGTAAACTGCGGGGCGAATTTAACCGTGAATTCAGCAGGGGGTATAACGGACCAAGCTGTGAGTACTATTACAGGTACGACGAGTTTGACGACGAATGTTACCACGGGCGGGGGCATAGGTTATGCAAAAACAGCCACCTCGATTGCGGGTGCTAATCAAACGATTAATTTAATCGAGGCGAGTACCTATACGGGGCCTATAAGCTTTACGACCAGCGGAGATGTTTCTTTAAGCGGCACAGCATCCGCCTTAATCTTAAAAAATTCAAGCGTGAATGGTAATTTAAGTATTAGTACTTCTAATACCTCTACTACCGCGATAACGAGTACAGGCGCCTTAAATGTTACTGGAAATGCCAGCTTTATCGTTGGTCAAAATGGCTCTATTAGCTTAAATAATATCAATAATAATATGGCTGGAGTTTTGAGCTTTACCGCAAGCTCTGGCAGCATAACGAATCTTAATGTTTATAATATTCCGAGCATTACTTGGCCCACTAATTTAACGACCGCTTTAGGGAATGTTAGTTTTAGCTCAAACAATGCCATTACTGTAGGGACTGTTTGTAATATCGGGGGAAATCTAAATTTAATCAGCCTGAATAATATTAATCTCAATGCCTCGCTAAGCAGTATGACCACTGGCACGGCAAACTTTTTGCTCCAAGCTTATGATGATATTGTGGTAGCTACTAATGCCAGTATCACGAATAGTACAGGGCTTTTAAATATTACCTTAAATTCTAATTCATTTAATCAGTCGAGTGGTGCTATTCAATTTGCAGGCACAAATAGCTTGAGCACCAATGGCGGTAACCTCCTCATGGGTGGTGGTTTTGATGCCAGTGCTGCGGCCATGGGTAGTGCAGTGAATCCCGTTGGGGTGTCTTTAAGTAATGCGAGTATCTCGACGAGTGGTGGGAATATAACGATTAACGGCATGGGATACAGTAGTGGTGCAAATTTATATGGCGTATCTATCAATGGCGCCACGATTAGTGCAGGTAGCGGCTACATTAATATTATGGGTACGGGTGGCTCAAGTTCCAACGGTAATAATCATGGAGTTTATTTTCCTGCAGGCAGTATTAGCACGACTTCAGGAACGATTAGTATTGCAGGAAGTGGCGGTGGCACGGGCGCGACTAATTATGGGCTTTATCAAACGGGTGGTGCCATCAACACCAGTACGGGTATTGTCTACCTTACGGGCACTGGGGTAAGTAATAGCACTAATGCTAATGTTTACGGTATTTATTTAAATGGCAGTGGTACTTTATTAAATGCTACCGGGGCTTTAAGCACTAATCCGGGTGCGATTATTTTAAGCGGTACTGGTGCGAATTCTTCAGGCGGTAGCAATTATGGCGTTTATTTAGCGCAAGGGAATTTAACTACAAATGGTGCTGCACTCACCATTTCGGGTACGGGTGGTAATAATACGGGGGACAATAATTATGGCATTGTCATGCAAACGAGCTCACCTTCGATTACGACGATCGATGGTGTCATTACTTTAACCGCTACGGGTGGGGCGGGTAATGGCGCCAATAATGGAGGTTTTAATTTAAGCGATGGCTCCATTCAAGCCACGGGCTTAGGCGCTATTAGCTTAATTGGCAATGGTGGCAATGGCTCAGGTGGTAATAATCATGGTATTTATCAAACCGGCACAACCATTAGCACAGCATCTGGCAGCCTGAATTTGACAGCCAATAATACGAGTCTTGCCACGGGTCCTACGAATTATGGTTATTATTTAACTGCAGGCTCGGTTAGTACGACTTCTGGAAATATCAGCATTTCAGGCGTTGGAGTGAGTAGTAGCACCAATAGCTTGATTTTTGGCGTCTATCTAAATGGTACCGGTAGTATTAGCTCCACAGGGAATGCATCTTATAATCCATACGCTTTATTAATAACTGGGATTGGGGCGAGTTCCTCAGGCGGTAGTAATTACGGGGTTTGGGTGCATGCGGGAACGATTAGTACTAATGCGGCCCCTATACATGTTACCGGTATTGGGGGGAATAATACGGGTGATAATAATTATGGTTTGGTGACGGCAAGTGGCGGGCCATTAATTACCAGTACTTCTGGCAATATTACTTTAACGGGTAGGGGTGGAGCTGGAAGTGGTGCAAATAATTTAGATTATTATACGGATTGACCCTCATTTGCCTGTGGGCACCTTCTCCCGTAAAATGCTAGAAGGGCTGAATTTTTTAGGGTTTTTTAAGTTGTAAGCGCTTTTTAAGAGGCTGGGCTTTACATGATGATTATTATTTTGACTTTTCACTATTATTTTATATGGTTATAGATTTATTTACATTGTGATGCTACTCTCAAAAAATATTTTTTATGAGTAGTATAAAGTGGATAGCAATAAAGAAAAAGTGGTTTCTCAATTTGATGCTGCCTGGCAAGAAATCTTGCGCAAGTATTTTAAAGATTTTACGGAATTATGCTGGCCAGATTTATTTTCTAAAATAGATTGGAATAAAGGCTATAAAATGCTTGAACGCGAGTTAAACCCTTTAGCCTCCAAAAAAGCGATTGGCAAACGCATTCCAGACAAACTAATTGAAGTGTGTCTTAATGATGGTACTGAGGTAATAGCAATTATTCATTTAGAGGTACAAGCGGGTCAAGTAGCTAATTTTGCGGAAAGAGTTTTCATTTATCGTTATCGGGTTTTTGATATCTATAAAAAAGATGTTGCAACTATGGCTATTTTAATTGATGGTAATCCTAATTGGCGTCCTGGATTGTTCGAGAGAGAATTTTTTGGTTCAAAAGAGCGTCTAGAATATCCTATACTTAAAATATTAGATTTTAAAGATGAGAAGCAAAGCTTAGAATCGAGTGAAAACCCTTTTGCCTTGATTATTCTGGCTCAATTAGTAGCTATTGAAACTTCAGGAAAAGCAGAGGCGAGATTGATTAGCAAATATCACTTAACTAAATGGTTGTATCTGCATGGATTAAAGAAAGAAGATGTATTTAGTTTATTAAGGTTTGTGGATGAAATATTGGCTTTACCGGATAATTTAGGTTTAAAATATAGGCAACAGGTTAGTGAACTTGAGCAGGAGTTACAAGTGAGTTACATGACAACGTCTGAGAAAAATTGGTTAAATGAAGGTATGCAAAAAGGTAGAGTTCAAGGTATGGAACAAGGCTTTGAAAAAGGTATTGCACAAGGCATTGAACAAGGCATTGAACAAGGCATTGAACAAGGCAAGCAAGTAGGTGAAATTAACGTACTAATTAAACTATTAAAAGCCCGGTTTCATGAAGTGCCCGAACAATATTTAATTAAACTTCAAAACGCTGATTTAGCAACTTTAGAAAAATGGGTGCTAAATGTATTAAATGCTAAAGAATTAGACGAAGTATTTAAAATGCAATAAAAAGATTATACAATTATAGATTTATTTTGAATAGAATGGTATTAATAAAATTCTTTTTAAATTATTTCAAGATAGATTTAAGGAAGTGTCTGAGCAATATACAAATAAAAACTATGGATTTTTTTGTTTTACCCTCATCCGCCTGCCGGCACCTTCTCCCGTGAAACGGTAGAAGGGCTAAAAATATAAGGGTATTTCCATATTTAAATCATAAATGCTTTGAATAATTATTTTTTTATTCATAATGCGACCACATGCGGACTATTTTCACTGTTTTGATTTCAGCCATAACCTCATATACCCATTAAGAACTTTATTGGATTTATTAAATAGAGTATACTATAATATCTCTTATAAAGCATTATCAACTTTAAGAGATATTATGATATCTTTTAATCTTGTAACACCTCAGGAAATGAAAAAGAAAATTGCAGATAGAGTGCGTGCCAGAAGGCTTGACTTAAATTTAAGCCAGCAAACCTTATCTAGCAAATCAGGCGTTAGCTATGGTGTTTTAAAAAAATTTGAACAAACTGGGCAAATTTCCTTGGAATCCTTGCTTAAATTAGCGTTGATTCTTGGAGTAATGGATAATTTTAATACCCTTTTTGCCCCCAAAAAACCTGAATTAGCGGTAACGTTAGATGAACTGATGGCAGAAAGTGATAGAAAAAGAGGGCGAAAATGAGTTTTTCAGCTCAAAATCTGGTTTATGTGTATTATCAGGTTTCTAAGATTAATCAGTGTATGGGACGATTGTTCTTAAAAAACAGGGAAATTTTTTTTGAATATGATGCAGCCTTTTTAAACACTGGTCTGAAATTATCCCCTTTTAAACTTCCTCTTAAATCAGGCGTCATCATTTCTCACGATAGAACGTTCGATGGCTTATTTGGCGTTTTTAACGACAGCTTACCCGACTAAAAAAAATTTATTAAAATGGGCAAACATTGGCAATATTAAAAAAAATATCGCAGAAGACATTATCAATCAGATTCTAGAAACCACTCAAAAATGGCAGGATTTTTCTTTACGTGCTGGAGTGTCAAAATCACATAGTAAAATTATTGAACAAGCTTTTGTGAAAATTTTTAAAAATTTCAATGCCTAACAGATAAAGATAAGTTAATAAAACTTAAAAAAATCCTAACATCTAGAAAAATATTTTTTAAATTACGATACGTAGGTCATTTATCATAAAAGGCGACTCCATAAGCAAAAATTTATTGAGTTTTGCTAAAAATTAATTTAGTAATATTACGTAAGAAAAAATTCTCTACTATAATTAGTGTAATTAATCGTCAGGTGGTATTCTAGAGGTACTAAAAAGGGATTTTTACATTAGTGCGACATAGTTCGAAAGGGTTTTTAAGCTATAGTTATGCTTATTTAATGAAGCTCGCCCTATTTTTAGCTATTATTTCCAACCTATTTCTTATTACTAACTCATCTTTGGTCTATGCTAATCCGGAAGGAGCCATCGTTACAGGGGGCACAGTTGATATTAAAAGCTCTGGCCCGAAGCTGGATATTCACCAAGGTACTGATAAAGCCATTATAAATTGGCAGAGCTTTGACATTAAAGCAAACGAGCATACCCAATTCCATCAACCAAGCAGCAATTCATTTACTTTAAACCGCATTGGTAGCCAACACCCTTCAGAAATTTTAGGGAAATTAACAGCTAATGGGAATATTATTTTAGTAAACCCTAATGGCATATTTTTTGGGAAAGATTCCATAATTAATGTGGGCGGTATTATTGCGACAACGAGTGATATTAAAAACGAAGATTTTTTTGCATCCCACCGCCACTATCATTTTTCGATACCAGGTCTTGCTTATGCAAAAATTATTAATGAAGGAAATATTACATTTCGAGATGCAGGGCTTGCGGCACTTGTCGCCCCCCATGTAAAAAATAACGGGATTATTCAAGGCACTTTAGGAAAAGTAGCTTTAAGCTCGGGTGATATTTTTAAACTGGATTTATATGGCGATAAATTAATTTCTTTGCAATTATCAACTAATTTACGAGAAAGTTTGATTGAGCACCAAGGCTTAATTGACAATAAAGATGGCACCGTTATTTTAAGCGCAAGTGCTGCGCGTCAAGTTGCCAATAGCATCATCGACGTAAAAGGACAGATGACTGCGCAAACCATTCATATGGAAGGCGATAAAATTATTATTGATGAGCCTGCTCGTATAGCAGTGCAAGGAAGCAAAGCAGGGCGTGCAACGCTTATGGCCAATAAATATTTAAGCGTAAAAGGGAATATTGAAGCTCAAGGCAAAGATAGCTTTATAGAAACCTCAAGTCTTGGAAGATTAGATATAGAAGAGGGTCGAATAAGAACATCTGTTGGGGGGAGGTGGAAGATTGACCCTAATAATATTACGATTCAAGCTAGTGGTAGTGATACCAATGTAACCGGTAATCCCAGTTTTACGAGCACGGATAATTCAGCGATTCTTACCACGGGCACGATTCAAACTGCTTTAAATTCTGGTACCAATGTCACCATCACCACGACGAGTTCTGGGGGGAATTCACAAGCGGGTGACATCAATGTCAATAGTAATATTAGTGTCACGGGCTCTACTAATGTAAGCCTTACGCTTCAAGCCGATAACGATATTATCTTAGCGAGTGGCGTGCAAATTACTTCAACTAATTGTGCTTTAAATCTCACTTTGAATTCAGATTTTGATGCAAGTGGGGCAGGTGCCATTAGTCTGGTAGGCAGTAATACGATTACCACCAATGGCGGTGCTTTAGTGATGGCAGGAGGCCCGAGTGCTACTAGCCCGAGCTTTGGTAATGCCACTAATTCCAATAATCATGGGGTGAGTATCAGTACTGCAACCATTACCACCAGTGGTGGTAATATTACACTAAATGGTACAGGCTCTATCGATGCGGCAGGGGGTCATTATGGAATTAATATTGTCAGTTCCAGCTTAAATGCAGGTAGCGGGGCAATTAATATAACTGGGGTTGGGGGTAATAATGCCGGTGCTAGTAATTTTGGAATTAATTTTTCAGGCTCATCTCCTGCACCTACAATTTCAGCAACCGGTGCTATCACTTTAACGGGTACTGGGGGTGGCGGCAATGGAGCGAATAATTATGGCTTAAATTTAGCGACTGGTACCATTAGTACCACCGGAGCAAGCGGTGCTATTACGGTAGTTGGTAATGGCGGCAATGGTTCTGGAGGAAGTAATCATGGTGTTTATCATAATGGCAGCACCATCAGTACAGTCGCGAGCGCAATTAATTTAACTGCTAATAATACTTCTACCCCTACTGGAACCAGTAATTATGGATACAATTTAAACAGTGGCACCATTTCGACTACGACTGGGGCCCTTACTTTATTAGGAACAGGGATAAGCAGCGGCGGACAAGCTGTTTTTATTCAGGGCACTATTACCTCAACTGGCGCTGCAGCTGCCTCTCCCGGTGCTTTTAATATTACTGGTACAGCTGGAGGAAATGCTTACGGTGTATTACATGTAGGATTCACTACAACAGCTGGTGCTAATATCAATATGACCGGAACCGGCACTAATGGAATTCAGCAAAATAATTATAACTACATTCGAACCAATACGGGCACGATAACGCTAACGGGCACAGCAACAACAACGGGTTCAACGGGTTATGGGATAGTAGCAGGCGGGGGGTGGATACAAGCATTAGCAGCTGGTGGCTCGGTCAATCTTATTGGAAATGTTGCCAATAGCGGCAATTATTATTCTGTTGGTGTTAACCATAATGGTACAGTTATTAGTACCACAACCGGTGCCCTTAATATAACCGCTAATAATGCCACAACGGGCGCAGGTTATATAACTTATGGATATCAAATTGGTGCAGCAACCACTCTAACGACTACCACCGGTAATATAAATATTATCGCCAATGGTTTAGGAACAACGGCTTACGGAAATGGAATTATTTCTACCACTACTAATGTGTTTAGTACTTCAGGTGGTAGTATCAATATTACGGGAACTTCAAATAATGCTGCCACTGCTGGGATTAATTTAAATTCTAGCACCTCTATGACAACCACCAATTCTGGAAATATCAATATTAATAATACTTCGAGTACTTATGCTTTAGGTCCTATTACCTGTAGTGGTAACTTAAATGTGGCGTCAGCTGGCTCCATTACCGATCAAGGTGCAATCAATGTTACCGGTGCGGCAAGCTTTGAGACAATCGATAGTAACAGCACGATTAGTTTAAGCAATACCAGCAGTACTTATGCTGGGGCATTGAGTTTTACGACAGTGGGCACCACTGGGAATGCCACTTTGAGTGGTACAGTGTCTGCTCTTGTTTTAGGGGGCTCGACAGTGAATGGTAATTTAAGTATTACCACCACCAATGCAACATCGAGTGCGATTACAAGTCTTGCACCTTTAAATGCTAGTAATGCAATAGTGGTTACGGGTGCCAGTACTTTTCAAGTGGGGGCTAGTGGCTCAATAGCGGTTAATAATATTAATAATAATATGACGACGACCCCTACTTTTGCTGTTTCTTCCGGGAATTTAACTAATTTAAGTTATGCTAATACCGGTTCTATCAGTGTGCCAGCTACTACTGTTTTAGGAAATTTAACCGTTGCCTCGCAACACGATATTACCGTTACGGGAAATCTTGCGAGTAATACAACGGGTACGGCGGCAATTACTCTACAAGCTTATAATGATGTAATTTTAAATAGCACTTTTGGAATTACCAATGGCTCTACAGGCTTAATCAATGTCACTTTGAATTCGGATTTTGAAGGAAATAGTGCTGGAGCGATTAGTCTTGTGAGTAACAATACTATTACCACCAATGGAGGTAATGTCATTTTAGCAGGGGGGCCAAATGCTAGTTTTGCTGCTTACGGTAATACAACAAATTCCAATAATATTGGGGTGAATTTAAATACGGGTACTGCTATTACCACGAGCGGTGGCAACATAACCATTATGGGCGCAGGCTCTGCCAGTACTTCAGCAAATGTATGGGGTGTGAATTTTAATGGCACTTTGAATAGCGGCACAGGAAATATTACGATTAATGGTGTAGGTGGAAGTAATAGTACGGGGGGTTCCACGCATGGGATCAATTTTAATTCGGGTACCGTCACAACCACTTCTGGCACCATTACCATGAATGGCACTGCGGGGGGTACAGGTACCATTGCTAATAGCTGGGGATATTATCAGCCCAATGGCACCGTGAGTGCGACCACCACGGGCACTATCAGCATTACTGGTATAGGGGGAAATGGTAGTGGAAATAATCAACATGGGCTGGTGTTATATGGCGGAACCCCTAGCATCACGACCCTGAATGGGAATATTTATTTATACGGTTTAGCAAGCTATTCATCGAGTAATGGGCTTTATTTAGGTGCGGGCTCAGTGGCAGCAACTGGAACAGGCTCTATTCAAATGTTAGGGGTTGGGAATAATGTCGGTTCAGGGACAGGTGTAGCATTCTTAGGCACCAGTGTAAGCACAACCTCTGGCAATATGTTTATCAGCAGTCTTTACGGCGATAGTCTTATCACTAATTCTTCTTTCACCCAATTTAATCCCGCCAATGGAAGTTTTGCATCTTTTAATATTAATAATATTAATCAAAGCAGTAATATAGGGATAAGCTTTAGTAGTTCTACTATAAGCTTAGGCTCAGGTAATTTGACTATTAATGCTGTGAATGGTTTAACGGGAGGTAATGTCATTTCATTTGGAGCAGGAAGTATAACTAATACTTCAGGCAATGTTAATATTACCGGCACGGCATATCCGGGTTATTCAGGTTATGGTTATTTTCAATCCGGGGGTTTATTAAGCACGGGCACCGGGTCAATTAATATAACCGGAATTGCATCGAGTACGGGGTCAGTTAGTAATTATCACGGATTGGTATTATATGGTGGTAGCCCGCAAATCACCACAACTAGTGGAAAAATTACCTTAACCGGAGCAGGTGGTTCATTGGGCGGTGCTAGTGTAGGGCTGTATCTTAATACAGGTTCAGTCATTGCGACCGGTAGTGCGGGTTCAATCGAATTAATTGGGACCACCCATACCACTGGTTCTGCTGCAATTTATTTTAATGGTACAACTTTTACCACGACCACTGGTAATATTACAGCGACGGCCACGGGTTTTAGCGCAACAACGGCAGGGTTTAGTTTTAGTGGTTCTGCTATTAGCACCACTGGCGGGAATATTAATTTATATAATAATACCGGCGCATTAGCTTTTGGACCGCTTACTTGTGGTGGTAATTTAACTTTTACCACACAAGTCACGACGGGTGCAGGGCCGAGTTATACGACATCTTATAGTACGGCAGGAGGCTCTAACCGCACCATCACTTTAAGCCAAGCTTCGACTTATACCGGTGCCATGAGTTTCAATACTGTAACTACTTTACCCATCGCCAGTAATACCAATACAACCGCCAATGTAAGCGTAACTAATTTTACCACAGCAATTGTTTTAGGTGCTTCCAATATTGGCGGTACTTTAACAGTCGCAACCACTAATGCATCAACCCCTATTGCAACTGCCGCCATAACGAATACAGGCCCTATCGTTGCAACAGGTACTGGGGCTAGTAGTTATACGGTCGGTGCTAATGGTTCGATTATTCTAGGTAATACAGGGAATAGCTTTGCCACTCTGCCTACCTTTAGCGCAGGAAGCGGGAATTCATTTACCAATTTAAGTTATGTTAATACTTATGCATTGGGTTCTGCATTTGCAGTGCCACAATATAGTTTATCAGGTAGTTTAGCTATAACCGTTAATGGAAATATTTCGGATACGAATGGGGCTTTAACGATTCCTGGTAACGCAAGTTTTACCTCAACTTTAAGTAACGGCACCATTAGTTTAACTCAAGCTAGTACCTATGGTGGTAATTTAAGTTTTGGTACCGTAGGCGGGAGTGGCAATGTTACTTTAAGTGGTACAAGTTCAGCTCTTATTCTAGGGGGTTCCACGGTTAATGGTACTTTAAGTATCACAACAACCAATGCCACAGCAAATGCCATTACCAGTGTAACGCCTTACACGAGTACGAATGCTATTACTGCAACAGGGGCCACGACTTTTACGGTTGGGGCTAGTGGCTCGATAGCCGTTAATAATATCAATAATAATTTTACAAGCCTGCCGACTTTTAGTGCAGGTAGTGGTAATCATTTAACAAATTTAAGTTATGCCAATACGCCTTCATACAGTTTTACTGGCCTTACCGTTTTAGGGAGTCTAACGCTTGCTTCTAAAGGTGATTTAACCCTGACCGGCAATATTGTGAGTAACACAACCAGTACAGCGACTGTAATGTTGAGTGCCTATAACGATGTTATTTTAAATAATAGTTATGGGATTACGGCGGGTTCAACCGGTTTGGTTTATGTGATTTTAAATTCCGATTACGATGGCAATGGCGCAGGGGCGATAAACTTGAAAGGCACCAATACTATTACCACAAATGGCGGTAATGTCGTGATGGCAGGGGGTCCCAATGCCAATACGTCAACTTATGGAAACAACACTAATGCTAATAATGTTGGGGTAAATCTAGCTGGTACATCGATTACGACGAATGGTGGCAATATTACGATTATAGGAACAGGTAATTTAGCTGCAAGTTCTAGTGCACCGCTTGGGGTTTTTTTTAACGGTACGCCTACTTTAAGTACCGGTACCAGTTCGACTGTAGGTGGGGCGGGCTCTATTACCATTACAGGGACGGGGGGGAATAGTGGTAGCAGTGGAAGCAATGGTATTAATTTGGGTTCTGGAAGCTTTATCACCAATACAGGTACGATAACTCTAACAGCAACGGCTGGGGGTGTAACTACCAGTAGTAATTGGGGCTTCAGTATGGGCGGAGGAAGTATTACCACCACCTCTGGTGCCATTAATATTACGGGGTACGGGGGGGCCATCGCTTTAGGGGCTACAGGACTTTTTAATTATGGAATATGGTTTGGAGGAACCGCACAACTTACGACAAGTAATGGTGTGATTTCTTTAACTGGTATAGGGGGTGGACTTTCTTCGGGAGGCAATAGAGGAATTTCGGTTGAGGGTACGTCAAATATCACTGCGACAGGAACCGGCTCCATTCAACTGAATGGCACAGGCGCCGGCCCAGGAATATGGTTTCAAGGCACGCCATTAATCACAAGCTATTCGGGAAATATTACTCTGACTGGCATGGGCATAACGGGAAACAACGGTATTCAAGGCGGTTCTAGCTCGACACTCAATGCTTTAATTGGTACCACGGGTGGCGGCAATATTGTATTACAAGGAAGCTCAGATAATAATTTTTCAGTAGGTGTTAACTTGAACAGTACTAGTCAAATTAAAACCAGTAGTGGCTCTTATATTGCAAATACTGAAAATATAAGCATATATAATAATACGTCCTCTATTTCGCTTCCGCCAATTATTTGCGGTGGGAATTTAGTGGTCAATTCTGTTGGTGCAATAAGCGATCAAGCGGCAATCACCGTAAATGGTACAACAACATTAAATACGCAAACTTCTACCGGAGCGGCTCCTAGTTATACAACCTCATATAGCACTTTAAGTGGGGGTTACACCAATCAACATATTACTTTAAGTCAAGCTTCAACTTATACGGGTGCGATAAGTTTTAATACTTTAAATACCGGTGGTACAGCCAATACTACAGCCAATGTGAGTTTAACCGGACTTTCGACTGCGGTTGTTTTAGGCACATCTAATATTGGTGGAACTTTGACGGTAACAACGAGTAATGCCAATACGCCTATTTTGACAGCAGCAATTACCAATACTGGACCAATTGTGGCAACAGGAGCGGGTACTTTTACAGTGGGAACAGGTGGTTCCATTATATTAGGAAATACAGGAAACAGCTTCCCCAGTCTACCCACTTTTACGGGTGCTACCACCGCCAATAATATCACTAATTTAAGCTATGCCAATACAAAGGCACTCGCTTTAAGCCTGCCTGCCTATAACTTATTAGGCAGTTTAGCGGTGACGGTAAATGGGAATATTAGCGATAGCACAGCTTTAACGATTCCCGGCACGGCAAGTTTTACTTCAACTTTGAGTAACGGCACCATTAGTTTAACGCAAGCTAGTACCTATGGTGGTAATTTAAGTTTTAATACGCTGGGGACTACTGGAAATGTTACTTTAAGCGGCACGAGCTCTGCGCTTATTTTAGGGCCATCAACTGTTAATGGTAATTTAAGTATTAGCACAAGCAATGCGAGTACGCCTATAGCGACTGCGGCAATAACGAATACGGGTGCTATTATAGTTACAGGCACAAGTAGTTTTACGGTTGGGAATAATGGTTCAATAATATTAGGGAATACGGGCAATAATTTTACCAGCTTACCAAGCTTTGTTTCTGGAAATAGTACTTTTACTAATTTAAGTTATGCCAACACACACTCAATGGCATTTGCCATTCCGCAATATAATTTATTAGGAAATTTAGCGGTAACGGTTAATGGAAATATTTCGGATACGAATGGGGCTTTAACGATTCCTGGTAACACAAGTTTTACCTCAACTTTAAGTAACGGCACGATTAGTTTAACTCAAGCTAGTACCTATGGCGGTAATTTAAGTTTTGGTACCGTAGGCGGGAGTGGCAATGTTACTTTAAGTGGTACAAGTTCAGCTCTTATTCTAGGGGGTTCCACGGTTAATGGTACTTTAAGCATTACCACAAGCAATGTAACTGCGAATGCCATTACCAGTGTAACGCCTTACACAAGCGCGAATGCCATTACGGCAACAGGGGCCACGACTTTTACTGTAGGGGCAAATGGTTCTATTGCTGTTAACAATATTAATAATAGTTTTACCAGCCTGCCTACTTTTAGTGCCGGAACGGGAAATAAATTAACGAATTTAAGTTATGCTAACTTAAGCTCTATTAGTGTACCTGCTACAACCGTCTTAGGGAGTTTAAGTGTTGCCTCGCAACATGATATTACCGTCACGGGAAATCTGGTGAGTAACACCACAGGAACGGCAGCGATTACTTTACAAGCGTATAACGATGTGATTTTAAATAATAGTTATGGAATTATCAATGGTTCTACAGGCTTAATTAATGTTACTTTAAATTCCGATTTTGATGGCAGTGGAGCAGGGGCCATCAATCTTGCAGGCAGTAATACGATTACCACGAATGGCGGTAACTTGTTAATGGTAGGTGGTCCATTTGCGGATGCTTCATCTTATGGCAATAACACTAATACTAATAATATTGGGGTTAATATAAATTCTTCTACTATTACCACGAATGGCGGAAATATAACAGTTATTGGTACGGGGAGCTCTTCTGCATCAGGTTCAGCCTATGGAGTTAATTTGGCTGGCTCTACCATAAGTACTGGAACCAGTTCGACGGTTGGTGGTAGTGGTAATATCAGTATTACGGGGGTAGGGGGTGCTAATGTAGGCGCCACAAATTATGGAGTTCAAACTACCAGTACCTTAATCACTAATTCGGGAGCAATCAGTATCACCGCAACTGGGGGAGGCATAGGTGCCAGTGCCACTAATTATGGTTGTTTTCATGCAGGCGGCAATATCACAACCACTTCGGGAAATATAACTTTAACCGGGATAGGGGGAAGTACCGCCAATGGATGTACCGGAGGAAGTAATTTCGGAGTGATTTTATATTTAGGTTCTCCTCAAATTACTACAACGAGTGGCAATATAAGTTTAATTGGTACGGGAGGAGGCCTATCAGGTTCTGCTAATAATGATGCTGTTTATTTACAATCCAGTAGTGGTTTTATTAGCATCGCTGGGACGGGAAAGTTGAGCATAACGGGTACAGGAGGGGCTGGTGCTGGGGTTGGGATTGCTCTTGGGGGGTTACCGATTTCTACTAATGGAGGTGATGTAACTTTTACAGGTGTTGGGGGTTCTAGTTCTGCTGGAAATATATATGGAATAAAATTTAGTTTTGCTAATTGGGTATGCTCTTTTGGTTCCTCAAATTGTACTCTTAATGGAACGGGCGGGAATGCTAGTGGTGCAAATAACAATGGTATTGCTTTAGTTTCTGGAAGTTTTACAACCTCGACAGGAAAGATAATTATTAATGGGGTAGGAGGAAATTCAAGTAGTTATGGAATCAAAAGTTACGTATCTTCTTTAACAGATATGTTTCTGACGACAGGCGCAGGAGGGAATATATTTATAACCGGAGCAAGTAGCTTTAATACTACTGCGGGTATTTTGTTGAATAGCAATTCTTCTATTAAAACTACTGGTACAGGCAATATTAGTATTTACAATAATACAGGTACTTTTGCTTTAGGACCTATCACTTGCGGTGGTGGTTTAGTGGTTAATTCTGTTGGTGCAATAACAGATCAAGCGGCAATCACGGTAAATGGTACAACAACTTTAAATACGCAAACTTCTACCGGCGCGGCTCCAACTTACACCACATCTTACAGTACCATTGCTGGCTCTAATCAAAGTGTGACTTTAAGCCAAGCAAGCACTTATACGGGTGCAATTAGTTTTAATACTGTAAATGCTTTGCCCATAGTCAGCAATACCAATGTGACAGCAAATGTCAGTTTAACAGGTCTTACTACGCCGGTTGTTTTAGGTGCTTCAAATATTGGCGGTACTTTAACGGTGACGACCAGTAATGCCAATTCACCTATTTTGACAGCAGCAATAACGAATACTGGGCCAATAGTGGCAACAGGAGTGGGTACTTTTACAGTGGGAACAGGTGGTTCCATTATATTAGGAAATACAGGAAACAGTTTTCCAAGCCTCCCCACTTTTACGGGTGCTACCACCGCCAATAATATCACTAATTTAAGCTATGCCAATACAAAGGCACTCGCTTTAAGCCTGCCTGCCTATAACTTATTAGGCAGTTTAGCGGTGACGGTAAATGGAAATATTAGCGATAGTGCGGCATTAACCATTCCAGGTAATGCAAGCTTTACTTCAACTCTAAGTAACGGCACGATTAGCTTAACGCAGTCAGGGGGTACTTATGGTGGGATTATCAGTTTTAATACAGTTGGTACCACTGGCAATGTCACTTTAAGTGGTACAAGCTCAGCGCCGACTGTAGGGGCCTCGACTGTTAATGGTAATTTAAGTATTACGACAACTGGCGCTTCTATCAATAGTACGGGTGCTATTGTGGTCACGGGGACAAGTAGTTTTACGGTAGGCAATAATGGTTCAATAATATTAGGGAATACGGGTAATAATTTTACCAGCTTACCAAGCTTTGTTTCAGGCAATAGTACCTTTACGAATTTTACTTATGCTAATGCGCACGCCCTGGCGTATAGTATTCCTGCTTTAAGTTTATTAGGGAATTTAGCGATTACCGCGAATGGGAATATAAGCGATGGGGCAGCTTTAACGCTTCCAGGTACGGCAAGTTTTACTTCTACTTTAAGTAACGGCACGATTAGTTTAACCCAATCCGGTGGGAGTTACAGTGGAGCTTTAAGTTTTAATACCGTAGGAGGCAGTGGCACGGTTACGGTAAGTGGAACGAGCTCTGCGCTGGTGTTAGGGGGTTCAAACGTTAATGGTAATTTAAATATTACGACGACCAATGCAACATCTACTGCAATTACCAGTCTTGCGCCTTTAAATTCGACCAATGCTATCACGGTAACCGGTAGCAGTACCTTTACCATAGCTGCAAATGCTTCTATTAGCTTAAATAATATGAATAATAGTTTTACCAGTACTCCGACTTTTATAAGTAGTGGCACCACAAATTCAATCACTAATTTAACCTATGCCAATACGCCTTCATACAGTCTTGCGAGTCTTACAGTTTTAGGTAGTGTAACAATTGCCTCTAAAGGCGATATAACCCTCACTGGCACTATTACAAGTAACACAACGAGTACAGCAGCGGTGACAATAAGTGCCTATAACGATATTATATTGAATTTCCCAGCAAGTATTGTTGCAGGCTCTACTGGGCTAGTTAATGTGACTTTAAACCCAGATTTTGATGCCAGTGGTGCGGGTGCTATTGGTTTTGTAAATGGTAATACCATTAGCACGAATGGTGGTAATTTGGTGATGGCAGGTGGCCCAAATGCCAATCTGTCTACTTTTGGCAACAGCACCAATTCTTTATATAACGGTGTTAATTTCAATGAAACAAATATTACCACGAATGGCGGCAATATTACGATTGTTGCCACGGGCAATCCTTTGGCTATTACATCGGCACCCTATGGGGTTTTTATCACCGGTAGTTCTACTTTAAGTACTGGGCCAAGCTCAAGTGTAGGGGGTTCGGGTTCTATTACGATTACGGGTACGGGGGGTAATACCAGTCAAACTAATCTTGCATGTATTGGCATTTATTTGAATTCAGGTAGTCTTACAACCAGTACTGGGGCAATAAACTTAGTCGCAACAGGGGGCAACGGTCAGAATTTTCAAAATACGGGTTATGTGCAAGGTGGTACGTTTAGTATCACCAGTGTTTCGGGTGCTATTAATATTACCGGTTATGGCGGGGGCACGAATGCAAGCTCGACGGCAAACGGTAATGCTGGGGTCGCTTTTACATATAGTAATCCTACTATTACTACCACGAATAGCAATATTACTATTATCGGCATAGGTGGGGGGCAAGCTAGTTCAGGTGGTAATAACGGGGTTGGTTTTTCGTATGGCACAATCACCGCGACTGGTACCGGTTCCATCCAAATTATTGGGACAGGTGCAAATTTAAATAGTATAGGACTGGGTTTTGGGGGGCAGACCACTATTTCAACTAATTCGGGAAATATTTTAGCAGTGGGTACCGCCGCCGGTAATACCTATACCACTAACGGTCTTTCTTCTACTGTATCTGCAGGTACTACTTTATTTAGTTCCACTGGGGGTGGCAATATCGTACTACAGGGGACTACGGCTAATAGTTCTTATACCTCCGGTATCGGCTTAAATTCCTCTACTAACATACAGACCACCGGGAATATTTATATTTATAATAATGCTGCGGGTTTTTCTTTAGGGCCTCTTACTTGTGGTGGTAATTTAATCGTAAATTCAATTGGAGCTATTTCTGACCACGCGGTCATCAATGTCACGGGTACTACAACGTTAAATACTCAAACATTTACCGGAGCTGCTCCCAGTTTCACAAGCTCTTATAGTACTTTAAGTAATTATTATACTAATGGGGGTGTCACTTTAAGCCAAGCCTCAACTTATACCGGTGCCATTAGTTTTAATACCTTAAATACGGGTGGCACAGCCAATACGACTGCCAATGTGAGCTTAACTGGTCTTACTACGCCGGTTGTTTTAGGTGCCTCGAATATTGGTGGAACTTTAACGGTAACAACGAGTAACGCGAATACGCCTATTTCAACAGCGGCTATTACCAATACTGGCCCGGTGGTAGTAACAGGAACGAGTGCCTTGACAGTGGGGGCTGTTAGTACGACGGGTGGTTCTATTATTCTAAATAATACGGGAAATAATTTTGCAAGCATCCCAACCTTTAGTGCCGGTTCTGGGAACACAATAACGAATTTAGCTTATGCCAATACCCCTTCGGTAACATTTCCAACTTTTACGGTTTTAGGCGGTATTTCTTTATATTCAGGAAACACTTTAACTTTAAGCGGTAGCTTAGTCAGTAATACCCCAGCAGCTACCCAAGCAGCGATTACTTTGGCAGCAGTAAATGATGTGATTATCAATAGCAGTGTAAATATTACTGAAGGCTCATCTGGTTTAATTAATGTCACTTTAAATTCAGATTTTAATAGCAATGCTACTGGTGGGGCGATAAGTCTAGCAGGTAGTAATACCATTACTACCAATGGCGGCTCGGTTGTGATGGGGGGTGGGGCGACACCAAGCACTGTGAATGCCGTAGGCAATGCGACTAATTCAAATTACAGTGGAGTTAATTTAGGTACAGCAACCATTGAGACGAATGGTGGCAATATTACCATTAATGGGGCAGGTGCCAGCACCGGTTCTACTATTGCGTATGGCGTTAATTTGAATGCTGCAGTTTTAAGCACGGGGACGAGCTCTACTATTGGTGGCGTGGGTAATATTAGTATCACCGGGCTTGGCGGCTCTAATACAGGCGCCAGTAATTATGGGATTTATTTGCCTACTGCTACGCTGATTACTTCTTCTGGTGCAATTAGTATTAATGGCACAGGCCAAACAAATTATGGATATTATCAATCAAACGGCAGCATTACGACAACAACCGGGGTAATTTCTATTTCCGGTGCAGGCGGAAGCAGTAACCCGGGTGTTTACATATTTGGTAATATTAGCTCGACCGGGGCTTTATCTTCAAACCCTGGGGCTTTAAGTATTACGGGTACCGGTATTCAAGGGCTTTATTTTCAATCAGGTACCATTAGTACCGTAGGTGCTGCATTAAATATGACGGGTATCTCGCCTCCAGCCAATAATATTTCTGGAATGATCATGTATCAAGCAGGTACTCA